>ERZ824598.2479-NODE-2479-length-18952-cov-4.397523_pt1 | contig 18952 bp, 15 predicted proteins | sample MGYA00519934_ERZ824598 | MGnify/ENA primary metagenome ERZ824598 (study PRJEB31778, sample SAMEA3449177) | human gut metagenome | biome: human gut; feature: human-associated habitat; material: faeces | place: United Kingdom | collected 2010/2012 ...
TCTTCTTCACCCCCAACGAGCAGCTCCAGGACAAGAAGATCACCGACTTTTTCGATGACGAGGTCCTGAATTCCAATTTCTGGCTCTATTGGCGCACGATGTTCGCCTTTGAAAACTGGCACAGCGCGCTCGAGATGAAGCTCTATATCCAGCGCTATATCCACCACATCGGCGGCCTGCCCGACTTCACGGCGCTGCGCTTCACGAAGTATAACCAGTATGAGTCCATGATCCTCCCGATGGTCAAGTACCTCGAGAGCCACAACGTCCAGTTCCACTACGGCGTGCAGGTCGCAAACGTCGAATTCGACTGCTCTGACCCCAAGCACAAGCTGGCTAAGCGCATCGACGTGATCCGCGAGGGCAAGAAAGAGGCCATCGACCTCACCGAAAATGACCTCGTTTTCATCACCAACGGCGGCTGCGTTGAGAATTCCTCCATGGGCAGCCAGAACACCCCCGCCCAGTTCAACACCGAGCTCAAAGAGGGCGGCGGCTGGGATATGTGGCGCAAGATCGCCGCGCAGGATCCGTCCTTCGGCCATCCCGACAAGTTCTGCCATGACCCCGAGCAGACCAACTGGATGAGCGCCACCGTGGAGACTCTGGATCAGCGCATCATCCCCTATATCAAGAACATCTGCAAGCGCGACCCGTTTACCGGCAAGGTGGTCACCGGCGGCATCGTCACCGTGAAGGACTCCAGCTGGCTGATGAGCTGGACCATCAACCGCCAGCCGCAGTTCCGCACGCAGCCCAAGGACCACTGCCTCGTCTGGGTCTACTCCCTCTTCACCGACAAGCCGGGCGATTATATCAAAAAGCCCATGCGCGAGTGCACCGGCAAGGAGATCTGCATGGAGTGGCTCTACCACATCGGCGTGCCCGAGGATCAGATCGAAGACCTCGCGACCAACAGCGCCAACACCGTGCCCGTCATGATGCCGTATATCGATGCGTTCTTCATGCCGCGCGCCTATGGCGACCGCCCGAACGTCGTGCCCGAGGGCAGCGTCAACTTCGCCTTCCTCGGCCAGTTTGCCGAGACCCCGCGCGACACGATCTTCACCACCGAGTATTCCATGCGCACCGGCATGGAGGCCGTCTATACGCTGCTGAACGTCGACCGCGGCGTGCCCGAGGTCTGGGGCAGCGTGTATGATGTGCGCGATCTGCTCAACGCAACTGTCAAGCTGCGCGACGGCAAGAAGGCCACCGACATGGACATGGGCTTCATGGAAAAGATGGCCGTCAAGAAGGCCCTCGGCAAGATCGAAGGCACCGACATCGAAAAGCTCCTCAAGGAGTACGGCGTCATCTAAGGATAAAAGCAAGCAGGATAGCAAGGAAATAATGAGAAAGGGTGGGAGCTAAAGCTCCCGCCCTTTCTTTGCGCTCTCGCGTCTATTTCACCGGTGCATTAAGTCGCTCAGCGCGCCGTCCACGGCGGTACCCATCTGCTGCATGGTGCGGCCCACGCAGGTCTTCATGGCTTTGCGCTTTTCTGCGACGGTCATGCCGATGATCGCGCCGGCGGCCATGCCGGCAGCCATACCGCGCCAGAATGCGGTATCACACATATCGATCACTCCTTTGCTCACGCGCTTAGTCTGTCCGCACAAGATCGCGTCATACGCGGCAATTTTTGCCGCAAATCGCCCTTGCTGAATGCCTCTTTTCGGCCTATAATGAAAATGAGAAAAAATGAGCATGAAGGAGAACCATATGACCACGATCTATCTCATCCGCCACGCCGAGGCCGAGGGCAACCTCTACCGCCGCGCGCACGGCTGGTACAACAGCACCATCACCGACCGCGGCTACCATCAGATCGCCGCGCTCGCAAAGCGCTTTGCCGATACAAAATTCGACGCCGTTTACTCAAGCGACCGCTTCCGCACGATGATCACGGCGCTTGCCATCTATAAAACGCACGGCCTACCGCTGCGCACTGTCCGTGCCCTGCGCGAGATCGACGTCGGCTATTGGGAGGATACGCCCTGGGCCGAGCTTGAGCGCACCGATCCCGAGCAGCTCGCCTATTTCAGCAACGATTCGCAGAAATGGCACGTCGACGGCTGCGAGAGCTTTGCCGAGGTGCGTGAGCGGATGCGCAAGGCGCTCACGGAGATCGCCGAGGCGCATCCCAACGAGACCGTCGCCGTTTTCTCCCACGGCATGGCGATGCGCATCATCGTCGGCACGCTTCAGGGCATGACACTGCACGAAATCGACAGGACCGGCCACGCGGAAAATACTGCCGTCGCCAAGCTCGAATACAAAAACGGGAGTTTTAATGTCGTCTTCCGCGACGACGCGTCCCACCTCGGCGATGACATCGCCACCATCCGCAAGCAGCCGTGGGTCAACGACCCGAAGGGCTTTGAGGGCGGCATCTACTACCGCTCCTCGGGCGAAAGCGGACACTTCGACGTGATGCACGGCGGCGACGTCATCGGCGCGGTCAGCGTCGAATCCTGCCGCGGCGACGTGGGCACGATCGGCGAATTCTGGCTCGAGGAGGACGCGCAGAAGCGCGACCTCGGCGAAAAGCTCGTCGGTCAGGCACTCTCTTACGCGCGCTCGCATGGCTGCTCCATCCTCTCGACCGGCCGCATCGCTAAGAGCAATTTGGTCGGCCTCCACTGCGCGGAAAAGTGGGGCTTCCACCCCGTCTGCGAGGACGCGGAAAGCGTCACTTTTGAGAAGAATTTTGAATACGATGAGGAATCCTGCTGGAAGAGATTGCAGGAAGTTATCGAACAATGAAGAAAAAGAAGATCGAAAAGGCTTTTCTGCCGGTCTCGAAGGACGAGATGGTCGAGCGCGGCTGGTACTACTATGACTTCCTTGTCGTCACGGCGGACGCGTATATCGACCACCCGAGCTTCGGCACGGCGATCATCGCACGCGTGCTGGAGCACGAGGGCTACCGCGTGGCCGTGCTCGCCCAGCCGGACTGGCACAGCGCGGATGCCTTCCGCGCGATGGGCCGTCCGCGCTACGGCGTGATGATCGGCGGCGGCAACATCGACTCGATGGTCGCGCACTACACGGCGGCAAAAAAGCGCCGCACGCAGGACCTTTACTCCCCCGGCAACCGGATGGGCCTGCGGCCCGACCGCCCGACCATCGTGTACGCCAACCGCTGCCGCGAGGCCTTCGGCGACGTCCCCATCGTCGTCGGCGGACTGGAGGCAAGCCTGCGCCGCTTTGCGCACTACGACTACTGGGACGATAAGGTCCGCCGCGCGCTCATTTTTGACGCGCAGGCAGACCTGCTCGTCTACGGCATGGGCGAATACGCCACACGCGAGATTGCGCGCCGGCTCTCCAAGGGTGAAAAGACGGATACCTTGACAGATATTCGCGGCACGGCGTTTGTGACGCGCACGCCCGAAGTCTGCGCCTTCGACCATGTCGAGTGCCCGTCATATGAGGAGGTGTGCGGGGACAAGCACGCCTACGCGCTCGCGACGAAGCTCGAATACGAGGAGCACGACCCCATCCGCGGCAAAGCGCTCTGGCAGGCGCACGGGCGCGACACGCTCGTCGTCAATCCGCCCGCGATGCCGCTTTCGCGTGAGGAGCTCGACGAGGTCGCCGAGCTCCCCTACATGCGCGAGGTACACCCGATGTACGACGCTCTCGGCGGCGTCGCCGCCATCGAGGAGGTGCGCTTTTCCGTCGCGCACAACCGCGGGTGCTTCGGCGGGTGCAACTTCTGCTCGCTGGCGTTCCATCAGGGGCGCATGATCACCTCGCGCTCGATCGAATCCTGCGTGCGCGAGGTCGAGGGCTTCACCCGCGACCCGAAGTTCAAAGGATACGTCCACGACGTCGGCGGTCCGAGCGCCAACTTCCGCCACCCGTCGTGCAAGGATCAGCTGATGCGCGGCATGTGCCGCAATAAAAACTGCCTCGCTCCCTACCCCTGCAAAAATCTCGATCCCGACCACTCGGAATATGTCGAGCTGCTGCGTCGTCTTCGCGCAATCCCCGGCGTGAAGAAGGTCTTCGTCCGCTCGGGCATCCGGTATGACTATCTGCTCGAGGACAAGGGAAGTCCCTTTTTGTCCGAGCTCGTCAAGTACCACATCTCCGGCCAGCTCAAGGTCGCGCCCGAGCACTGCGTGGCGGGCGTGCTCGACTACATGGGAAAGCCGCACTTCGACGTGTTTGAAAAATTTTGGGACAAGTACCGCTCCGTGAACGAAAAGAACGGGCGCGAGCAGTATCTCGTTCCCTACCTCATGTCGTCCCACCCCGGCTGCACACTCGAGGACGCCGTGCAGCTCGCGGAATTCCTGCACTCCACGGGTCACAAACCCGAGCAGGTGCAGGACTTCTACCCCACGCCCGGCACGCTCTCGACCTGCATGTACTACACCGGCATCGACCCGCGCGATATGACACCTGTCTTCGCCGAGACGACGCCGCACGGCAAGGAATTGCAGCGCGCGCTGCTCCAGTGGTTCCGCCCCGACAAGAAAAAGCTCGTCATCGAGGCGCTCAAAAAGGCCGGACGCAAGGACCTCATCGGCTACGGGCCAAAGTGCCTTGTCCGCCCGTACGGCGATGACCGCGCGATGCCGCACGGCAAATCCGGCGGCGGCAAAAAGCCCTCCGCCGCTCAGACCGGCGGCCGCAGAAACGACGCGCCCCGCGGCGGGCAGAGCCCGAAGAACAGCGGCGCTGACAAGCCGAAAAACTTTAAGCGCAAGTCCGGCTGGGCAAAGCCCAAAGCCGCAGCAAAGAGCAAAAAGAGATAAAAAATGCTTGCAAAGCGATCGCTTTGCAAGCATTTTTCTTTTACCGCTCTTATATTCACTTGCCAGGCGACAGAAAAAAGCCCATGGCTTTTGTAAAGCCATGGGCTTTCATTCGCAATATCTCAGCGATCACTGATAATCGCTCAGTAGGAACATCGACTTGATCGCGACGACCTCGTCGTATTCCTCCTGCGAGACCTGCACGTCGGCGTTGAGCGCCTTGAGGTCGGTCTTGAGCACTTCGAGCGCCTCATCTGCGCTCTGGGCGCGGCCCTCGCGCAGGATGCGAATCATGCGCGTGAGCACGACAGGGTGCGCATAGCGCGCCGGCAGCGGAAAATCGTCCGGCAGGACGTGGGCAAGGTTGGCCTGTGCCTCTTCCCAGGCGCGGGCGACGGCCTTTTTGTTGTTCTTCGCCGTGGGCAGCACGTGCGCGCCGGAAAAGAAGAAGATCGCCGCAAAGCCGAAGAGGGCAAAATACATGCCGAAATCTCCGCCGTTGCGCCAGGAGATGATGCCGTACACCAGCGCCGCTGCGCCCGCCAGCACGATGGCCAGCGCGACCCAGCGGTAGGCGGGGTTCGTATGCTGGTTCACACGCTTGGCTCTGGCCGCCTTGGAGAGCTGCCCTGTCAGCTCAGGGTAACCGGAGAGGAACTTCTGCGCCTTTTCCAGCTCTTCTTTCGCGCTCTGCGCGTCGCTCGTCAGCTCGGAAAGATAGCGCGCAGCCTCTTCCTTTGCCTTCTGCTCCAAGCGCTGCTCGCCGCCGACGCTCAGCGTCGGGATCTCGGGATGCACTTCCCCGATATAGGCGAGCATCGCGTCCACGTCTTCCTCGCGCTTGAAGGTACACTGCTTTTCCTTCCCGCCGTCATACTGCACCACAAGGTATGGGATCGCGCCGAACACGCCCTTGCCCGAAAAGCCGCCCTGGCTCATCGCCACGCGCTTGAAGACGCGGCGCACCGACGAAAAGGCGATATAGTAGCGCCGGTCGATAAAATAGCTATTCAAAAACAGCGCCTCTTTCCCCACGCCGCAGGGGCCGAAACGCTTGCAGGACTTCTTGTCCGCGGCGACAGCTTCGGCGTTGAGACTCGTTTCGCCAAGGCGCACAGGTGCAAAAATCATAAAGCTCCTCCAAAATTTGAAAAAAGCGGTGGGAGAGCATTCTCCCACCGCTCTACGAATAGTTTACTTGTGCAGCGTCTCGTAGTGAGGCTGGGTGTGGCGCTTCTTGATGGTGTACAGGAAGATGCCAAGGAACACGATAGCAGCGATGATACCGACGGGGTAAGCAACCGCAGTGTTGTAAACGGTAGCGCCATCAGCAGTCTTGGTATTCAGGAACTGGCCGAGGCACTCGTTGCCCAGCAGGAAGTACGTCACGGACACAGCGCTCATGAAGGTAGCGGGAACAGCGGTGATCCAGTAGTTCTTCTTATCATAGAAGAGGTACATGGAAGCGGCCCACAGAACGATCATGGCGAGGGTCTGGTTCGTCCAGCTGAAGTAACGCCAGATGATGGTGTAGTCGATCTTGCCGAGGGCGTTGCCGATGCCGAGAATCGCGCCGATGCCGAGGACGGGCACGCAGAGGATCAGACGGTTCTTCCAGCTCTTCTGCTCCATGTGGAACCAGTCGGCCAGAACAAGACGGGCAGAACGGAACGCCGTATCGCCGGAGGTGATGGGGCAGGCGATAACGCCGAGCATGGCGAGCGCGATGCCCACGCCGCCCATGGTCTTGGAGCAGACATCGTAAACAGCGGTGGAACCGCCGCCGCCGAGAGCGAGGAGCTCTTCGCCGGTGTAGAGAGCGCAGCCGGCAGCAGCCCAGATCAGAGCGATGATACCCTCAGAGACCATTGCGCCGTAGAAGACGAAGTGGCCCTGCTTCTCGCTCTTCATGCAGCGAGCCATCAGGGGGCTCTGCGTGGCATGGAAGCCGGAGATTGCGCCGCAGGCGACGGTGATGAACATGAAGCTCCAGATCGGAGTGCCCTGCGGGTGGAGGTTGGCGAAGTTGTTCCAGATCTCGGGGATCTCATAGCCCTTGGTGAAGATACCCAGAGCCACGCCGAGTGCCATGATGATGAGGCAGATGCCGAACAGGGGGTAAATCTTACCGATGATCTTGTCGATGGACAGGAACGTTGCGATGAAGTAGTAGATCAGGATCAGGACCAGCCAGAACAGCTTGCTGGCCACAATGCCGGTGCTGCCGCCGTTGGTGAACAGCAGCTGGATCAGACCGGCAGGGCCGACCGCAAAGACCGTACCGACCATGACGAGCAGCACCACGCTGAACACACGCATGACGTTCTTCATCGCGCCGCCGAGGTAGATACCGGAGATCTCGGAGATGGAAGCGCCTTCGTTACGCTCGCTCATCATACCGGAGAAATAGTCGTGAACCGCACCGGCAAAAATCGTACCGAAAGTGATCCACAGGAAAACCACAGGGCCCCACAGAGCGCCGCTCAAAGCGCCGAAGATAGGGCCGAGACCCGCGATGTTCAGAAGCTGGATCATAAACAGCTTCCACTGCGGCAGAACCATGTAGTCCACGCCATCGTTGATCTTGACAGCCGGCGTTTCACGGTCGTCAGGGCCGAAGGTCTTTTCGACGATGCCACCGTAAACGAAGTAGCCGCCGATCAGCAATGCGAGGCAGATCAGAAAGCTAAACATTTTTCTCCTCCTATTTTATTACAAATGTTTGCCTTGCAGGAGAATTTCCCCTGCGTTTCGCCTGATTATAATAATTTTTTGGAGAAAAAAGTCAATCGTCAAAATGAACAAATTTTGAATGAATATTATCTCATTCGAGCTGGATATTTGTTTTTTTCTTATGCGCGGATGACCTGCTCGATGGCCGCTAAAAGCTCGTCGTAGCCCTCAAAAGCGGGCAAATGCGGGTAGTCGTGCTTGATCTTTTCCGTCGTGCGGAACAGGAAGCCCGCCTTGGACGCTTCGATCATTTCAAGGTCGTTGTAGCTGTCGCCGCTGGCGATGGTCTCAAAGCCGATGGACTGAAGGCCGCGCACGGTCGTAAGCTTGGAATGCTCGCATCTCATCTTGATGCCGCTGATGAATCCGTCGGCGTCCACCTCGAGAGAGTTGCAGAAAATGGTCGGCCAGCCGAGTTTTTTCATCAGCGGTTGTGCAAATTCCTCAAAGGTGTCGCTCAAAATGATGGCCTGCGTCTCAGATCTCAGCTTGTCGAGGAATTCTTTCGCCCCCGGCAGCGGGTCGATGCGCGCGATAGTCTCCTGAATTTCCTTGAGTCCCAGGCCGTGCTCGCGGAGCACGCCCAGGCGCCATTTCATCAGCTTGTCGTAGTCCGGCTCGTCGCGCGTGGTGCGCGTCAGCTCGGGAATGCCGCTCTCGCGGGCAAATTCGATCCAAATTTCGGGGACGAGCACGCCCTCCATATCAAGGCAGGTAATATACATGTTTATTCTCCTTTATCACTTTTCCGCCGCGGCCTTGCCGAGCACGTAGTCGAGCATCTCGCCGCGGTCGATCACGTCGCGGTGACGCACCGCGCGGGAGCGTAGGTCGGCAAGATTCTTCGGCACGGGCACGCCCGTGACCTTGTGGAGCTGCTCCATCACGTCGAACTCGTCGCCCTCGGCCTTTTCGCCGATGCCCTCGAGCACGGCGGCGGGGAATTTATAAGGAGAGGCAGTGGAGAGCACGACGACGGCGTTGTGCTCGGGGTTCGCCTGCTTGTACTGCTGCGCCACGTCCCAGGCGACCGCCGTGTGCGTGTCGCAGAGGTAATGGTCGTCCTTCCAGACCTTGCCGATGGCGGTTTTCGCACCCTCGTCGTCGCAGAAGCCCGCCCAGAAGAGCTCGTGCAGCTTTTCGAGCATGTCTCCGGGCACCTCGTACTCGCCGTTTTCGCTGAGCTGCTTCATTAAATCCGCGATGAGCTTGTCGTCGCCGGAGAGGAGATAGAGCAGGCGCTCCAAGTTGCTGGAGACGAGAATGTCCATCGAGGGGGACACGGTCTTGTAGAAGGGGCGGCGGCGGTCATAGCGGCCCGTGCGCAGGAAGTCGGTCAGCACATTGTTGGCGTTGGACGCGCACACGAGCTTGCCGACGGGGAGTCCCATCTCCTTGGCAAAGTAGCCTGCGAGGATATCGCCGAAGTTGCCGGTCGGCACGACGTAGTCGACCTTGTCGCCCGGCTGGATGCGGCCCGCCTGCACGAGGTCGGCGTACGCTCTATAATAATAGACGACCTGCGGGGCGAGGCGGCCAATGTTGATGGAGTTGGCAGAGGACAGGCGAACGCCCTTGCCCTCGAGCAGCTGATCCTTACTGACGGCGGAGAAGATTTTCTTCACGCCGGTCTGCGCATCGTCGAAGTTGCCGCGTACCGCGCACACGCAGACGTTTTCGCCCGCCTGCGTCGCCATCTGCGCCTGCTGCACGGCGCTCACGCCGCCGTGGGGGTAGAAGACGATGATCTTCGTGCCCGGCACATCGCAGAAGCCCTCCATCGCCGCCTTGCCGGTGTCGCCGGACGTGGCGGTCAGGATCATGATCTCGTCGTCCACACCGAGCTTTTCTTTCGACGCGGTCATCAGGCGCGGCAGCATCGAGAGCGCCACATCCTTAAAAGCGCTCGTCGGCCCGCGGAAAAGCTCGAGGATGAAGTCCTCACCGACGGGGACGGTCGGGGTCAGGTGGTCGGTCTCAAACTTGCCGGTATAGCCGTCGTGGACGAGTTTTGCCATCTCCGCTTCTGAAAAGTCGGGCAGGAGCTTGGATAAGATCCTCGTCGACATGGACATCGTGTCCATATTTAATACAGTAGTATAGTCGAACTTGACCTCGTCAAACGACGGCATCGTGTAGAGGCCGCCGTCGGGGGCAAGGCCGTTTAAGATGGCCTGCGCGCTGCTGGCCTTTAAATTTTTGTCACGGGTGCTCTGATACTGCATGGATGTTTCCTCCTGTATCTCACGGGAAAAGTTTTTTTGTTTTCCCTATTGTATTTTCACAAACGCTATGTTATATTGTTTCCATCAAAAAGTCAAGTGTTTTTCTTTGGCGGACAGTTTCGGCGTAAGTCACAAATTCGTCCGCACTTGACGGAGTATCCAAAAAAGAAAGAAGGTCATTCCCCGTGAATATTGCGCTGCTGGGCTTCGGCACCGTCGGTTCCCATTTTTATAAGCTGTGCGAGGGGCGAACCGATCTGCATGTTGCAGCTGTTCTCTCCCGCCGTCCCCGCCCGGAGCTCACATGCACCGTGACCGCCGATTACGACGAGATCGTGCGCGATCCCTCGATTGATATTGTGGTGGAAGTCATGGGCGGCATCGAGCCGGCGTACAGCTACCTCTGCGCGGCCATGCGTGCGGGCAAGCACGTCGTCACCGCGAACAAGCAGCTCATGTGCGCCCACTTTGAAGAGCTCACCTCCCTTGCAAAAGAAAAAGGCGTGGCGCTGCGCTGCACCGCCGCCGCGGGCGGCGGCATCCCCTGGCTCACCTCCCTCTCCCGCGCGTCCGAGCTCGATGAGATCAAGGCCGTCGAGGGCATTCTGAACGGCACAACGAATTACATGCTTTCCGCCATGACGAATTCCGGCGCGGATTATGCGCCCGCGCTGCAAAAGGCGCAGGAGCTCGGCTACGCCGAGGCCGACCCCACCGCGGACGTTGAGGGTCTGGACGCGCGGCGCAAGATCGTCCTCTCCGCCGACCTTGCCTTCGGCGTGAACATCAGGGAAGAGGACATTCCCTGCGTCGGCATTTCGTCCATCACCGCGGGCGACATTGCCAAGGCGAAGGACGAGGGCCTGACCTACAAGCTCATTGCCCGAGCGGAGAAAAGCGGCCGTGCCGTGGCCGCGTTCGTCTGCCCGACGCTTTTCCCCTCCTCCGCGCCCGAGGCGCACACCGACGGCACCGGCAACCTCGTCACGCTGTTCGCATCGCGTTTTGGCAAGCAGAGCTTTTCCGGCGCGGGCGCAGGCGGCTACCCGACCGGCTCGAACGTGCTGCGCGACTGTCTCGACGTCGCCGACGGCTGCCGCAGCTTCTATGCTGACTCCTTCACCCCCTGCTCGGTGAACCTCTCCGGCACGCAGTGCAAGTGGCTGTTCCGCTGCATGGGCGAATACTTTACCCGCGAGTGCAGCGCCCGCGAGGCGTTCGACGCCTATGAATCTTACCGAAAGGACGACCCGCACGCGCTGCTTGCGCGCTACGCGGCCGAAGAGGAATAAACTCCATGCTCAAAGTTTTGAAATTCGGCGGTTCGTCGCTCGCCGACGCCCGCCAGTTCGCCAAGGTCAAGTCCATCGTGGAAGCCGACCCCGCCCGCCGCGTGGTCATCGTCTCCGCGCCGGGTAAGCGCTTCTCCGGCGACCATAAGATCACCGATCTTCTCTATCTCTGCGCCGCGCACATCAAGTACGGCGTTTCGTGCGAGGACATCTTCGCCATGATCCGCGACCGCTACAACGAGATCATCGCCGAATGTGGCCTGCACATCAGCCTCGACAAAGAGTTCGACGCGCTGTGGGACAAGATGAAAAATGGCATCAGCCAGGATGAGCTCGCCTCGCGCGGCGAATACTTCTCCGCGCGGCTGATGGCCGAATACCTCGGCTATGAGTTCGTCGACGCGGCCCGCTGGATCAAGTTCAAGTTCGACGGCACCGTCGATCAGGACGCGTCCTACGCGGCGCTGCGCTCCCTCGCCGAGGACCGCAGGGTCATCATCCCCGGTTTCTATGGCGTGATGCCCGACGGGCACATCCGCACGTTCTCCCGCGGCGGCAGCGACATCACCGGCGCGCTCGCGGCAGCGGCGCTCGGCGCGGACGTGTATGAGAACTGGACGGACGTCTCCGGCATTCTGATGGCCGACCCGCGCATCGTCGACGATCCCGAGCCCATCCGCCGTGTGACCTACAGCGAGCTGCGCGAGCTGAGCTACATCGGCGCGCAGGTCCTGCACGAGGGCACGATCTTCCCCGTGCGCGAGAAGAACATCCCGCTCAACATCCGCAACACCAACGCGCCCGACCATCCCGGCACAATGATTATGGAATCCATCGGCGACGAGATGGAAGAGGGCGGCTTCATCACCGGCATCGCCGGCAAGAAGGGCTTTTCCATCATCACCATCGCCAAGACCGGCATGTCGAGCGAACCGGGCTCTCTCCTGAAAATTCTCAACGTGCTCGCCAAGCATGAGGTCAACGTCGAGTATCTGCCGTCCGGCATCGACAACGTCTCGCTCGTCGTCTCGTCCGACAAGGTGTCCCGCTCACTCTACGAAATGCTGGGCGAGCTGCAAAAAGAGGTGCAGCCGAATAAGATAACCGTAACGGAGCATATCGCCATCGTCGCCGCCGTCGGCCGCAAGATGGCGTACCGTCCCGGCGTTTCCGGTAAAATTTTCGCCAAGCTCGGCGAAAACGGCGTGAACATCCGCATGATCACGCAGGGCCCCGAAGAGCTCAACATCATCGTGGGCGTGGAAGAAAAAGATTTCGAACAGGCCATCCGTGTCCTGTACAATAGTTTTGTGAAGGAGAATGTAGTGTAATGAAACAGGTCAATGTCGGTATTCTCGGCGCCACCGGCGCCGTCGGTCAGGAAATGATCAAAATTCTCGAAGAGCGCAACTTCCCCGTTGCGTCCCTTCGTCCCATCGCAAGCGCCAGAAGCGCGGGCAGCAAAATCATGTTCCGCGGTCAGGAGTGCACCATCGTCGAGGCGTCTGACGACGCGTTTGAGGGCCTTGATATCGTCCTCGGCGCGGCCGAGAACGACATCGCCGAGCGCTTTGCCCCCTCGATCGTCAAGGCGGGCGCGGTGTTCGTCGACAATTCGAGCGCGTTCCGTCTCGACCCGAACGTCCCCCTTGTCATCCCCGAGATCAACCCCGAGGACGTGAAGTGGCACAAGGGCATCATCTCGAACCCCAACTGCACCACCATCGTCACCCTCGTCGCCATTAACGCCCTCGCCAAGGAGAGCCCCATCGAGACGATCATCGCCTCTTCCTACCAGGCCGTCAGCGGCGCGGGCAAGGGCGGCATCGACGAGCTCAACAATGAGGTCAAGGCCCTTTCCGAGGGCAAGCACCTTGAGCCCAAGGTCTTCCAGTATCAGATCGCGTACAACATCATCCCCCAGATCGGCGGCGAGGCCTTCGAGGGCTACACCAGCGAGGAGATGAAGATGCAGAACGAGGGCCGCAAGATCCTCCACCTGCCCGAGATGAAGGTCAGCTGTACCTGCGCGCGCGTGCCCGTCATCCGCAGCCACAGCGTATCCGTCGTGCTGCGCACGAAGGAGAAGATCAGCGTCGAGCGTGCCAAGGAGCTCATCGCAAACGCCCCGGGCTGCAAGCTCGTCGACGACCTCAAGAACAAAGTCTACCCCATGCCGCTCGACACGTCCGATCAGGACATCGTCTATGTCGGCCGCATTCGTGAGGACCTGACCGACGAGCGCGGTCTGAACCTCTGGTGCTGCGGCGACCAGGTCCGCAAGGGCGCTGCCACCAACACCATCCAGATCGCGGAGCTGCTGCTCAAGTAAGGCTTTCTGATCACAGATCATTCCCCGCTTTCCGCCGTTTGACGGCAGAAAGCGGGGAATTTTTCTTTTTCCCAGCTACGAGTCGTTTTTGGCCCGGGTTTTGCTTTAAGTCGTTCATAAAGCGGTACAGGCATCTCATAAGCTTGCTGTTAAGAACGCATTTGCGCCGGTCGTTGGTCATTTTGTCAACAAGGCGCAGGCATTTCTTGTGTGTTTCCCCCATTTTTACCACAAACGGCAAGTTTCATTTGACTTTGTCCGCTGTGGGGACTATGCTGTAAGCAAGGATTGGAAACGTTACCGGTAAGGTTACCGGAATCATCGCAGGGGGCGCGTCGGCATGACCATCAAGGATATTGCAAAGCTCGCAGACGTGAGCGTCAGCACCGTCTCCCGCGTGCTCAACGACCGTCCGGACGTGAGTGAGGATTCCCGCAGACGGGTCCGCGCCGTCATCGAGGCGCACCGGTATGTGCCGAACAACAGCGCGCGCGACCTCGTCAAAATTCGTTCTGACGCGGTCGGCCTTGTGGTGCGCGGCGTGCAGAACCCCTTCTACACCGACATCATTCACGCCATCGAGCAAAAGCTCGACGCTTCGGGCTACACGATGGTCATGCGTCAAATTCCGTCCGGCGACGACGAGATTCAGTGCGGCGCGGTGATGGAAAAGGAAAAGCGCCTGCGCGGCATCATCTTCCTCGGCGGACGCAGTGATTATTCGCCCGAGGAGGTATCGCTTCTTGGCGTGCCCTACGTCTGCTGCTCCTACACCAACTCCTACGGCACGCTTCCACCGGAATCGTACTCCTCCGTCTCCATCGCCGACGAGCAGGAGGCCTACCGCGCGGTCAGCGAGCTTTACAAAAACGGTCACCGCCGCATCGCCGTGCTGACCTCCGATCCCGACGACAGCTCGATCTCCCAACTCCGTTACCTTGGCTATCAGCGCGCGCTGCGCGATTTTGGTCTCACGGAGCATCCGGAGGACCTGATCTGTGCCGAAGACTTCACCATTGCCAACGCCTACGCCGCCATGCAAAAGCGTCTGCGCTCCCCCGCCGATTTTACCGCCGTGTTCGCCATTGCGGACGACATGGCCATCGGCGCGATGCGCGCCCTGCGCGAAAGCGGCCGCTCCATCCCTGAGGACTGCTCCGTCATCGCCATCGACGGCATCAGCGTCTCGGAATACATTCATCCCATGCTCACCACCCTCTGCCAGCCCATGACCGCCATGGGAGAGGCGAGCGTCGAGATTCTGCTCGACATCATCGAGGGACGCGGCGTTCATCGCCACGTCACTCTGCCGACCGCACTGCGCGAGGGTGCGTCCGTGCGGCGGCCCAAGCACTGATTTTCCCGCGGGAACCGCGTGAAAATAAATTTGAAAAGGAGTATTGATGAAATGAAAAAGTATCTTGCAATGATCCTTGCTCTTGTCATGGCGCTTTCTCTCGTCGCCTGCGGCGATAAGAAGGATGACTCCGCTGACAACAGCGACGGCGATACCGCCTCCGGCCGCGTCTACTGGCTGAACTTCAAGCCCGAAGCCGACGAGACCCTGCAGAAGGTCGCCGCCATGTACACCGAGAAGACCGGCGTGCCCGTCACCGTCGTGACCGCCGCTTCCGGCACCTACAACGAGACCCTGACCGCCGAGATGGACAAGTCCGCTCCCCCGACGCTGTTCGTCGTGGGCAACCAGGCCGCTGTCGACACCTGGGGCGACTACTGCTATGACCTGAGCGGCACCGCCGTTGCCAACGAGCTCAATACCGACGCCTACAACCTCTATGACGCCGACGGCAAGCTCTGCTCCATCGGCTACTGCTACGAGTGCTACGGCATCATCGTCAACGAAGATCTGCTCGAAAAGGCCGGCTACACGCTTGGCGACATCACGAACTTTGAGACTCTCAAGGCCGTCGCTGAGGACATCCACGCCCGCGCTTCCGAGCTCGGCTTCGACGCCTTCACCTCCTCTTCCATGAGCGACGATTCCAGCTGGCGCTTCACCGGCCACCTCGCGAACCTCGAGTATTACTACGAGTCCGTGGACGATCCCGACGCCTGGAAGGAATGCCCGTCTTCCATCAAGGGTACCTACATGCAGAACTACAAGAACCTCTGGGATCTGTACATCAACAACAGCGCCGTGAATCCTGCGGATCTCGCTGCCGGCGGCTTTGACGCAGCGGACGAATTCGGCAAGGAGCAGGCCGTGTTCTATCAGAACGGCTCCTGGGAGTGGGCCAAGCTCACCGGTACCGGCGACGGTCAGTACGGTCTTGACAACCTGTCCATGATCCCGTTCTACTGCGGTGTTGCCGGCGAAGAGAACGCGGGCCTCAACTGCGGCACCGAGAACTGCTGGGCGGTCAACGCCAAGGCTTCTGAGGAAGATATTCAGGCCACGCTCGAATTCATGAACTGGATGGTCACCGATCCCGAGGTCTCCCGTATGCTGGTCGATGAATTCGCCGCCATGCCCTATAAGCAGGCTGCCGAATCCACCAACGGCTTCCTCGCCGACGCCAACGACTACACCACCAACGGCAACTACATCATGCCCTGGGTCACCAACTTCCAGCCGAACGTTGATGCTTACCGTGCTGCGCTCGTCTCCGCGATGAACCAGTACGACGCCGACCAGAGCGATGCCAACTGGGAGCTCGTCAAGACCGCGTTTGTCGACGGCTGGGCCACGCAGTACGCTGCCGCCAACGGCTAAACCGCTTTTAAAAAGCAAGCGCATTTGAAAAACACAAATGAGAGGGGCGGGCGATTTCGCCCGCCCCTCCCTGCATATCACGGCGAGCGCCGCATGAAGCGCCCGCCGTGCAGAAACAAAAGCATTATTCTATCTTTGGCTGGGAGTTGATCGAATTGAAACATAAGCACAGCAACGCTGCGGTCAACAGCTCGATGATCCGCCGCCCGATCCGCCGCTGGTTCCCGCTCTTTATGGGGCCGATGGTCTGCGCGTTCATCATCGGCTTTGTCTATCCGTTCTGCAAGGGCATCTATCTCTCCTTCTGCAAATTCAAGGTCACGAGCGACGCGCATTTTGTCGGCCTTGAAAACTATCGCCGCGCGTTCCAGGATGCAAGCTTTGTGCATTCGTTCTGGTTCACGGCGCTGTTCGCCATCATATCGCTCGTGCTCATCAACGTGCTGGCCTTTGCGGTGGCCTACGCGCTCACGCAGGGCATCAAGGGCAGCAACCTGTACCGCACGGTGTTCTTCATGCCGAACCTCATCGGCGGCATCGTGCTGGGCTACATCTGGTCGATGATCTTCGACGGGATCCTCTCCCGGTTCGATACGTCCGTCCTGCTCAACTCGAAGTACGGCTTCTGGGGCCTTGTGATCCTCATGTGCTGGCAGCAGGTCGGCTATATGATGATCATTTATATTGCAGGAATCCAGAATATTCCGGGTGAACTGATTGAAGCAGCAAAAATCGATGGGGCAACTTCTAAACAGGTACTGCGTCATGTGACGATTCCGATGGTCATGCCGTCGATCACCGTCTGCACCTTTTTAACTTTAACGAATGGTTTTAAACTGTTTGACCAGAACCTGGCACTGACAAATGGTGCACCGTCTGATATGTCACAGATGTTAGCACTGAATATCTATGATACGTTCTATGGAAGAACCGGCTGGGAAGGTGTTGGTCAGGCAAAAGCAGTTGTATTCTTTATCTTAGTAGCCGTGATCGCAATGATCCAGAATTATCTGACAAGACGTAAGGAGGTGCAGCAGTAATGGCAAAGAATAAAGACAGTCAGGTGAGTGCAGTACGCAAAACCAAACATGGTACAGCATTTTCGGTATTTTTTTCTTTACTTTCGATTGTATATGTGATGCCGATCATGATCGTGATCATCAACTCTTTTAAGAGAAAAGCATTTATCAATAAGTTCCCGTTTAAGATCGGAACAGGAAAAATGTTTGTCGGCTGGGAAAATTACGTGGAAGGTATCAAGAAAATAGAATTTTTCAAAGCATTTGGATATTCTTTATTTATTACGGTATGTTCTGTTGCAGTCATCATTCTCTGCACATCGATGTGTGCGTGGTATATTACAAGAGTACAGACAAAATTTACAAAATTATTCTATATGCTCTGCCTGTTTTCGATGATCGTTCCGTTCCAGATGGTGATGTTTACATTGTCGAAACTTGCAAATATGTTGCATTTATCCAACCCGGTTGGTATAATTCTGGTGTATTTAGGCTTTGGCGCCGGTTTAGCTGTATTCATGTTTACCGGCTTTGTGAAAAGTATTCCACTAGAGATTGAAGAAGCAGCAATGATAGATGGATGTACACCGATCCAGACATTTTTTCAGGTAGTATTTCCGATTTTGAAACCGACAGCTATTACAGTTGCTATTTTACAGGCAATGTGGATATGGAATGATTATTTGCTACCATCTTTAGTATTAAAGAGTGATTATAAAACAATTCCAATGGCAGTACAATATTTAAGAGGCGGTTATGGCGCAATTGATATGGGTGCAATGATGGCCGTATTAGTATTAGCAATTATACCTATAATAATATTCTATTTAACTTGTCAGAAATATATTATTGAAGGAGTAGCAGCAGGAGCAGTTAAAGGGTAATGATGAATTATGAATTGTGAATTATGATTTTAAAAAGGAACTATATGGAGGATTATATAGCTCCTTTTTAAATTATCTTATTTAATAGCTGGCTTTATTTCTGTAATTGTTTCAAGATTGCTATCTGCATTGTTAATTATATCTTGAGACATTTCTTTGATAATATTATCTTTAGTAGACTCATTTATTAATTTGGCTAGAGATTTTGAAGCTTCAATAAGATATTGAATTTGATTTATATAAGTTAAAGAATCGCTTTCATCAGGATTTATTTTGTTTAAATTATTAAATAGTGTATCAGTGATTTCTTTTGATGCTTTTGTATATTTTTCACTGGCAGCAGCATCTGATTTTTTAGAAGTAGAAAGTTTATCTATTAGAATTCTGCTCTCGCGAATAACTCCGCTATTTTCTTGAACTATTTCTTCAGCAAGATCAATAAGCTGTTCATCAGTTATGTAACTTTGAATCAAAGCTGAAATGTATATGGCTGTTCTAAGTACTGATATTTCTGAGTTAAGAAAATCTACATCATTAATACCAGATGAGGGACGTGCAGAAAACTCACCTTTTAAATCTTCAATGTGAACAGAAGCTCTATCTTTATAAGAATCTTTCACTGCAGGAGCAGAGTTAGTAGGAATGTCTTTACATAAGGCAGCAATATGTAAAGGTGGAAAGAATGTAGTTGTACAAGTTACTCCAATTAAAAATGTAATTAATAATTTTTTCATAAAATTTACTCCTTATATTAATTAATATAAATATTTTATGTAAAAACTTAAAAATTATTAGATATAATTAATATCTAATGAGGGAGGAAGACAAATGAGTGAATTAACAAAAGAAGTAATAAATGTTTTAGCTAAAGAAGAGGATGATAAAATATTAAAAGAAGTTTTAGATTATTATGAATTTCTAAAATGGAGAAATCAAAGAGAATTAGAAAGTAAGACAATAG
>ERZ824598.2486-NODE-2486-length-18920-cov-3.477180_pt1 | contig 18920 bp, 13 predicted proteins | sample MGYA00519934_ERZ824598 | MGnify/ENA primary metagenome ERZ824598 (study PRJEB31778, sample SAMEA3449177) | human gut metagenome | biome: human gut; feature: human-associated habitat; material: faeces | place: United Kingdom | collected 2010/2012 ...
TATTATTGTTGTTTCCACTTGTTGGGTCTTTGTGTACAACTCCATTTTGATCTATTACATAAATATTTTCTGTTTCTTTAAATTTAACAACAAATTCATCTTTCGTTAATTTAACATTTTCTCCTTCTACATTTTCTCCTGGCTCATATATTGTATACTCAAATTGATCTAAAGAATTTGTTTCATTTCCAATATATTGTTTCAAATATTTGTCAATTAATGTTTTTCCTTCTCCACTTATTAGTATTCCTGTTTTATTTTCTTCATCTCCTGTTGCTTGTGCTGCAGCCCATTCTACTGCTTCTTTTTCTTCACTTGCATTTTTTGTCTTATTAGCATTATGTGTTTGATTTATTATTCCAGTATCTCCTCTCAACATTTGAATTGAAATCCCAGCTAAAATCATTAAAACAATTATTGTTACAACTAAAGCTATCAGTGAAATTCCTTTGTTTTTTGACATTTTTTAACTCCTCCTTATTTTTCTTATGTTCTTTTTGATTATATCAAATCATATTTTTTTATTCAACTACTTTTTATTAATAATAAAACTTTAGACTTCCACTTACATATGCTGATGTACCAGCACTTGTAAAACCATTCCCAAGTCCTGTACTCATATATATACTTATATTCCATCTAGTACCACCATTAAGTGTAACTGTTTCACTACTACTTTCAGAAGGATCATTTCCAAAACTTCCATCTAAATAATCTTGCCATGTATGTGAACCATTTCCTGAATAAGTAAATGTTATTCTTCTATCTCTCCAAGCATCAACTAATCTACTTGATGTTTCTATTTCTACTCTTTTTGCTCCTGCATCAATTGTTCCACTCCAATCTGAAAACCATCCTTCTCCATTACGATGATGTTCATCAAGATTTACTCTTACTATTTTAATTACTGTTACATTACATGTTCCTAATATTCTTCCATCTTCTCCTTTAACAATAATCTGTGCTGTTCCTTGTGCCTTACCAGTTAATGTAGCAAACCAAGCATTTTTCTTATTTTTAAATCCCAAGAAGATGTCCCAAAATGATTTTGACCAAGTACCATCTGGACTTACAGAAACTATATTAGGATTTGTACTTATCCATGTTAAATTTTCAGTAGGATTATCTTCAGCCGCTCTAGCAGATATTGTTGTAGTTGCTCCTGTTTCTACTGTAACACTTGAACTTAAAGAAATAGTTGTTACTAATGTTTTTAATGTTACTGTACATGTTGCTGTACTACCATTTTGAGCTCTAGCTGTTATTATAGCAGATCCAGTTGTTGCAACTGCTGTTATATTTCCACTTCCATCCACTGTTACAGCAGATGGATTACTACTACTCCATGAAATTCCTGTATTTACATTTGCTGTTGATGGATTATAATTTACAGTTAGTCTTTCTGTTTTCTTCGTATTTATATCTAATACTGTACTTGTTTTATTTAATGATATTGAATTCAAACTTGTTTGTACTTTTACATTACATGTAGCTATTTTTCCATTTTCTGTTTTTGCTGTTATTGTAACATTACCATTTGACCTTCCTGTTACATTTCCAGATGCATCAACTGTTGCAATATTATTATTACTACTTGACCAAGTTATTTGTTTTTTAGAATCTGAGCTTGTTGGATTATAACTTACAGTTAATTTTCTAGTTTTCGTTCCACTCATATCTAATGTTAAGTTATTTGGATTTACATATATTGATGTTGGACTTGTATATACTGTTACATTACATGTAGCTGTTTTTCCATTTTCTGTTTTTGCTGTTATTGTTGTTGTTCCATTTGATTTTCCTATTACTTTACCTGAACCATCTATAGTTGCAATTTCAGTCTTACTACTTGTCCATGTTATACCTGTCTTTAAATTTGAAGTTTCTGGATTATATTTTACCCCTAAGTTTCCAGTAGATGTTCCACTCAAATCTAATGCCAATCCATTAGGATTGATTGATATTGATGTTGGACTTATTTTTACATTTACAGTACATGTAGCTGTCTTTTGATTTGGTGTTTTTGCTGTAATTGTTGCAGTCCCAAGTGCTTTAGCTGTTATATTTCCATCTCTATCAACTGATACAATATTCGAATTATTACTTGACCATGTTACACTTCTATTAGTATCAGCTGTGTCTGGATTATATTTTACTGTTAGTTTTTTAGTTTTAGTTCCATTTAAGTCTAATGTTACATTATTAGGTTCTAAAGCTATTGATATTGGACTTGTTCTTACTAAAACTTGACAAGTATCTTTCTTGCCATTTCCTGTTACAACAGTTATTGTAACATTTCCATTTGCCTTTCCTGTTACTTTTCCATTTCTATCTACTGTGGCCTTTCCTGGATCATTACTTGTCCAAGTTAAATTTGTATTTACATTTGCTGTTGATGGTTCAATTTTTGCTTGTAATTGCAATGTTTTATTTTCTAAACCTAAGTCTATCAATAAATTATCCTTATTTGTTATTGTTACACTTTTAGGATTTGTTTGAACTTTTACTTTTCTTGTAACTTTTTTTCCATTTGTTAATGTTGCCGTTATTTCTATATTTTCACCATTTGATTTTCCATATATTGTTGCTACCTTTGTATTTGTTACATCTTCATTTCTAACATATGCAACATTTTCATTTGAAGATCTCCAGGTTACAGGATCATTTGAATCTGTTTCTACACTTATTTCTTTTGACTCTCCAACTTCTATTATTAATAAATCATTGGAATCTGTTGATATTTGTCCATTATATTCATCTTTACTTAAAACTGTTCCATTCTCTAATATTACATATTCATTTTGAGTTGGTAGAAATTTAACTTCATAGTGTTTCGAATCATTTCCATCTTGAACAGTATTTAATGTATACTTTTCTCCTTCTTGTCCTATATTTTTTTCAATATTATTTCTTAGATATACTTCTTCAACCTTTGCTCTATTACTTTTTCCTATAGCTGCAACTACTGAAGTATTAAGTATCGATTTTTCTTCAACTTTATTCGTATTATCTTTAGCAGCAGAAGATTTATTAAATATACCATTTCCAGTAACTTGAGATATTGTTACTCCTACCAATATTAACAATACAACAACTGTTACTGCTAGTGCTATTAATGTTATTCCCTTATTTTCTTTCATTTTTTTCATACTATCATCTCCTTTTATTTTCATTTTTTAATAATAAAACTTAATTGAACCAGCACTATAGCAATCTGGTGAACCATTAAAAATACCAACCTTTTTTATTACTAATGTAATATTCCATGATGTTCCACCATTTAAAGTAATATATTGTGTTGATGAATATGATGGGTTATTTCCAAAACTTCCATCTAATCTCTTTTTCCAACTTGCACTACCATTTCCAGAATATGTCCATACAAAGTCTTTATCTCTCCAACCATTTATTAATTTTCCCCACATACTTACTTCTGCTCTAGTTGCTCCTGCGGCTATTGTTCCAGACCAAGGACTCATTGTTCCTGCTCCATCATGATAATGTTGGTCCAAATTTACTATCATATAATTAATTACTGTCACTTGGCATGTTGCTGATTTACCACTTGTTGAACCTTTTACAGTTATTGTTACTGTTCCTCCAGTTTTTGGTCTTACTAAACCATTTGAATCTACTGTTGCTACATTTGTATTACTACTTATCCATTGCAATTTTTCTGATGTTGAACTTGGATTTACATTTGCTGTTAATTGTAATGTTTGATTTAAATTAATTGATTTATTTTGCTCATTTATTGATATACTTGTTATTGTTGTTTGAACTCCAACAGAACATGTTGCTGTACTTCCATTTTGTGCTTTGGCTGTTATTATTGCTCCACCATTTGCTTTTGCTGTAACATTTCCAGAATTATCTACTGTTGCTACATTGTTGTTACTACTTGACCATGTTATTCCTGTATTTACATTTGCTCCTGTTGGATTATAGCTTACTGTTAATTTTCCTGTTTTTGTTCCACTTAAATCTAATCCAAGACTTGTTCTATTTAATGCAATTGATTTTAAACTTGTTTGTACATGTACATTACATGTTGCTATTTTTCCATTTGCTGTTTTAGCTGTTATTATTGCATCTCCATTTGATTTTGCTGTAACATTTCCAAAGTTATCTACTGTTGCTACACTTTCTCTATTACTTGACCATGTTATTGTATTTTGTTGATCAACATCTGTTGGATCAAATTTTACTGTTAACTTTCTAGTTGTAGTTCCACTCATATCTAATATTAAATTATTTGGATCTAAAGATATTGATTTTGGTGTTGTATGTACTGTTACTATACATGTTGCTATTTTTCCATTTGCTGTTTTAGCTTCTATTTTAGTTTCTCCATTTGCTTTTCCAGTTATATTTCCTGAAGCATCTACAGTAACTATATTTGTATCATAACTCCTCCATGTTATTGAAGTTTGTCTATCTGAATATGATGGCTCATAACTAACTGTTAATTTTTGTGTATTTGTTTCACTTCTATCTAATATAACTGTTGCTGGATTTATTTTTATTGACTTTGGTGTTGCATGTACAGATACTGTACATGTATCTTTTTTTCCATTTTTTGTTACTACTGTTATAATAGCTGATCCCATTGCTTTTCCTGTTACATTTCCAGAATCGTCTACTGTAACTATATTTGGATCACTACTTGTCCATGTTAATTCTCTATTTACATTTGCTGTTTCTGGTTCTATTTTTGCTTCTATTTTCTTAGTTTTCTGTCCATCACCTATATCTACTTCAACATCATTTATTTTTACTGCTGATGGACTTGTTTGAACTGTAACTTTTCTTTCTATTGATTGTCCATTAGACAATTTTGCAGTTATTATTATATTTTCACCATTTGATATTCCATCTATTTTTGCTGTTTTTGTATTTGTTACATCTTCAACTCTAACTTTTGCTACAGCATCATTACTTGAACTCCATGTTACTGGTTCTTTTGTTCCAGAAGTATCTACTGTAATCTCTTTTGAAGTCCCTACTTCTATTATTATCACTTCATTAGAATCTGTTGTTATTGTACCTTGATACTCATCTTTCTCTAGAACAGTACCATCCTCCAAAATAACATATTCATGTTCTGTTTTTATAAATTTTATTTCAAAATTTTTAGAATTATCATCTGCTCTTTTTATTGTATAATCTTTTCCTTCTTCACCAACATTTTTATCTAAATATGTTTTCAAATGTGTTTCTTCTACTTTTGCTTTGCTACTTTTCGAAATTGCAGAAATAGCAGATGTATTTAATATTTCTTTTTCTTCACTTTTATTAGCATTATCTTTCGCTATGTTTGAAATATTAAACATTCCATTTTCAGTAACTTGAGATATTGTTACTCCTACCAATATCAACAATACAACAACAGTTATCGCTAATGCAATTAAAGTTATACCTTTATTTTTTATATTTTTAGCCATAGTATCTTTCTCCTTTTTAATTGGATTATCTTTAGTTCTCTCTTATATTAATTATACCAAATAAATACATTTTGTTCAACTAAAATATTCATTTTGTGGTATATTTTTTATTGATTATAATAAAATATCTATGAAAGGACTTATTATGAAATCTAAATTTTTATGTTTTTTTATTTTATTAATTATTATTTTATCTCCTATTACTTTTGCATATTCCTCAATTTATACTTGGTCTGTTCTAGATAAATCACTTGAAACTTCTGCAAAATCTTCTAATTCTATTCAAAATGATAATTTTCTTAATTTAGATGCTGAGAGTGCTATTTTGATTGAACAGAATTCTGGCAAAATTTTATATAATCATAATATTCACGAAAAATTACATCCTGCCAGTGTTACAAAAGTCATGAGTTTACTTCTAATTATGGAAGCTCTTGATTCAGGGAAAATAACTTTAGATACTCAAATTCCTTGTAGTGAAAATGCTGCCAATATGGGTGGTTCTCAAATTTGGCTTGATCCTAGAGAAAGTTTAAGTGTTAATGATATGTTAAAAGCAATTTCTGTTGTTAGTGCTAATGATTGTGTTACCGCTATGGCAGAATATCTTGGTGGTTCTACAGAAAATTTTGTAAAAATGATGAATGAAAAAGCTAAAGAACTTGGAATGAATGATACAAATTTTGTTAATTGCCATGGACTTGATGAAGATAATCATTTAACTTCTGCATATGATATTGCATTAATGTCCAGAGAACTTTTAACTAAACATCCTCAAATCACTAAATATACAACAATTTGGACAGATACTCTTAGAGATGGTAAATCTGCTTTGTCAAATACCAATAAACTTGTTCGTAATTATTCTGGATGTACTGGTTTAAAAACTGGTTCTACATCTAAAGCATTATTTAATTTATCAGCATCTGCAACTCGTAATGATTTATCACTAATTGCTGTAGTTATGAAAGCTCCTACATCTGCAATTAGATTTTCCAATGCTTCTGCTCTATTGGATTATGGTTTTAACACTTTTTCTTATAAGTCTTTTGCAATGCAAGGCGAAATATTAAAATCTATTAATATAACAAAAGGAACTTTTGAAACAGTAAATGTAATTTTTGAAACCTCTCCATCTTTTTTAATAAAAAAAGGCGAAGAATCTAATATTACTTATGAAATTACCCTTCCTGAAAGTATCTCTGCTCCAATAATTCAAAATCAACAACTTGGTACTATTTCATACTATCTAAATAATGAAAAAATTGGTGAAATAAACCTTATTGCTGAAAAATCTATTCCAAAAATTACTTTTATAAATATGATAAAATCTATATTTAATAATTGGTTTAATTTAACTCGCTCATCATAATTTTTACACTCAAAAAGATCAGAAATTAATAAAATTCTGATCTTTTATTTTTTTATTATTTTTGCAGTTATATTTTCTTCATCAAATTCGACAATAATTTTTATTGTATTTGGAGTATTATTTTTAAATTTTAAATCATAACTTCCATATGAAACTGCCGCATCTTTTCCTTTTTCTATATATGGTACATCATTACTATGTTCATGTCTTTCTATTATTTCAATTCCATCAACATTAGCTACTGCATTATATAATGTTGTACTTACTTGACAATTTCCTCCTCCAAATCCTTTTTGCTTTTTTCCATCAACAAATATATCTGCTTCTTGATATCCTTTTTCCTCTGTTGCTTTTCCAACTGTATTACAAAATGAAAATACTTCTCCTGATTTTATTTCTGTATTTGTTAAAGCATTACATGTTATTTTTATATTATTTTGTCTTGCATTTTCTTTGTTATGAATTTTTGTAGAAAAACTAGCAATTTCTATTTCAGTTGGTTTGGATTGTTGAATGTTTGAAATATAATTGTCTTTCTCTATAGTCTTAGTTGACACATTATTAGTATCCGTATTATTTCTTTGAGTTTGATAATTTGAATTATTTGCATTATTTGAATTTATTATCAAACTTTCGATTCCTATTACACTTATAATTACTCCAATAATTAGCAAAAACCTTTTCATTTTTTATTCCTTTCTTTTTTATGTATATTTTCTTTACTTTATTTTGTCCAAAAATTCAAAAAATATTGACAAATCAATAAAAAAAACATATAATTGATATGTATTAAATTTTTAAGGAGTTTTTATTATGTTAGCTAAGTATTGGAAAAAAATAGGTTTATTTATTTTAATAATTGCTTGTCTTTTTAATATTACAAGTAAACTTGTAAAAAAAGTATCTCTAAATACTGAGTTAGAAGCTTCTGCAACATATGTAAATCAAAACAATAAAGAAGAAAATAAAAATTTAAACAAATAAGCTTGAAAAAAGTATAAAGATATGGTAATATAATAAAAGGCAAAAATTACTATTGTAAGAAAGAGGTGAATTTGCAAATGAAAGAAGGAATACATCCAGCATATAATCAAACAACAATCACATGTGCATGTGGTAATGTTATAGAAGTTGGTTCTACAAAAAAAGATTTAAAAGTAGATGTTTGCTCAAAATGTCATCCATATTGGACAGGTAACTTAAGACTTGATACTAAAGGTGGTAGAGCAGATAAATTTAAGAAAAAATATGGTCTTGCATAAAAAAGAAAACATTTTAAAATGTTTTCTTTTTTTGTATAATAATAGAAAAAAGCGACTCATTTCATTAAGTCGCTTTTTAGTATTTTAATCATTATAATATGTTACTGTCAATCCAAAACTTGAATCTCTAGGATCGTCGGCCCACCAATTTTTATTAATCCACTTATCATTATAGAAATCACATGATAACATTGTATATTTTTTGTTTAATGAAAGAGAAATATCTCTATACATTTCGCCTCTTTCTCCCCACCAACGGTATATTGATTCATAATCTTCCCATAATGTTTCCCAGCTACTTCCATTGTAGGCTCTTATTCTTAGTCCAAACTTTACTTCATCCCACATTCCGGTTTCACCTACTTTTCCCCATCCAGATATTGATACTATATTTCTTGCTTCTCCAAAACTTACTTCACCTTGACATACATGCCAACCAGCATTTACCTCTCCAGTTGTCCAAAAACTTCTAGATATACTAAATGTTCTATATCCAATTACTTTTATTTGGCATGTTGCATATTTATTTCCATTAGAATTCTTTAATGTAATTGTAGCTGTTCCTTCATTCTTACCAGTAACCAGTCCATTACTATTTACAGTTGCAACATTAGTATTACTACTTGTCCAGATAGTTCCTTCTGTTGTATTAGATGGGTTTATACTTTTACTTAATTGCACTGTTCCATTAACAAATATTTTTGAACTTGATGGACTTACTGATAAACTAACTATAGATCTTATTACACCAACTGAACATGTTGCTGTACTTCCGTTTTGTGCTTTTGCTGTAATCGTTGCTCCTCCATTTCCTACTGCCGTAACATTACCATTTCCATCAACAGTTGCTACATTAGTATTACTGCTTGACCATGTTATTCCTGTATTTACATTTGCTGTTGAAGGATTTAATCTAACATTTAATCTTTCTGACTTACTTCCACTACTCATGTCAAATGATAATTTTGTCTTATTTAAAGATATTGTTTTTAAACTAGTTTGGACATGCACATTACAACTTGCTTCTTTTCCATTTTCCGTTCTTCCTTTTATTACCGTATCTCCATTTGCTTTTGCTGTTACATTTCCATAATTGTCAACAGTAGCAATACTTGGATTACTACTTGTCCAAGTTATACCATTTTTAGTATTAGAATCCTGAGGAACAAAACTTACCTCAAGCTTTTTGCTTGCAGTTCCACTCATATCTAAGTTTAAACTATTAGGAACTAAAGATATAGATTTGGGAGTTGTCTGTACTATTACTGTAGCAGTTGTTGATTTTTTATTTGCTGTAGTAGCTGTTATTTTTACTGTTCCATTTGCTTTTCCAGTTACCATAATTTTTCCATTTGTAGATCCTTTTTCATCTTTTACTTCTGTTATAGCAACTTTGCTTGTATCTGAACAACTCCAACTTATTGCATTTTCTATATTTGAATAACTAGGTTCAAAACTAACAGACAAAATTTGAGTATTTGTTCCACTTTTATCTAATGTTATTGTTTCTGGATTTAGCTTTATTGATTTTGGACTTGTTTGTACTAATACTGAACAAGAGTCCTCTTTTCCATTTTGTGTTGTTACAGTAATTATTACTGTTCCATTTGCCAATCCTACTACTCTACCATTTTGATCTACTTTAGCAATTTTGTTATCACTACTTTTCCATGTTAAATTTTGATTTACATTAACAGTATCAGGTTCAATTTTTGTCTGTAATTGTACAAAATCAACTCCTGAGCCCAAATTTATTGTTACCTTATTTTTGTTAGTTATTGTTATACTTTTAGGACTTGTTTGTACTTTTACTTTTCTTTCTATTTTTTTACCATTTGATAATGATGCTACTATTGTTAATTCATCACAATTTGCTACCCCTCTTATTGTTGCAGTATGTGTATTTCTTATATCTTCAACCTTTACTTCAGCTGCTGATTCATTTGTTGATTTCCAAGTTACAGGATCATTTGAATTTGTTTCTACTGTTATTGTTGTAGTCTCTCCTACTTCTATTACTAATAACTCTTCTGAATCTGTTGTTATATCTCCTTCATAATCATTTCTATCTAAAACAGTTCCATCTTCTAAGATTGTATATTGATTTTTTGATTTCAAAAATTCAATATTAAAATGTTTTGATCCATCTTCTTCTTGAACTTTTGTTATTGTATAATCTTTTCCTTCTTCTCCTATGTTCTTTTCAAAATTAACCTTTAAATGTGCTTCTTCTACTTTTGCTCTACTACTTTTTCCAAGAGCAGTAATAACTGATGTTCTTAATATTTCTTTTTCTTCTGCTTTATTAGTATTATCTTTTGCTGTTGTTACTTGTTTTATTACTCCACTTCCAATGATTTGTGATACTGTAACTCCAGATATTATTAACAGCACTACTATTGTTACCGTTAAAGCTATTAATGTTATCCCATCTTTTTTAATAATATTATTCATTTATTTGTCTTCCATTTTCTTCCATTTTATAGTAATTTTTTCTTTAAGCAAAATGTTTACCTTTAGATTTAACTCTTTTTTCTTCAGTATTTTTTCCATTTTGGTTTGAAAAATACTCTTCAAGCATTCTCTTTCTTTCTATTTCATCATCATTTTTTTCTGATACATTATCATTAGAAATATTTTCGTCTTTGTTTTCCTCTTTTTTTAATTGATTATTTATTTGTTCATCATATACTTGATTATTATCTGATACATAATATTCATCATTAAAATTAGTATTATATGGATTTTCATCATTCATATTTTTATAATTTTCATTATCTGATAATTCTTGATGTTCAAACATTGCTCTATCCAATTCTTCTGCACCTGGAAATTCAATTTCTTCCTCTTCATCTTTTCTAATTTTTATTTTTAATATTATTGAAACTATTATTGTTAATACTAAAAATGCCAAAATTGCAATTAAAATATATTGTTCTTTTCCCCAAGTTTCTGGTTTAATCCAATTTACTTTTCCAACAATTTGTTGACTTTTATCCTTAGTTGATATGCTTTCTGTTTTAGTTGTTGAAGTTGTTATTTTTGTATTTTCTGAAACTATTGTTGAAGAAGTTTCTTCTGCTGTTGAAATTGTTGTTGATTCAGTTTGTGGTTGCTCATCTATTACTGGTTCTTCTGGTGCAGTTGTTTGTTCAACTGCTTTTCTTGTAATATTTAATGTATATGTTTTCTTTGTTTTTCCATCTTCTGCAACAACTACAATTTCAATTTTATTTTCTCCTTCATTTAATGCAATATTACCATCTCCTGATTTTACTTTTGCATTTTTGTCTTTTGTTGTTGCATATATATATACTTTTTCTGCTTCATTTGGAACTTCTATATTATATTCATATATATCTGATTTAAATCCTTTAAAATCATATTGTTTTGGATTTAACCCCAAATCCCTTAATCTAGCTTCTGATGATTTTTTTGTATTATTATTTGTATTATTATTTATATTTGAATTATTATTTTGATTTGTATTGTCTATTTTATTATCATCTGTATTTTGGTTTGTATCTTCTTTCTCTATTGCCTTTACTACAATTTCTTCTGAGATCATTTCAGTAACTTCTGTTGAAAAATCAGTAATATCACCTTTCAACAGAAATTTATATTCATTTGCTTCTTGTGGTGTAAATGTTATATTTACACTTTTTGTTTCATTTGCAGTCTCACTAGTTTGACCAACTATTCCTTCTGACTTTCCAGCACCTGTAAGTGTTAAATTCCAACTACCAGCAACAATATTAGCTGTTACTGTAACCTCTTCACCTACATTTACTTCATTTGAGCTAGCTGTTAATTTTGCACTAGCTGCTTCAACAAAATTATTAAACCCTAGTAAACTAGCACAAAAAACTAGTATTATAAAATATTTTTTTAACTTTTTTGGCATTGTCTTTCTCCTTTATATTTCTATTTTTGAAACACCTAACAATTGTTTTTGGATTTTCAGTAAATCAGCTGAATTTATTATTCCATCTTGATTTACATCTGCAGATATTTTTTTATATTCATTATTAATTTTTTTTACTTTTAATAAATCTTTTTGAATTACTAATAAGTCTGCTGAATTCATTTTTCCATCACCATTAACATCTCCTAAAACTGAAATTGTATATTTTTCATCAACTTTATAACCTGTAGCAATGTTTAAATCATCTTGAATTTTTTCTCCATTTATATCTTTTACAATTATTTCTTCTCCTAAAATTTCTTTCAAATCTTTAACTGTACAATTTGGAATTGATGTTATCTGTGTGGTTTTATTATTTATTCTTATTTTATCATTTTCAATTATTTCTTTTGTGTCATCATTATCTGATTCATCTTTTTTCTGATCATCTATATTTTTTATAGAGACTAAATATAATTTATAATTTTCTTCATATTCATAAGTTTCTCTTGCTGCATATCCTTCTATTCCATTAGATTTTTTTATTAAGTCCCAATATGTTCCACCTACTTTTTCTGTAGCCTTTTCTAATACTGTTACAACTTCATTTAAATATATTTTTTCTCCAATATATGTTCCATTTGGTTTATCTCTTAATCTTAAACTTGGGTCCGCATTACACTTAACTAGATTACTATCTATCTCTGTTATTTTATTTTCATCTAAATTTGGTTTTGTACATATATTATCTGGCATATTTTTATATACTGGAATTATAAATGTATAATCCATATCTATTGATCCACATTCTTCAAATGCTACTCTTAATTTTGTTCCTTCATTTTGTGGTGCCATTATATTTTGTTGATATTGATGCCAATATAATCCAGTTTCTGAACTATCAACATCAAATTTTTGAAGATACATTGTATTTTGTCCTCTATTAATATATCCTTTTGAAATAAATTCAACACCTCCATCTATTGATAATTCAATTGATGTCCAATCTTCTTGTTCTGCCCTAGCAAGTCCATTTAATATAACATTGTCTTTTCCACTTCCACTAGCTCCTATATTAAATACATTATATACCCCAATATATTGATCATTATATCCTTCACCTTTTACTAATGGTGATGTTCCATTTCCTTGTTCTTGTAATATTCTTGCTATTACATAATAAACATTTACATTATATTTTTTTGATGCCTCTATAATTGCATTTATGTATGATTCATTATTCCAAAAATCATATTTTTTTAACATTGCTTGTATTGTCTCAATTTTATAATCTGTATATGTTAATTCTAAAAATTGAAAAATATCTGACGAATTTAATGAGTTTCTTGGATCCATCATATATTTTAATGCAGATTGTGATGCACAATGCCATTTTCCAGAATCATATGTTGTATCACCACAAATAGGACATATCCATTCTCCTGCATATGAACTACTTGTTGGTACTAAGTTTCTTGGTGATGAACCATGTCCTACATATTCATTTTCAATTACCTCATTCCAATCTAAATCTGTATATAATATTTTAAAATTCCAATTTGAATGTTCTTTTTTTAGATTTTGTATCATTTCTTTTATTTGTGGACATGTATTTGAATCTATATTTTCTATATCTTGACTAATTGTTTGATTTACTGCAAATGTTTTAGTAAAAAAGCAAAAATATTGCAATATTAAAATTATCATTATTAAGATAAAAATTACCTTTTTTTTCATTTTTTCTCCTCTTCTTACAGTATTTTATATATTCTCTACTTTTGTTATTTTTTTCATTTTCTTTCGATAATAGTATATCATTTTTGCATTCTTAAAGTCAACCTTGACGCTATGTCTTTTATATTACATTTATATTACATTTATATTACAAATTCCTTAATTTTTCTTGTAGTTTCTATCTTTTTTATGATATAATATTTTTTATAATGATTGGAGGATTTATGATGGAATTACTTTCACCTGTTGGTGATTTTGATTGTTTAAAAGCTGCTGTACAAAATGGTGCAGATGCTGTATATTTTGGAGCAAATAGTTTTAGTGCAAGGGCTTTTGCTTCAAATTTTGATGATGATACACTTGCCAAAGCTATAAATTATGCAAAAATAAGAGGGGTTAAAACAAATTTAACTTTAAATACTCTTATAAAAAATGATGAAATGTATAATGCAATAGCTTTAGCAAAAAAAGCTTATGAATATGGTATTGATGCAATAATTGTTCAAGACTTAGGTCTTGCTCGTTATATGATAAAAAATTTTCCTGGTCTTGCTGTTCATGCAAGTACACAAATGTCTGTACATAATTTAGAAGGTGTTCTTACTCTTCAAAATATGGGCTTTTCTCGTGTTGTACTTTCTAGAGAGCTTTCTCTTCAAGAAATTGATCATATATGCAAAAACTCAAATGTTGAAATTGAAGCATTTGTACATGGTGCTCTTTGTATTTCATATTCAGGTCAATGTTTATTTTCAAGTATGGTTGGTGGTCGTTCTGGAAATCGTGGTAAATGTGCTCAGCCTTGTAGATTACCTTATGAATTATTAGAAAATGATACAACTATTGATAAGGGTTATTTATTAAGTCCTAGAGATTTATGTGGATTAGAATATTTACCACAACTAGTAAATGCTGGAGTGACTTGTCTAAAAATTGAAGGCAGAATGAAAACTCCTGAATATGTTGCAACTGTTACTAGAATTTATAGAAAATATCTTGATTTAGCAATGTCAAAAAATGATTTTAAAATTGATGAGAAAGATAAAAAAGACTTATTACAAGTATTTAATAGAGGTGGATTTTCAAATGGACATCTATCTTCTACTGAAAATAGAAAATTAATATATCCTCAAAAATCTAATAATATGGGAATATATTTAGGAACTATTTCAAATTTCAATAAAAATCATGGACATATTTCATTTAAAACTAATGAAATTCTACATGTTGGAGATAAAATTTGTGTTGAAAATAAAAAACATGAAACAAATCTTTATACTATTTCTGAATTAATGAAAAATGATAAAAACATTACAGAAGCACATATTGGTGATAAAATAAAAATCGGTAGAATGAAAGGTGATATTTTTATAGGTGACAAATTATTCAAAATTTCTGATAAAGAATTAACAACTTCTGCATTAGAAACTATTGAAAAAGAGTCTAGAAAAAGAAACTTGTCTTGTGAAATGAAAGTTATCTTAAACTCCCCTATTTCTTTAAAAATATTTGATGACAATATATCTGTTAAAATTGACTCTAATATAATTCCTGAACCTGCTCAAAAATCACCTATGACAAAAGAAAGACTTATTTCTCAAATTTGTAAAACTAATAATACACCTTATAATTTTGAAAATATATATATTGAATTAGGAGAAAATCTTTATGTTCCAAGTATTAGTGGAATTAATGAACTTAGAAGACAAGCATTAGCTCAATATGAAGAAAAACTTATTTCAAGTTTTAGAAGATTATCTAATGCTAATTATATAGAAAACAATCCAAGTTCATCACATAAAGAAACAAAAATAAGTTTATTATTAAATACATTAAATTTAAATTATGATTATTTAGAATTAAAAAATATATCTAAAATATATATACCATTCAAATATTTTATAAATAAAAACTTTTCTCACCTACTTTTAGATGTTTGTAAAAAATTTGATACATATATTTATATGCCAACAATAATTAGAAAAAATTACAATAAATTAATAAAAAATAATTTACCAACTATTTTAGAAAAATATAAAATAAAAGGATTTGTTTTATCAAATATAGGAAATTTTGAACTTTTAAAAGATTACAAAGATTATGAATTTATATGTAATTATACATTCAATATATTTAACAATTTAACTATCAATGAATTGCCTGTAAATACAATGACACTATCACCTGAACTTAACAAAACTAATTTAGAAAACTTCAATACAAATAAAAAAACAGAATTAATTGTCTATGGAAGAACTCCATTGATGAATTCAAATTATTGTTTATTAGGAAAATCAAATAAATGTTATTCAGAATGTGACCATAAATGTAATTCAATAAATAAATATTATTTAAAAGACAGACTTGGATTTTTATTTAGAATAATACCAGATAATATCCAAACAATTACAACTATTTACAATAGTAAAATAACATCAATTGAATATAATGGACTTCCTATTGACTTTGCAAGAATTGATATTTTAGATGAAAGCATTTCTGAAATTAATGATATCATAAAAACTGTTTTAACTGGTAAAAAGCTTGAAGGAAATCAATATACTAATGGAAACTTTAATAAAGAAATTTAAATGAAAGAGATAAAATTCTCTTTCATTTTTTTATTGTGTAACACTTTTTATTGATTTCCATATTATATATTATCAAAAGAAAAAAATTAAAGAATTACTTAAAATTCTTTAGCAAATCTTATCTTAATTATAAAGGAGGTGTTTTGTATGCCAGAAAATAGAGGTTGTGGATGTGGCTTTGGTTTTGGAGATGACTGCTGCTGGATAATAATTCTTATACTTTTAATTTGTTGCTGCTGTGGTGGTAACAGAGGTGGATGTTGCTAATCCTTTAGACATATAAAAAAGGTCCTAAATGGACCTTTTTGGCTATATAAAACCTTATATTTCTATTGCATTTTTCTTTTTAATATATTAAAATATTACTGATACATTAAGAAGAAAGGAAGATTTTTTATGAAAAAGAAAATTTCAATAGCATCATGTTTGCTATTAATATTAATTTCAACAACTGTTTTTGCCTCAACACCAGTAAAAATGGAAATTGTTGAAAATAATATATGTAATATTGAACTAAATGAAAACTCAAAGTTTGAAAAAAAAATTATAAGTTCAGAATTAGATAAAAAACAAGTAACACTACAATTACAAATTAATAATAATGCAATTAATGAATTGCCAGAAGGAGAATTAATGCTAGTTATAGATAGTTCTGATAGTATGAATACAAAAGTAACTGATACAACAACAAGAAAAGAATTAGTCTTAAATTCAGCTAATAAACTTGTTGAAAATCTATTATCAATTAACTCTTCTACTCTAAAAATTGGTGTTGTAACATTTTCTGCAAGTCAAGAACAATCAGAAATGGGAACTGAAAAAGATGCTCAACTAGTAACTACATTTACAAATGATTTAAAAACTTTAAAAACAAAAATTTCTGCAATTGAAGGAACTGGAGCTTATACTGATTTAGATGCTGGTTTAAAATTAGCTCAAAAGACTTTCACAGCTGAAAAAAATAATAAATACATAATTGTTTTAACAGATGGTGTACCAAATATGAATGTTGGAAATTCAGATTTAGTTAAAATTGAAGCTTTAGAAAAAGTAATTTCTACAACAAAAGAAACATTATTATCATTAAAAAATATTAATGTAATTTCACTTTTAACTGGTATAGATGATGAAAAAGCTACTGTTAGAACAGATGGTACAAATTCTTATACATATGGTCAAGTTATTGAAGGTGTTTTTGGAACAGAAGAAAAACCTACAGTTGGCAAATTTTATAAAATACATGATAATGAAATAGAAAAAACTATCAAAGAAGAAATTTATTCTAATTTAGTTCCTATTTCTAAAACATTAACTGATATAACTGTTGTAGATTATTTTCCTAAAGAAATTATAGAAAATTTTAATATGGCATATGTTCAAGGAACTGATACTTCAAAGATTTCAACATCAATTGATAAAGAAACAAATAGTATAACTTGGACTATTCCAAAATTAGAGGCTGGAAAATCAATAAGTATACAATATACATTAACTTTAAAAAATGAATTTAATGAAAAGATAATCGGAGAAATTTTAAATACAAATCAAAAAGTTGATATAGATTTTAAAGATTTTGATAGTAATAAACAAACAAAAACTTCTAATGTTTCTCCAAAAATAAAACTCACAAAAATTGAGCAATCAGAAACAAAACCTGTTGAGCCAAAAAAAGATGATACAAAATCATCTGAAGAATTACCAAAAACAGGTACTCCTATATTAATTGGACTTTTTGCAATTACAACTTTTTCTACTATTATATTTGCTTATAAATCTAAAAAATCTAGTTTTTAAATAAAAGGTCAATAAAATGACCTTTTTATTTTTTTTTCAAAAATCCCTTGTAATTTTTTTTAATATGTGTTAATATATTTAAGTAAATTGACTTAGGGGCATAGTGTCAATGGTAGCACATCGGTCTCCAAAACCGCTTGTCTGGGTTCGAATCCTAGTACCCCTGCCAATAAACATATCATCTTGAAGAGAATAGTAATTTTTCTATTCTCTTTTTATTTTTATTCTATATTTTTAGAAAGGAACTTTTTTATTGAAAAAAATAGTATTTTTTCTTATATCTTATTTATTTTTAATATCTATTTTATTTATTCCAATATTATTTAATTCGATTTCTGAAACTCCTTCGATTTCATTAAATACTTCAGAATATATATGGCCAATTCCTGGATATACAATTATTTCCTCTCCTTTTGGCAAAAGAATTTCTCCTACGGCTGGAGCATCTTCATTTCATAAAGGAACTGACATTCCAGCCCCTGAAGGAACAAGACTATTAGCTGTTTGTGATGGAATTATAACATTTACAGGTTTTCTTGGTGGAGGTGGTTATACAATAACATTAACTAATAATAATATAAAAATTTCATATTGTCATGTTTCACCTATTTTTATAGTTTCTGTTGGAGACCATGTAAAAAAAGGACAAATAATTGGAAATGTAGGACCTAAATATGTATATGGTGTTGTTGGAAATAACTATTTTGATTCCGCTAATGGAAAACCTACAAATGGTGCTACAACAGGTTGCCATCTTCATATTGGTTTCAGAATTAATGACAAATACGAAAATCCTTTAGATTATTTAAAATAAGTATT
>ERZ824598.2488-NODE-2488-length-18905-cov-4.175438_pt1 | contig 18905 bp, 15 predicted proteins | sample MGYA00519934_ERZ824598 | MGnify/ENA primary metagenome ERZ824598 (study PRJEB31778, sample SAMEA3449177) | human gut metagenome | biome: human gut; feature: human-associated habitat; material: faeces | place: United Kingdom | collected 2010/2012 ...
CGCGGGGTCAGCCCGGCCACGGTCTGCCGGAACTGCAGCCCGCTGATCCAGCTGTCCTCGCCATCCGGGTCGCGCACCTGGTCGATGAGGTACATGGCATCGCCGCCGTCGGTATACACCGGCTCTTCTAGGCTCACCGGCTCTACCACCGATTCCAGTGCCGCGGTCACCTCCCGGCGGGACAGGCCTGCCTCCCCGGCGATCTCGTCCATGGTGGGTTCCCGGCCCAGCTGCTTCTCCAGCGTTTCGCGGGCCTGCATGGCCCGGTAGGCGGTATCGCGCAGGCTGCGGCTTACCCGCAGGGCATTGTTATCCCGCAAAAAGCGCCGGATCTCGCCGATGATCATGGGCACGCCGTAGGTGGAAAACCGCACCGGCTGGGCAGGGTCAAAGTTGTCGATGGCTTTGATGAGCCCGATGCACCCCACCTGAAACAGGTCGTCGAGGTTTTCGCCCCGCTGGGCAAAGCGCTGCACCACGCTCAGCACCAGCCGCAGGTTGCCCTCCACCATGCGTTCCCGTGCTCCTGCATCCCCGGCGTGGGCTTGCAGGAGCAGCTGCCGCTTTTCGCTTTCGGACAAAACAGGAAGCTGCGCCGTGTTCACGCCGCACAGTTCCACCTTATTGTACATCCAAACGCCCCCGGTCTGTTTTGAAGTTCACCGGGAGTATGGCCGCAGGGGCAAACCACTATGCGTGGAAAAAATTACACGCCCACCCGGCAGCCGGATGAGCGTGCAAAAAAACCGCAATTGCAATTGGTACATAATTATGGTATGCTTTAAACGCAGCCGCAAGGCTGCCACGAGGCGCTGCGTCCCACAAATGCAGGCGGCTGAGCTCCTTACCGGCACCTGAGTGCCCGGTGGAGCGAATTTTTCTTGAAATCTCGGCCTCCCCCGGACGCCCAAGGGCGGAAAGGGGGGATGCACCATGACGTTTGAACAGGTCGTAATGCTGCTTTCGCTGCTTGGCGGAGCAATCTACGTTACATTTCAGATCACATGGACTGTCTCGCACAGGGATGATAAAAAGAAAAAATGACCGCCTCACAGTTCCCCAACTGAACGGTCATTTTTTCTGATCAATCTGGTAAGGAGCTAGTCGTTTGTATGGGCCAGCGCCTTTTGTGTTTTCAGTATAGACGATTCCACGCGGTTTGTCAAGGACAAGGCCGCGCTTTTTTATTGCCCTTCCAGTTGGAGCTTCAGGGTCTGGATGATGCGCTTTTCAAGGCGGGAGATGTAACTCTGGCTGATGCCCAGGGCGTCGGCGGCTTCCTTCTGGGTGCGTTCCACGCCGTCGGTCAGGCCGAAGCGCAGCTCCATGATCCGGCGCTCCCGGGCCGAAAGGCTGCTCACGGCGCGGCGCAGACCGGCGCGCTCGGCGTCCTGCTCCAGCTGCTGGCCCACCATATTCTCGTCGCTGCCGAGGATGTCCGACAGCAGCAGCTCGTTGCCGTCGCCGTCGATGTTCAGCGGCTCGTCGATGCTGGCCTCCTGCCGCCGGTTGGAGCTTTTGCGCAGGTACATCAGGATCTCGTTGCCGATGCAGCGGCTGGCGTAGGTGGCCAGCTTGATGCTGCGTTCCGGCGTGAAGGTGTTCACGGCCTTGATCAGCCCGATGGTGCCGATGCTGATCAGGTCCTCGGCGGGCACACCGCTGTTCTCGTACTTTTTGGCAAGGTACACCACCAGCCGCAGATTGTGCAGGATGAGCGCATCGCGGGCGTCTGCCTCTCCGGCGGCCATGCGGGCCAGCAGGGCTTTTTCCTCGGCGGGGGAGAGGGGAGAGGGCAGGCTGGCGGTGCCGGCCAGATACTGCACGCCGCCGCAAAACCGCAGCCGCGCACACAGGCGGTGCCAGAGCTGCCGCAAAAACTGGAACATGAGCAGTCCTCCCTATAATAAGTATTATAAGAGCAGCTGTGCCGCATCCTCGCCGTACAGCAGCTCCCATGCAGGGTCCGGCGGCGTGGGGCAGCAGAACGCCGCCAGCAGCCCGCCTGCGCGGTCTTTGCCCAACTGCAGGGCAGCGGGCAGGGCAGGCAGCATGCTCTGGCCGTGGATGCTGCGGCAGGGCACCAGATGTACCCCCAGCTCCGGCGGGGGCGGGGCTGTGCTGTGGGCAAACCAGCCATCGAGATACTGCCGGGCTGCCTGCGGCAGGCGGTGCCGCACCGCCGGGTACTGCACCAGCACCACGGCCTTGCCGCTCAACGGCTCTTGCAGGGCAAAGCCGGTGTCGTGGAAGGCCTGTACCGGCAGCTGCACCCCGGCTACCTCCAGCGTGGCGGGCACGCTGGGCGCGCCGCTGCGGCCAAAGCAGTACAGCAGGGCCCGCAGTACGGCATACACCCCCGTACAGCTGGCCAGCAGCCGCCCGGGGGACAGCGGCAGGCTGACGCTCAGGTTGCGGCTCTGCACGCCGGGCAGCACCACCGCTCCGCACAAAAGCAGGTTGAGCAGCGCATACCACGCACACAACCGGGCAAAACGCCCCCGCCCGGGCAGGCCGTAGGCGGCGGCCACCACCGCGCAGCCTGTGAAAATTTTATAACCAACTGCCACGGCTCCCGGCAGCTCCGGGGCCAGCAGTACCAGTGCCGACACTGCCGCCAGCGCCGCCCCGGTGCACAGCCGCACCCCGGTGCACACGGTGGCGCACAGCAGACCGGCTGCGGTGAGAAACAGGGCAGCAAGGACAAAATTGGTCAGCAGAAGCTCGTCGAGGTAGATCACGCTTTTCAATGCCGCAGCCCCCTTGCAGCCAGTGTACCGCCCGGCGGCGGCAAAGCTTGTCGGAACCGGAAAACCGCCTGCGGACTGTACAAAAGCAATACTTTTATAGACCTTGTTTCACATTTTTTACACTTTTTGCAAAAAGGTACTTGAACATTTCTGGAAAGTGTGGTATATTATTGCCATCCTAGTAAGGATTGGTGAGCACACGAAAGTGAGCTCGCAAAATATCTTTCTACATTTTGAAGGGAGTAATTCATTATGATGATGCCTGCAAACTTTTCCGCAATCTCTGAGAACGAGATGACCTACGTCAACGGTGGCGCTTCTCTGGCTGAGATCCTGGCCCCCGAGCTGAAGCTCGAGAACTGGCAGAAGTTCAACACCAACATGGTTACCATCATCGGTAACAGCTTCCTGGGCAAGTACGTCGAGAACACTGTCGGCGTTCTGTTCAACGGCGCTTACAAGCCCGGCAACCTGGGCAACACATGGTTCACCGGCGTCAAGGGTGCTTACAACACCGGCTCCGATGCTGGCTTCGGCAAGCATGAGGGTGAGCTGACCGCTGGCGACAAGTTCCTGAACGGTGCTAACGGCGTTCTGAACGCTGGCCTGCGCATGGTCGGTTCTGCTGCTGCTATCTACAACCTGGCTACCGGCACCGTGAAGAACGATGTCAGTGAGAAGGCTTGGAAGGTCGAGTTCTAATCAGCCCTTGTGACTGACTAGCTGGTTTGCCTGAGGGCAGACCAAAGAACAGGTTCTGAATGGGCCCGGAGACGAAAGTCTCCGGGCCCATTTTTGCGTACAACTCCCTCAGTCGCCTGCGGCGACAGCTCCCTCTGGGAGGGAGCCTTTTTTGTTGGTACGGGAAACTTGGCCGGGCTGCCAAAAGCCTCCCTCCGGGAGAAAGATTTCCCCCGGCCGGGGCCGCAGAATTGTTTTGACAATAGCCTGGGATGTGATACAATAAACTCATATCGTCCGGTTGGGACCGGACCAAAGGAGGAACAAAAAATGAGATGATGGAACTACAAGCTGCTGTGTGGGGCGGTGTGCCTGGCACAGCTGGCCTGCCTGAGCCTGCCCGTATGGGCAGCACAAAATTCGGCGGCGTTCACCCGGCAGACCACCCTGCAGCAGCTGCGGGATGACCCGGCCATCAAGTCGTCTGGCTACTATACTTACTGCCGTGAGCTGAGCGGCCTTGGCAACGAATACTGGAAGAACAAAACGCTGGAACAGTACATGCGCCCGGAGCTGGTGGATGACAGCGTGGCGGCCATGAATCTGGTGGCGGAAAATACCCGCAATGGGGTACAGGTGACCTGGCAGGTGTACAGCCCGGAAGAGATCGCGGCAAACTCTTCACTGGGGTGTGTGCAGCTGTATTATTTCCCGGGCAAGGAGCCGGGCGGCAAGTACGCGCTGGTGGTGCCCGGCAATGGCAGCACCATGACCTCCGAGATGGAAGAGGGTGGCTCTGCGGCCTACCAGCTGCATGAACAGGGCTACACCGTGTTCGTGCTGCGGTACCGCACCTGGATCGACATGGGCGACAATGCGCCCATTCAGGATCTTGCCAATGCGGTAAAGTTTATCACGGCCCATGCCGGGCAGTTCGGTGTGCAGCCGGAAAATTATGCGCTGGTGGGCTATTCCTCTGGCGGACAGATCGCAGGAATCTTTGCAAACAAGGAACGGGGCTATGGCTCCTATCAGGTGGAAAGACCCGGTGCACTGTTGTTGGGTTACCCGGTGGTGGACCTGACAGTGATGAAGCCGCTTTACCACATTCTGTATGACATTGGCACCTGCGGCTGGCGTTACTACTGGGCAAACCTGTGTAATATGGTAGACGCAGACTATCCGCCTGTGTACTTCTGGTGGGGGAAAAACGATGTTGTGCTGAGCTCTGCCGAGATGCCTGGCCAGCACAGGGATTTTGACCGGACCTTGGAGCGAAACAACATTCCCCATCAGATGGTCGTTTATCAGAATGCCCCGCACAGCATCGGCACCGGCAACGGCACCGATGCAGAGGGCTGGATGACGGATGCGGTGGCTTTCTGGGAAGCACATACCACCGGCTGATTCAAAACGGAAAGGAATGGGTGAAATGTTCGGACATCTGCTGAAACGCGGTGCGGCCATGCTGTGTTTTGCGGCCGTTCTGGCTCTGCCGGCCTATGCGGAAGGGCGCATCACCACCGATATGACCATGAAGGAGATCCGCTCCGACCCGGCCATTGCGGGCAGCGGAATCTCGACGTATATCAAAGGCGATGCGGACAGCCTTGCACTGCGCCGCCTGTATGAAAACAAGACCCTTCTGGACTATGTGGGTGAGACCACGGCACAGGACAGCGCCGACGGCCTGAACATCGTCATTGAGAACTACGAAGCCGGTAAGCAGGTGACCTGGCAGGTGTACAGCCCGGAAGAGGTCGCAGCCGACTCCTCGCTGGGCTGTGTGCAGCTGTTCTGGTTCCCCGGCACGAATGCCGATGGCAAATATGCGCTGGTGGTGGGCGGCAATGCGGCCATGAAAAGCGGCGACCTGAACGAGGGCATTGCTGTGGCAGCGCAGCTGAACAAGATGGGCTATAGCGTCTTTGTGCTGCGGTACCGCATCTGGTGGGATATCAGCAACAACGGCCCCCTGCAGGATCTGGGCCGGGCGGTGCAGTTCATCACGAACCATGCACAGCAGTTCGGCGTGCAGCCGGAAAACTATGCCCTCGTGGGCTTTTCCTCCGGCGGGCAGCTGTGCGGGCTGTTCAGTTCGGATAAGCGCTATGGCTACAAGGCCTATGATGTGCCAAAGCCCGGTGCACTGCTGATGGGCTACCCCGTCAACGATTTTGCAGAGATCAAGCCGGTGTACCATGCCGTGATGGACCCGGCATCCTGCAGATGGAGGTATTACTGGTCGGATATCTCAGACGGCATCACACCGGACTTCCCGCCGACCTATTTCTGGTACGGCAAGAATGATGTTACCCTGAAGACTCTGGGATATCCGTTCCAGGGTCCGGCCGTCCGGAAGGCGTTGGAGGCAAACGGTGTGCCCTGTGAGGTGCACGTCTATGAAAATGCACCCCATGCCATCGGCACCGGCAACGGTACGGATGCAGAGGGCTGGATGACGGATGCGGTGGCTTTCTGGGAGCAGCACACTTCCTGAAATATCAGAATTTGAATTTATAAAAAAGGGGATGCTTTTATGCAAAACAAGATCTCTCGCCGCCAGTTTCTGCAGGTGACCGGTGCTTCGGCCGCTGCGCTGCTGCTGGCCGGCCTGCCGGTGGAGGCCTCTGCCGCATCGGGCCATCTGACCGTTACGCCGGATACCCTCGTCTCTGACCTGCGTGCCGACCCGACATTCGCCGCCAGCGGCGTGTGGACCTGGCAGAGTGCCGTGGACAGCCCGGACACCCCGGAAGCAGGTACCACGCTGTCGGACTATGTGGGCGCCAACATGGCACAGGACAGCGCCGACGCCCTGAACTATCTGGCCGATACCTATGAAGCCGGCACTCAGGTGACTTATAAAGTGTACTCCCCGGAGGAGATCGCCGCAGACGCCACCCGTGATGGCGTGGAACTGTATTACTGGCCGTCGGAAGTGCCCGGCAGCAAGTTTGTGGTGGTCATGTCCGGCAATGTGCTCAACAAGACTTCCAATATGTCCGAGGGCTATGCCACGGCATGGCGGCTGCACCAGATGGGCTACGCAGCCTTCGTGCTGCGCTACCGCGTGTTCCTCAAGGCAAAGGACAACGCCCCGGTGGCTGACCTTGGCAACGCTGTCCGGTTCATCACCACGCATGCAGGCCAGTTCAATGTGCAGCCGGAAAACTACGCCCTGCTGGGCTATTCCTCCGGCGGCCATCTGGCCGGTGTGTTCTCCGGCGACGAACTGGGCTACAAGCACTATGGGGTACCCAAGCCCGGTGCTTTGCTGCTGGGCTATCCCATCAACAATTTCTTTGAGTATAAGCCGGTCTATCATGCTGCCATCGACCCCTTTGTGCTGGAGGGGCGGTACTATGAACTGAACATCTCTGACTGTGTCACCGACGATTACCCGCCGGTGTATCACTGGTACGGCGAGAACGATTATGTGTTCCCGCTGCTGTGCTACCCGGCTCAGCGCCCGGCGCTGAGCCGCGCACTGGAAAAGCACCATGTGCCCTGCAAAGAGGTGCTGTTCCCCAATGCGACCCACGGCGTGGGTACCGGCGCAGGCACCGATGCCGACGGCTGGATGCTGGACGCTGCGAACTTCTGGGAGACCCAGATCAACGGCTGAATCTGAACAAAAGAGGAGCGGAATGCAATGAAGAACCTGAATGCCTGTCTGGCAAGCCTGAACCTCGGCCTGCCGGACGATGTGCGCCGCCTGAAAGAGGCGGGCTATTATACCGAGGCCATTGCCTGCATTGACACCTACCTGGCGGAGGACTGGACAAAGACTCAGAACCAGCCGGTGCAGCCTGCCGGCCCTCTGCCGGAAAACCCCACGCCCCGCGGGGTGGATGCCATGCGGGATGCACTGCTGGCCCAGCGGGAGATCCTGCGCCGCCTGCCGCTGGATTACACGGTGTCCGAAGCACAGGCACTGGAACTGCTGCAAAGCCTTGTGCGGGGCTTTACCCCGGAGGAATTCCGGGCACTGGACCACGCCGGGGCTATGGACTGGCGGTTCGTGGAAGGGGAAAAGCGGTACATCCGCTCCTTTGCCGAGACCCTGTTGGCCACCCACCCGGAGCTGGCAGAACGGCAGATCGACCCGCCCCGGCAGCACCCCAGCTGGGAGCGGTATGAGCCGGAGCACGAGCAGATGGTGCGCACCGGCGCAGTCAGCGCGGACATCACGCTGGAAACCAGCATCGGCATGAGCGACGAGGCCTTTGCCGCTGCCCTTGCGGCTGCAAAGCAGCAGGGCCGCAGCACCGTGCACGTCCGGGTGTGGCTGCCGCTCCCGGCGGCCTGCCCGGCACAGAGCGGCATCACGCTGGATTCCTTCACCGAGCCGCCCACCTGCATTGCCCCGGAAGATGCCGCCCAGCGCACGGCGTATTGGGAGGCCGACCTTGCCGAGAACCGGCCCTTTGGCGCGGTGTACAGTTACCGTACCACGGCCCGCTATGCCGACCCGCTGCACATGCAGGCGGACCCCGTGCAGCCGGATTTTGACACGCAGGAGGAGCTGCCGCATCTGGAGTTCACGCCCTATCTGCGGGCACTGGCGGCCCAGCTCACCCAGGGACTCACCGACCCGGTGCAGAAGGCAAAGCGCATCTACGACTATGTGACCCTCAACACCCACTACCACTACCAGCCGCCCTACTTCGTGCAGGAAAACATCACCGACGGCTGTGCCCACAACCGCCGGGGCGACTGCGGCATCATGGCCTCTACCTTCATCGTGCTGTGCCGTCTGGCCGGCATCCCGGCCCAGTGGCAGAGCGGCCTTGTGGTGCGGCGGGAGATGGTGGGCTGCCACGACTGGGCCGCGTTCTACATCGCACCCCAGGGCTGGATGTATGCCGACTGCTCGGCCGGTGCCTCCATGGCCCGTGCCGGGAACGAGAAGATGCGCCTGCACTACTTCGGCAATCTGGACACCGGGCGCATGGTGGCCAACCGTGCCCTCTGCGCACCCTTTGACCCGCCCATGTGCTCCTTCCGCGCCGACCCCTGTGACAATCAGGTGGGCGAGGTGGAAGCCGACGGTGTGGGCCTGTACGGCGAGCAGCTGCAGTGGAGCCAGACGCTGCGCCGCTACGAGACACTGTAAAAAGCAAAAGGTCCGGGCTTTGCATCTGCACGGCCCGGATCTTGGATTTTATAAGGAGACATCTCATGGGATTTCTTTCGCTTTTGTATACGGTTCTGCTGGTGGCCATCTGCCTGCAGCAGGCACTGCTGCTGTACCGATCCGGAAAACCGGCACCCCGGCAGGACGACGAAGCCCTCAAGGAGTGGGTGCGTCAGCAGCTGGACGCCCAGTCGAAGCTCTTTGCCCAGAAGCAGGCCGAGCTGGCCCGGCAGAACTACGACGCCATGCGCGGCATCAGCGAAACGCTGCAGACCGCTGTGCAGGGTATGAGCAGCACCCTGAATGCCGGGCAGGCCGCGCAGCAGCAGACCATGGAACAGCGCCTGCAGGGGCTGGAAGCTTCCAACGCCCGCAAGCTGGAAGAAATGCGCAAAACGCTGGCCGAAAGCATGGCGGCCTTGCAGGCACAGAATGCCCAGAAGCTGGACGAGATCCGCTGCACGGTGGACGAGCAGCTGCAGGATGCCCTGCAGAAGCGGGTGACCGAGAGCTTCAAGGCGGTCAACGCCCAGCTGGAACAGGTGTACAAGGGCCTGGGTGAGATGCAGAGCCTTGCCGCCGATGTGGGCGGCCTGAAACAGGTGCTGTCGGGCGTCAAGACCCGCGGCATCCTGGGCGAGATCCAGCTGGGAGCCATTCTGGAAGAAATTCTGGCCCCAGAGCAGTACGACACCAATGTGGCCACCATCCCCGGCAGCGCCCAGCGGGTGGAGTACGCTATCAAAATGCCGGGTGCCGACGGCGGCAGCGTCTGGCTGCCGATCGACTCCAAGTTCCCCGGTGATACCTACGCCCACCTGCAGGATGCGCAGGCATCCGGCGATGCGCAGGCTGTGGAAAACGCCCGCCATGCACTGGAACTGGTGCTGCGCAGCGAGGCCAAGGACATCCGCGAAAAGTATGTGGAGCCGCCTTATACCACAGCCTTCGGCATCCTGTTTCTGCCCTTCGAGGGCCTGTACGCCGAGGTGGTGAATGCGGGCCTGCTGGAGGTGCTGCAGCGGGACTATCAGGTGAACGTGGCCGGCCCCAGCACCATGGCGGCCCTGCTCAACAGCCTGCAGATGGGCTTCAAGACCCTTGCCATACAGAAACGTTCGGGCGAGGTGTGGCAGCTGCTGGGTGCCGTCAAGACTGAGTTCGACAAGTTCGGGCAGGGGCTTTCCAAGCTGCAGCAGCGTTTGCGCCAGACCGACGAAGAGCTGGACAACCTTATCGGCGTGCGCAGCCGTGCCATCAGCCGCAAATTGCGGGCCGTACAGACGATGGATGACGCCAGCGCTGCGGCCCTGCTGGAGCTGGACACCGAGGCGGGCCGCCCCGTGTCTGCCCGCCTGCCGGAAAGCAGGGGCGATGAATAACGGTTGTGGTCAGGGGTCCGGGAGGAAAAAGCCGCAGATCCCTCTTGCTAAATTTCTGACGATGTGCTATACTAGGAATTGTTCTTAAGAAGAATCGGCCGCTTTCTGCGGCACAGCATAAAAATAAAGGAGCATGGGATTTATGAGCGTACAGAAGATCAGCAATGCCATTCTGGGCGTGGGGGTGGACGATACCACCATCGACCTGTTTGAAAGTCAGTACCCGGTGCCTACCGGCGTCAGCTACAACTCCTATGTCATTCTGGATGAAAAGGTCGCCATTCTGGATACGGTGGACGACCGTGCCACGGATGCCTGGCTGGCAAACCTCACCGAAGCGCTGGGCGACCGCATGCCGGAATATCTGGTGGTCTCCCACATGGAGCCGGACCATGGTGCCAACATTGCCCGCCTGGCCGCTAAGTACCCGGACATGAAGGTGGTGGGCAACGCCAAGACCTTTGTGTATATGGAGCAGTTCTTCGGCCCGGATGCCGTGGCCAAGGAGCGCCGTGTGGTGGTGAAGGACGGCGAGAGCTTGTCTCTGGGGAGCCACACCCTCACCTTTGTGTTTGCACCCATGGTGCACTGGCCGGAGGTCATGGTCAGCTATGAGAGCAGCGAAAAGGTGCTGTTCTCCGCCGACGGTTTCGGCCGCTTCGGGGCGGTGGCAAAGTTTGACGAAAAGGCCGACTGGGCCAGCGAAGCCCGCCGGTATTACCTGAACATCGTGGGCAAGTACGGCCCGCAGGTGCAGGCACTGCTCAAAAAGGCAGCCGCACTGGATATTGCCACCATCTGCCCGCTGCACGGCCCGGTGCTCACCGGGGACCTGGGCAAGTATCTGGCCTATTATGATACCTGGTCCAGCTACAAGCCGGAGGAGCCGGAAAAGATCCTTGTGGCCAGTGCTTCCATCCACGGCCATACCCGCGCCGCGGCCCACACCATGGCCGAAAAGCTGCGTGCCAAGGGCGCAAAGGTGGTGGAGATGGACCTGACCCGCACCGATGTGTCCTACGCCGTCACCGAGGCATTCCGCTGCGGAAAGATCGTTCTGGCCTGCGCCACCTATGACGGCTTCCTCTTCCCGCCGATGGAGTCCCTGCTGACCCACCTCAAGACCAAGGCGTTCCAGAACCGTACCGTCGGCCTGATGGAGAACGGCACCTGGGCCCCCATGGCTGCCAAACTCATGCGCGCCGAGCTGGAAGGCATGAAGAACATCACGGTCTGCGAGAACGTGGTCACCATCCGCTCTGCTGCCAATGCTGCTGCGGAGGCCCAGATGGACGCTCTGGCCGACGAGATCGTGGCAAAATAAGCCCCTAAATCGCGTAAAATCAGAAAAGACAAGCTGCCCGCATACCGGATGTGACAAGATCACACGGTATGCGGGCAGCTTTTTATCGGGGGTGCAGGACTGCAGCGAGAGGACGGGAATGCTCTGTCATTCTTGCGTGGAAACCTGAACTACGACGGAAATTTCGGTCGGATGGTACGGCCCGGCATATTACGGGAGATCTGCTGAAATACATTTTAGCTGTCGGAAACGATAAATCCGTGTTCGCGGATCATCTGTTCCAGCTCGGTTCGGTCAATACACCGCAGTTAAAAGCGGCCATCAAGCCGGAGCCAAAAGAGATGGACGGCGGGCCTTTGGGGCGTTCTGATAGCGGTTGATATAAATGTACCGGCTCCAGTACGCCCAGTATTCCTCCATGGTGGGGTAAGGGTAAAAGCCGCCGGAATACATATCCGTAAAGCCGTATTTGCTGGCAAAATCGGAAAAATATGTTCGGAATCGTTCCCCGGCGTAGGTGAACCCGGCGGAGGTGGACAGCCCGGCTCCTGCGCCGATGATGACGGCATCAGCCTCGTGCAGGGCCTTTTTGAGCTGCTCAGGCTGTGAGCAGTCGGGTGTAGATTTCCTTGTCCAAATCTTTGAAAACATTGAAGATCACCTTTTTGATGGTTGTGGGCGTTTGCAGGAACTCCTTCACAGTCTGTACGGCAATTTCTGCCGCATCCTCATTCGGGAAACAGAACACGCCGGTGGAGATGCAGCAGAATGCGATGCTTTCCAGCCCGGCTTCTGCGGCCTTCGTCAGACAGGCGCAGTAGCAGGAGGCCAGCAGAGCGCGGTCCCGTGCGGTGACGCGCCCGGTCACGATGGGCCCCACCGTGTGCAGGACATACCGGCAGGGCAGGTTGAAGGCCGGGGTGAGTTTGGCCTGCCCGGTGGGCTCCTCGTGGCCCTGCTGCGCCATCAGGCGGGCACAGGCGCTGCGCAGCTGTACCCCGGCAAAGGTATGGATGCAGTTGTCGATGCAGCGGTGGCCGGGCACATAGCAGCCGGTCATGCCGCTGTTGGCGGCGTTGACGATGGCGTCGCACTGCAGCGTGGTGATGTCGCCCTGCCACAGGTAAAGGGCAGCTTCCCCGCAGCGGGCGGCGGGGGTCAGGCCTTCAAGGACGGTAACGCCCTTCTGGGCAAGCTCGGCGCGCAGGTATTCGTCCTGCACCTGCAAAAACTCCGGGCTGGCATCCCGGGGCGGGCGCACATTGAGCAGTGCGCGCAGCAGCTGCTTCTGCCCGGCGGCATCGTCCGGGACGGCCAGATGCCGGTATTCGGGGGCTTCTGACAGCAGGCGGCTGAGCAAAAAACGGCGGCGTTCGGTCTGGGTCATAGAAAGACCTCCTTTGCGGTACCAAACGGCAAAACGCCCTGAAAACAGCGTTTCCAAGGCGATCTGCACGAAACGGGAATCAGAACTCGTAGGGAGGGTTGCCGGAGAAGTCGGCGATGGCGCCGTGAGCATCCTCCAGGATTATTGCATTGGGTGTGCGGGGCATCTCGGCGTGCCCCGGCTGACGAGGCCATGATACACCCCTTTTTGCCCGGCGTAAAGTACGCACAATGCGGTAACCTGGTTACCGGCGGGTGACTTTTGACCGGTTACGATTCGGAAACTTTTGCGATGAACCGCCGATTTCTCGCAATTTGGGCTGCAAAAAAATTTTTTGAGCCGGATGTGCGGGGGTGTCCGGCCCCTGCTTGACAAGTACCGCTTCTGTGCCGTAAAATAGAAAAAACGGCCCGCGAGGGGCCGGAGCCTGAAGCCCATCATGGACGCTATGTGGGCGTGGGGCGAACAGTACAAACAACAGAATGCGTGACTGCACGTCGGGCAGCTGCCGTACCTGCGGCAGCACCCGGCATTTTTTGCAAAAAGGAGAAATTGCACCATGGAGCGGATCTTACTGCTGGAGGATGACAAAAGTCTGGTCACCGGGCTGACCCTTGCACTGGGCCGGGCGGGTTATGCGCTGGACACGGCCCGTACCCTGGCCGAGGCCGGGCATCTGTGGCAGGCGGGCCGCTACGACCTGCTGATGCTGGACGTGACCCTGCCGGACGGCACCGGCTTCGACTTCTGCCGGGAGGTGCGCCGCACTTCCGGGGTGCCCATCCTGTTTCTGACCGCGTCGGATGAGGAAATGGACATCATCACTGGGCTGGACCTGGGTGGTGACGATTACATCACCAAGCCCTTCAAGCTGGGGGTGCTGCTGAGTCGGGTGCACGCACTGCTGCGCCGGGCCGGAGGGTTCGGGGCACAGCAGGCCACCGAGCTGTGCTCCGGCGGCATCCGGGTAGATCTGCTGGCCGGCCGGGCCGAAAAGAACGGCGTTCCGCTGGAACTCACGGCAGCGGAGTACAAGCTGCTGTGCCTGTTTCTGCGCAGCCCGGGGCAGGTGCTGACCAAAGAGACCATTCTGAACGCCCTGTGGGATTGCGAGGGCAATTATGTAGATACCAACACCCTCACGGTGTACATCCGGCGGCTGCGGCTCAAGGTGGAGGATGACCCCGGCAGCCCGCAGCGGCTGGTCACGGTGCGGGGCATGGGCTACCGCTGGAACGGGGATGTGTGAGATGAAATTTCTGGTGGAGGACGATGTCCGGCAGCTGTTTGCCCGGTTGTGCACCGGGCTGGCTGCGGCCCTGCTGGCGGCAGAATGCGCGTCGTGGGCACTGTGCCCGGCACTGTGCCTGCCGCTGCTGGGGCTGTTTGTCCTTCTGGCGGCCGGGGTGCTGGGCAGTGCCGCTGCTTATTTTGCTCGACGGCAGAAACGGCTGGAGGAAGCGGCTGCGCAGGTGCGTGCCCTGCTGGACGGGGACGCCACTGCCCGGCTGGACAGCGGCCGTGAAGGGCAGTTGTACCGGCTGTTCCATGAAGTGAATGAGATGGCGGCAGTGCTCAACGCCCATGCCGACCGGGAACAGCGGGAAAAGCAGTTTTTGAAGAACACCATGGCCGATATCTCTCACCAGCTCAAGACGCCGCTGGCCGCTCTGAATATCTACAACGGTCTGCTGCAGGCCGGAACGGATGACGCAGAAAATGTGCGGGAGCTGGCCGAACTTTCCGAACAGGAGCTGGACCGGATGGAACAGCTGGTGCAAAGTCTGCTCAAGCTCACCCGGCTGGATGCGGGGACTGTACAGCTGGAAAAAACGGAACAAGATCTGCAAGGTCTGCTGGAGCAGACTGCCCGGCCCTTTGCCTGCCGCGCCCGGCAGGAGCAAAAGCAGCTGGCCGTCGCGGCAGAGCAGGGGGTGTGCCTGTGCTGTGACCGGGTGTGGATGCGCGAGGCCGTGGGCAACCTGATCAAGAATGCGCTGGACCACACCCGCGCCGGGGACACCGTGACGGTAGAGGGCAGCCGCTTTGCCGACTTTGTGCGCATCCGGGTGGTGGACACCGGCACCGGCATCCACCCGGAGGACCTGCCCCATCTGTTCAAGCGATTCTACCGCAGCCGCTTTGCGCAGGATACGCCGGGCATCGGGTTGGGGCTGCCGCTGGCGAAATCCATTGTGGAGGTCCACGGCGGCACACTGGAAGTGGAAAGTGAGCTGGGCCGGGGCACCGCCTTCACCATCCTGCTGCGGAACAGGCCCGCTCCGGCGATCCCTACAAAATTGTAGTCTTGCAGTCACCGGGCTGTAGCAAACGGGTGGTATGCTGTGGACAGATCAAAACGAAAGAAGGTTTTTGTATGAATCTGTTGCAGGCACAGGCCCTTTGCAAGACCTACGGCACCGGCGAGACTGCCGTGCAGGCGCTGAAGGACGTGAGCTTCTCGGTGCCCAAGGGCGAATTTGTGGCCGTGGTGGGCGAGAGCGGTTCCGGCAAGAGCACTCTGCTCAATCTGCTGGGCGGGCTGGACACCCCTACCTCCGGCAAGGTGCTGCTGGACGGGCGAGATCTGTTTGCCATGAAAGAGCGGGAGCGCACCATCTTCCGCCGCCGGAACATCGGCTTTGTGTTTCAGGCATTCAACCTGATCCCGGAGCTGACCGTGGAGCAGAATATCCTGTTCCCGGTATTGCTGGACTACCAGAAGCCGGACACGGCGTATCTGGAAGAACTGCTGGATGTGCTGGACCTCCGCAAGCGGCGCAGTCACCTGCCCGGCCAGCTTTCCGGCGGGCAGCAGCAGCGCGTGGCCATCGGGCGGGCGCTCATCACCCGTCCGGCGCTGATTTTAGCCGATGAGCCGACCGGCAATCTGGACACCCGCAACAGCGGCGAGGTGATCGCCCTGCTGAAGGAGGCTTCCCGCAAATACGCCCAGACCATCGTCATGATCACCCACAGCCGCAGCATCGCCCAGACGGCAGACCGGGTGCTGCAGGTGTCGGACGGCGTGCTGACCGACTTCGGGAGGTGCGCGGAATGAAAAGCTATCTAAGCCTGATCCCCATTTCTGCCAGGGTGCGCAGGCGGCAGAACCGGCTGACCATCCTGTGCATCGTCACGGCAGTGTTCCTGGTCACGGCCATCTTCAGTGTGGCGGACATGATGCTGCGCACCCAGACGGGCCGTGCAGCCGGAAAAAGCGGCAGCTGGCATCTGGAGGTCACCGGCATCACGCCGGAGCAGGCTGCGCAGCTGGTCGGCCAGCCGGACGTGGTGCGGGTGGGTGCCGGAGCAGTATTCAATGAGAACGGCGAAAGCGCATACCGCCTGAACGGCAAGCGGGTGGTGCTGTATGGTGCCGATGCAGATTATGTGAGCCTGAACCGTGCCGCAGCCTTTGCGGGCACCTACCCGCAGGCGGAAAACGAAGTGCTGCTGGGCAAGACCGCTGCACGGGTGCTGCATGTGGGCAGCGGAGACACTGTAACGCTGACACTGCCGGACGGAACGGAAAAGCCCCTCACGGTCACCGGCGTCGGCGGCATCGACGAGGATTTTTACGGCGAGCAGTACAGCATCGTGGATGCCTACCTGCCGCAGGAAGCCTTTGCGGCCCTGCTGACTGCAAACGGCGAGGCACTGCCCCAGACACATTATGAGCTGGAATACACCAGCGCGGCCAGAGCAGCAAAGGCCCTGCCGAAGCTGCGCAGCCGGTACGGGGAGACGGCTGTGCAGGAAAACCTGCAGGTGATGGGTTCGGCAGGGCAGAGCAGCAGTACGGCTTTTCAGACCGTGTACGGGATGGCAGCGGTGCTGTTCGTGCTGGTGCTGCTGGCCGGAGTGCTGATGATCTCCGGCAGCATGAACAGCAATCTGGCCCAGCGCACCCAGTTCTTTGGCATGATGCGCTGCATCGGCATGAGCAAACGGCAGGTCATCCGGTTCGTCCGGCTGGAAGCCCTCAACTGGTGCAGGACGGCGGTGCCCATCGGCCTTGTGCTGGGCACTTTGGTCAGCTGGACGATCTGCGCCGCGCTGCGGTACGGCGTCGGCGGCGAGTTTGCGGCAACGCCAGTCTGGCAGCTGAGCCCTGCGGGCCTGTGCGCCGGTGCCGTGGTGGGTGTGGTGACGGTGCTGCTGGCTGCGCAGGCCCCGGCAAAGCGGGCGGCAAAGGTCTCGCCGATGGCGGCGGTCTCCGGCAGCACCCAGAATGTGTCGGTGGGCCGTGCGGCCCATGCCGGAAAGGGCCGGGTGGAACTGGCACTGGGCGTCCGCCATGCCACCGCCAGCAAAAAGAACTGGGCCCTGATGACCGCCAGCTTTGCGTTGAGCATTGTGCTGGCGCTGGGCTTTACCGTGCTCTTGCAGTTCGCCTCTCTGCTGTTGCCCAGTCTGGTGCCGTGGCAGCCCGATGTGCTTTACAACGGCTACGGCAATGCGCAGGTGCTGCCCGGCAGCATGACCCGGACACTGCTGGAAGTGCCGGGCGTCGCCCATGCGTGGGGCTGCACTGGTCTGGTGGATACCCCGGCCAGCAGCGACAAGGGCAACGTGGATCACGTTATCTTCTGCTCCTACGATGATTATATGCTGGAGTCCAGCCGTTCCGTGGTGGTACGGGGTCGGATGCCCGGCGCAGGCAATGAAGGGATGACCATCTACAATAAGAACAACCCCATGCAGATCGGGGACGTCATCACAGTGAACGGGGTGCCGCTTACCATCGTGGGTGCCTTCTCGGAGGGCACCTTCCCGGATGATGTGACCCTTATTGCACCGGAAGCGCTGTTCCGACAGGTGGCAGGCGACCAGAACTATAATATGGTAGGTGTGCAGTTGGACCGCACCGCCGACGAGGACACCCTCTTCACGCTGGCGGACCTTGCCACGGATGACGTCATCATGCAGGACCTGCGGGAGAGCAACCGGCAGGACCGCGGCACCTATTACGCGGTACGCATCGTGCTGTACGGTTTTCTGGCCATCATCGGCGGCATCTCGCTGCTGAACATCGTCAACAGCATCTCCATGAGCGTTTCCGCCCGTGCCCGGCAGTACGGTGCCATGCGCGCCGTGGGCATGGAGGATGTCCAACTGTGCCGGATGATCGCGGCGGAGGCCGGGACCTATGCGGCGTCCGGCCTGCTGGTGGGCGTTGCTGCCGGCCTTGTGCTGCACCGTGCACTGTATACCCGGCTGATCACCCACTATTTCGGCGTCGCGTGGCGGGTGCCCTTCGGGCTGCTGGCAGTGCTCTGTCTGTTCGTGGCAGGTGCAGCGGCGCTTGCGGTGCACGGCCCGGTGAAGCGATTGCAGGCAATGCCCGTCACAGCAGCCATCAACGAACTCTGACAAACAAAAAACAAGCGCCGGAGCGCTCCCTTTTGCGGGAATGCTCCGGCGCTTTTGGGTGTAACTCAGTCCAGCACGGGAATGTCCAGCCCGAATTCCAGCGGGCGGAACCGGGGGCAGACGTTTTCGGTGATGGAGATCACCGAGGCGGCCAGACGGCTGCCGATCTCGCAGGAGGCGGGCAGGTTCTTGCCGTAGGTCAGGCCGATGACTGTACCGGCAAAGAAGGCGTCACCGGCACCGGTGGTGTCGATCACATCCACCTTCTTGGCGGGCACAACGCCGCTTTCGCCGTTGGTGCGGGCATACACGGCACCCTGCCCGCCCATGGTGACCACCATGCAGGGGATGTTGGCGCTGTGTACATTGGCGGCCAGCACCTCCCGCATGGCAGCGGGGGAAAGGTGGTCGTAATCGTCCGAGAAGAGCAGCCCGGCTTCCTGCTGGTTGCAGACGAAGCAGTCGATCTGCTGCAGATAGTCGCGGCGCTCCATGGCGATGCTCATGTTGGAGACGGCGGCAAAGACCTTCTTTTTGTACTTCTTGGCGTAGTGGAGCACCTGCTTGACGGTCTCTTTCTCGAGGTCCAGCTCGATGGCGATGCTGTCGCAGTCCCGGAAGATCTCGTCGCCCTTCTCTTCCAGCAGGGTGGTCAGAGGGGTGGTGTCGGGCCGCTTGGAGATGGCCGCGTGGACGTCGCCGTCGTTGTCGAAGATGGCCAGCCATGTGCCCATGCCGTCGGGGACTTTCTGGATGTATCGGGTGTTGACCTTGTGGTTGTCCAGCTTGTCGATGACGTCCTGCCCCATGCCGCTGTCATCCACAAGGCTCACGAAGGTGGGGCGCAGCTCAACATTGGCAATGTCCTCCGCCACGTTGCGGCAGA
>ERZ824598.2491-NODE-2491-length-18888-cov-4.054001_pt1 | contig 18888 bp, 17 predicted proteins | sample MGYA00519934_ERZ824598 | MGnify/ENA primary metagenome ERZ824598 (study PRJEB31778, sample SAMEA3449177) | human gut metagenome | biome: human gut; feature: human-associated habitat; material: faeces | place: United Kingdom | collected 2010/2012 ...
GTTCGAGCATCTCCGGATTGCACTCCCCTTCGGGATGCACCCGCTGGTAGGGCAGCGACAGCACGATGCTCTCGTAAATGTACTGCTTCAGGTCGATTTCGTCTTCCATGGGCAGCAACCACATCACCTCGCCGTCGTATTCGTGCACCTCGTCGGAGAACTTCACCAGCAGCCGTCCCTGATAATGCACGGGAATCCGGCACTCTTCCAGACAGCGGTCGCACTCCACGACGACGCTTCCGTCCACCGTAACGTCGAGCGTAAGCATCGCTTCGCCGCGCTCCAAGGCGACCGTCACTTCGCATGCTCCGTCCTTGATCTCCGGACTTTCGAACTCCTCGAACAGCGAGCCGTCGACCTCGAAACGAAAGTCATGCAAACCGGGTTTCAGCCCTTTGTAAGCAATCGTATACCTTTTAGTTACCCCCATACGAGCGCATTTAGGGCACAAAGTTACGAAAAAATAAGACATTTGCAAAGAAATCGCTCAGTTTTAGCACCCCGCGCTCCAGACGCCCGTCCGGCAAACCGTCTGCGGCGGGGCGGAGCGATTTTCCCGGCACGAAATTCGCCGAAGAGCGAAAAATCGCTATATTTGCACCGTATGGCAGCAACTGAAGGATTCTCGATCGAAATATCAAGCCGTTACGACGGCTGGTGGCGTTACAACGCAGCGCTGATGTGCGGCTGCTTCGACGCCGGCGACGAACGCATCGGATTCGCCTCGGCCGAATCGCACGTCGCGGACGTCGGCGCGAACCTGACGGCAAAACCCGCGGACATGGCGGGCGACCGCAGCCTGCGGCTCGAAACCACTGCGTGCGACCACCTGCTGCTCTATATTTATATTGTACCCCACACGCTGCCCGCAGGCAACGACATCGCCGACACGCAGCCGTTCGAAATCACCCTCCGCATCGCATACGGCGGCAAAGTGCTCCGCAGCGAAAAACGCCTTATCAACCAGTGGTCGGGCGCATCGGTCGAGATGCGGGTGGATCGTCAGGACAAATAACAATAAACGACAAAAAAAGAGGGATCCGGTTTCCCGAATCCCTCCGCTTTATGCGTCGGCTTACGACTATTTGTTGTTGTAAGCGGCCATCTTTTGGATCAGCATGACTACCTTGTTCGAGTAGCCCCACTCGTTGTCGTACCACGAAACGACCTTCACGAAGGTGTCCGTCAGCGCGATACCGGCAGCCTTGTCGAAGATCGACGTGCGGGCGTCGCCCAGGAAGTCCGACGAAACGACAGCCTCCTCGGTGTAACCCAGAATACCCTTCAGTTCGCCTTCCGAAGCCTCCTTCATGGCAGCGCAGATCTCGTCGTACTTGGCGGGCTTGGCCAGGTTTACGGTCAGGTCGACAACCGAAACGTCGAGGGTCGGAACACGCATCGACATACCGGTCAGCTTACCGTTCAGCTCGGGAATCACCTTGCCTACGGCCTTTGCAGCGCCGGTCGACGAGGGGATGATGTTGCCCGAAGCGGCACGGCCGCCGCGCCAGTCCTTCATCGAGGGACCGTCGACAGTCTTCTGCGTTGCGGTGGTCGAGTGAACGGTGGTCATCAGACCGTCGGTGATGCCGAACTTGTCGTGCAGAACCTTGGCGATGGGGGCAAGGCAGTTGGTGGTGCACGATGCGTTCGAAACGATCGTCTGGCCCTTGTAGGTATCGGTGTTCACGCCGCATACGAACATCGGGGTGTCGTCCTTCGAGGGAGCCGACATAACGACGTACTTGGCGCCGGCTGCGATATGAGCCTCGGCCTTCTCCTTGGTGAGGAACAGACCCGTCGACTCTACCACGTACTCGGCGTTAACCTCGTTCCACTTCAGGTTTGCGGGGTCCTTCTCGGCGGTTACGCGGATAGCCTTGCCGTTTACGATCAGCTGGCTCTTCTCCACGTTGAAATCCACCGTACCGTCGAAACGGCCGTGCATCGTGTCGTACTTCAGCATGTAAGCCATGTAATCCACCGGTACGAGGTCGTTGATGCCCACTACTTCGATCTGATCGTTGGTGCATGCGGCACGGAACACCAGACGGCCGATACGACCGAAGCCGTTGATACCGATTTTAATAGTTGCCATAATAATTTGAATTATTTGTTAATAAAAAATTGCGTTATTTTTTTAACAGCACAAAAGTACATACTTTATATAATTTACGCAAATAAAAAATTAAATTTTTTTACGAACCGCGGACGCATCCGTTTCCCGGCACGCACCCGTCCGCCGGAAACCTCCGCCGTCTTCAGGCGCACAACACCGCGGAAGCCTACTGCGCAGCCAGTTTGGCCCGTTTGGCCATGGCCGAGGCGAAGACGAAATCGTTCAGCTCGCGGTTGTCCGCATGCAGGATGTCGTCCTTCGTCCCCTCCCACCACTTACGGCCGTCGTGGATGTATACAATTTTCTCGCCGATCTCCATCACGGAGTTCATGTCGTGGGTGTTGATGATCGTCGTGATGCCGTACTCCTGGGTGATCTCGTGGATCAGGTTGTCGATGACGATCGAGGTCTGCGGGTCGAGTCCCGAGTTGGGTTCGTCGCAAAACAGGTAGCGGGGATTCATCACGATAGCCCGGGCGATGGCCACGCGCTTGATCATGCCGCCCGACAGTTCGGCCGGATAGAGTTCGTTGGCCCCGTCGAGCCGCACGCGCTGGAGGCAGAAATTCACGCGCTCCATCTTCTCCCGCTCGCTCTGCGAGGTGAAGAGGTCGAGCGGCAGCTTGACGTTCTCCACAACGGTCGAGGAGTCCAGCAGCGCCCCGCCCTGAAAGATCATGCCGATGTCCTTGCGGATACTTTTGCGTTCCCGGAAACCGAGTTTCGAAAAGTTCACCTCGTCGTACCACACGTCGCCCGAATCGGGTTCGTGCAGGCCCACCAGCGTCTTGAGCAGCACGGTCTTTCCCGAACCGCTGCGGCCGATGATGAGGTTCGTTTTTCCGGTCTCGAATTCGACCGAGATGTCGTCGAGCACCACCCGGCCGTCGAACGACTTGACGATATGTTCGGCGCGTATCATATAAGCAGGACTTGTGTCAGGATCAGGTCGAAAAGCAGAATCACCACGCAGCTGGCCACCACGGCGCGCGTCGAAGCCGTGCCGACCTCCAGCGAGTTGCCCCGGGCGTTGTAGCCGTAGAAGGCCGAAATCGAGGTGATGATGTAGGCGAAGAAGACGGTCTTGATCAGCGTGTAGGTGATCGAATAGGGCTTGAAATCCATCAGCAGGCCGTCGACATAGTCGGCGGGGATCATAATGCCCGTCGCGGCGGCGATGAGGTATCCGCCCAGAATGCCGATCAGGATCGAGAGGATCGTCAGAAAGGGGAAGAAGACCATCGCGGCGACGATCTTCGGGAGGATGAGGTACGAGGCGGAGTTGACGCCCATGATTTCGAGCGCGTCGATCTGTTCGGTGATGCGCATGGTTCCGATCTCCGAGGCGATCGACGACCCGACCTTTCCGGCGAGAATCAGCGCCACGACCGCCGACGAAAACTCCAGGATCATCGTCTCGCGCGTGGCGTAACCCACCAGCGAGCGGGGAATGAACGGCGAATCGAGGTTGATGCACATCTGCAACGTGATGACCGCGCCGATGAAGACCGAGATGATGGCCGTCAGGCCGATCGAGTTGACACCGAGCGACTCCATTTCGAAAATGATCCGCCGGCGGTAGATGGCGGCCTTCTCCGGACGGGAAAAGACCTTTCCCATCAGCATGAAATAGCGCCCTATGAGTTCGAAAATCTTCAACATGCTACTGCTTTTCCTCTTCGAAATCGACGTAGTCGCCCACATCCTTCGACACGCGCTTCTCGGGCGTTCCCGGGGTTTTGTGCACCTTCACCTCGCCTTCGCGCTCCTTGCGCGGCTGCTCTGCAAAGGGCGAGCCGAAACCGCCGAATCCCTTCGGTCCGGACTGCTGTCCGAAGCCTTCGCCGAACTGCTGCTCCATCTGCTTGCGGACCTTGTAGATCCGCCAGCGGAAAGCCAACATCAGCACGACGACCAAAATAACAAGTCCCATAAGAAAATACAAGATAAACAGCGCTATGCCCTTGAGCAGCGCGGGGGCGCCGAGCGCCAGTATGACGATAAGGAGCGTCGTCAGCGGATTGCGCTGCACGAAGCCCGCCAGGGAGTCGATGATTGCCAGTATGAAATTCATTCCGATTTCGGTTTACATCTCCACAAAGGTATGGAAAATTATGCGTATTTCAATTAAATGTCGTAAATTTGGCGTTTGGAAACGAAAAACAAATCACAATCCCATATGTTAACTCCCCTCACCGCCATCTCGCCCGTCGACGGGCGTTACCGTAATAAAACGGAGAAATTAGCCGATTATTTTTCGGAGCAGGCCCTCATCCGCTACCGCATCCGCGTCGAAGTGGAATACTTCATCGCCTTGTGCGAACTGCCGCTGCCGCAGCTGACCGGCATCGACCGCTCGAAATTCGCCGCCCTGCGCGCGCTCTACCTCGATTTCTCGGACGCCGACGCCCGGCGCGTGAAGGAGATCGAGTCGGTGACCAACCACGACGTAAAGGCCATCGAGTACATCATCAAGGAGAAAATGGACACCCTCGGGCTGGAGGCCTATAAGGAGTTCGTGCATTTCGGCCTCACGTCGCAGGACATCAACAACACGGCCATTCCGCTCTCGCTCCGGGAGGCGATGACAGGCGTCTACTACCCCGTCGTCGAGGAGGTCCGCGACGCTTTGGCGTCGTTCGCCGAGCAGTGGCGCGAGGTTCCGATGCTGGCGCGCACGCACGGGCAGCCCGCCTCGCCGACCTCGCTGGGCAAAGAGTTTTCGGTATTCGTCGAGCGGCTCGAAAAGCAGTTGTTCATGCTCCACGACATCGCCGTTCCGGCCAAGTTCGGCGGCGCGACCGGCAACTTCAACGCACACCGTGCGGCCTATCCGCAGTACGACTGGGTGGCTTTCGCCAACAGGTTCGTCGGCGAGACGCTGGGGCTGTGCCGTTCGCAGTACACCACGCAGATCGAGCACTACGACAACCTGGCGGCGATCTTCGACAACATGAAGCGCATCGACACCATTCTCATCGACCTCTCGCGCGACATGTGGACCTATATTTCGATGGAGTACTTCAAACAGCAGATCAAGGCCGGTGAGGTCGGATCGAGCGCCATGCCCCACAAGGTCAACCCCATCGACTTCGAAAACGCCGAGGGCAACTTCGGCATTGCCAACGCCGTTTTCGAGCACCTTTCGTCGAAGCTGCCCGTATCGCGTCTTCAGCGCGACCTGACCGACTCGACCGTGCTGCGCAACATCGGCGTGCCGATGGCCCACGCGGTGATCGCCCTGCAATCGCTGCTCAAGGGGCTGAACAAGGTGATCCTCAACCCCGAGGCGCTGGCGCGCGACCTGGAGAACAACTGGGCCGTGGTGGCCGAGGGCATCCAGACCATCCTGCGCCGCGAGGGTTTCCCGAAGCCCTACGAGGCGTTGAAGGCCCTGACGCGGACCAACGCCCACATCACCCGCGAGTCGATCGCGGCATTCATCGAAACGCTCGACGTCGCCGAATCAGTCAAGGAGGAGCTGCGCGCCCTCTCGCCCTCGACCTACACGGGCGTGTTCCGGTAGGCCGGAACCGACATCGAAAACAAAGGCAGGACCCGAAAGCGTCCTGCCTTTATTCGTCCCGACGGACCGTCACTCCTTGCAGCAACGCACCGTATAGCCGTAAGACCGGTTCATGTCCAGTTCATTATTGATCGAACCGCTGCTCGACAGTTTGCTGCGGAAGAAGAGGTAATAGGATTTGACCGAAGAGGTTTCCGCCGACCAGTAAGCGCCCAAACCGCCGGTCGAGCTGCGCAGCCCCACGATGGCGCCCGAACTGTAATTGCGATAGCCCTGCGCCGGATACCAGGCCGTCTGTTCCCCGTGGGTATAGGTCATACCGTAGTTCGTTCCGTCCCATACCGAAACGCCGTCGATGTACTGACGTCCCGAAATCAGATCCTCCCATGCACCGGTTCCAGGAACCCTGTACCCCGGCGGGCAGGGGTCGTTGAGCGTTTTGGCCTCACCCCACAATGTCGCGTTCGGCGACGCAAGCCAGTTATAGCCGGTTCCGACCTTATCGTTGTAGAACGTCATAGGATTGGCGGCAGCCCCGTCGGTCGTCGTCGCACTCTTGCTGAAAGCCCAGTCCAGCGCCGGATAAGCGGGATTCACCACCGTGCCGTTCTTTGCTTCGAGGAACGCATTGGCCGAAGTTTCCGTTTTCTCGCCCCCGTAGAACGGGTCCTTGCGCCCCCACTGGTAATACATGCCGTAAGCGTCCGTACCGCCTGCGGTCGTACCTGCGGCGCCCAGGTTGCGGTCCATGAAGACCGTCCCGTTCCCGTAGGTCATCGTCTGCGGAGCGTCGGTCACCCAGACATGCCAGCTCCAGACGACCTTTCCGTCCTGCATCAGGGCGACCAGCGCGTTGCCCCTGCCTTCGCCGACCGTGAGGAAAATATCGCCGGAGGTCGTGTCGAGGGCGACTCCCGAAACGAGTCCTTCGGAGTCGGTCCACAGCCAGTCGGCCGTCATGCCGTCCGCCATCTCGATCGCCGGCTCGAATCCGACCCCTTCGCCGGCTCCGTTTCCGCGTACCCGGGCATTGAAAACATACGTTCCGGGCGCCGAAACCACATAGCAGTTGGCCGTCCCCGCAACGCTCAAGTCGTTGACCTGCGCCGCCGAAAGAGTCCCGCCGTCCGTCAGCGCGATTTCCACCCGGCCGTTTCCGGCCTTTACCGACCGGAACAACTCCACCTGCTCGTCGCCCGTGGCTTCGACCGGATTTCCGGAGCCGTCCCCGATCTGCCACGGCGTCACGGCGGCGTCCGTCGTCACGGTCCAGAAACCTTTATCATCGCGCCCCACGACGGGGACAGGCCCCGAAACAGGCATTTTCGCTCCGGCGGCATCTTTCAGCCAGGGAATATCCTTTTCCGCGGCGAGTGTCCAGTAATACGCATCCCCGTCGACCGCAATGCCGATCAGCGGCGCTTCCGCCGCCGCATTGCAGGCTACCGTCACTTCGGTCCCGTCGCAGAACGTAAGGCGCACGCCGTCCTCCGTCTCGGCCAGCGACCGCACTTCCGACTGCGACACGGCTCCGGCCAGCGTCTTCAGCGAGACCAGGCCCGCATTCAGGTCTTCGATCTTTTGCAACAGTTCGGCCGAGGGGGGGGGGAACGGGTTTGTCTCCATCCGGGTCCGAAGCCCCGGATTCGCTCTTGCAGCCGCCGAGAAGCAGCGCCCAGGAGCAGATCACAAATAATTTTTTCATCATACCTTGTTTTTTAGTTAATGGTTCCATCTGTTCCGTCCGTAAGGGACAGACTTCACGGAGAATACCGCGCAGGCAAAAACAGGCATGACGACCCGGCAAAGCATGGCGACGACTTCCTCATCCAACCGTAAAAAAGTCTGTCCGAAGAGGTTCGCAGCAACAGGAAAAAGAGGGCCGAAGCAAATAAGGACGCACGGAAAAACCGCCGGCGACGACTTCAGGCGCTCCCTTTCTCCGCAGGAGCAAACACCCTATCGCGCAAGGCAGGTCTTCTGACTTGTCCCCCGAGGCGGCGCCTTCCCGGTCCCGGAGGACCAGTGGCTCAAGAATGCCGCAACGAAAAAGCCCTTGCGGGCGGGACTCACAGCAGCGGGAACTGTTGCCGATTCACACGGCATTCCCTTTTAATTCCCCTCCACGGGGAAACCATTGCACGGCAAAGGTACACTTTTATCGGCAGGAAGCAAGCGATCCGGCGGAATATTTCCGCGAAACGCGCCCCGCCGCTCTGCGCAGCGGACCGTTCCGACCACGATGCGTCCCTTTTCCGGCAGACGGCGGCGCGACTTTGGCACGCGCCTTGTACTTATTTCAGTCAGCTGCGGCACAGCAACCGCAGTGAGGTTTCTTCATTTATTTAAGTTTGGGTTAGTAGTTTTAGGAGGGCAACCTCCTGGGGGCAGCAGGCAATCGTGAGATTCCCTGCTGTTTTTTTATCCCCGGAGGGCATCACTAACCGAACAGGTCGTTGAGCACGGCGGCCAGACGATACGACGCCAGGATCAGCTGGCATTCGGGCAGCAGGTAGGTGTCCGTCACGAACTGCTTGCCGTAGGTCCCGTCGGCCCGCTGCCAGTCGTAGATCACCCGGCAGGCGACGGCCGTTTCGTGCAGCCATTCACGGGGCGTAGCATCGGCTCCCGCAACGGCGAAGACCTCCCACACGCGAACCGTGTTTCGGGAAGATCGGCCGCAAGGCATCGCTGTCCCCGCCACTCACCCGCCGCAAAATGTCTTTTTCTCCTTCCACGTTACAACGCCGTGAATTTTCCTTTAAAGACACTATCATCAGGCATATGCCACAAATAAAACAATAAAAAGAAATAAAACCAAAATTATTCCGGTGAAAATTCCACAACAAGACCCGATAATCGGCCAAACGGTCCCCGGCGGACGGCGATTGCAGGTTCGGCACGCGCTTTGTACTTATTCCGGTCAGCTGCGGCACAGCAACCGCAGTGAGGTTTCTTCATTTATTTAAGTTTGGGTTAGTAGTTTTAGGAGGGCGACCTCCGGGGACAGCAGGCAATCGCGAGATTCCCTGCTGTTTTTGCATCCGCATGCCGGGCGCGCCGTTTCTGCGTGCGCAGGGTACGAAAAAGCCGCCCGGTGTTCCGATCGGTTCTTTGCAACGCTCCGGCCGCCGATTTCACGGGGCGGCAATGCGCTCCGGCACGAAAACTGTGCGGCGGACGACGAGGGAAAACAGCAAAATCCAACCTACCCACCATGGCAAAACGTAAAAATATCACCACGACGCAGCTGGCGCTGATGACCGCTGCAGCCGTCATCAGCCTGCGCGGGCTCCCGATGATGGCCCAGGAGGAACTGACGATGTTCTTCTACATTTTCTTCGCGACGTTCCTCTTCCTGATTCCTGCGGCCCTCGTGGGCGCCGAACTGGGCAGCGCCTTCGCCGACCGCGGCGGCGGCGTCTACACCTGGGTCAAGGAGGCTTTCAACCGCCACCTGGGTTTCTCGGCGATCTTCCTGCAATGGATTCAGAACGTCGTCTGGTATCCCACCGTACTGGGATTCGCCGCCGCGTCGATCGCCTACATGATCGGCGTTCCGGCTCTGGCGCAGAACGGGCTGTACGTCGGGTTGTTCTCGATTGCGATGTACTGGTGCGCGACGCTGGTGACCCTGCGCGGCACGTCGGCCATCTCGGGCATCACCTCGAAGGGATTTCTGATCGGCACGGTGCTCCCGGGCGTCGTCGTGATCGTGATGGCGGTCATCTGGATGGCCGGCGGCAACGAAATCGCCCTGAAGGAGATTCCGGCCGGCGTCTCGCAGATCGTCAACGTCGACGCCGCGCAGCACGTCCACCCGCGTCTCTTCCCCCACATCACGGGCATGAGCGACATCGCGTTCCTGGCGGGCATCCTGCTGCTGTTCGCCGGCGTGGAGGTGCACGCCGTGCACGCTCCGGAACTGGCCAAACCCCAGACGCAGTTCCCACGGGCGATGTTCCTCGCGGCGCTGATCTCGTTCGGACTGTTCACGCTGGGCGCGCTGGCCGTGGCCATCATCACCCCCTACGACCAGATCAACCTCCAGTCGGGGCTGTTCACCACCTTCCAGATCGCTTTCGAACGTTAACACGTGGGATGGCTCTCGAACGTCATGGGACTGCTCGTGGCCTTCGGTGCGCTGGCGGGCGTGATGTCGTGGATTTCGGGCCCCAGCCGCGGCCTGCTGTGGACGGCCAGGGACGGCGCTCTGCCCTGCTTCCTCCAGAAGACCAACAAGAACGGCGTGCAGCTCAACATACTGATTATCCAGGGCTGCATCGTGACGCTCCTCTCGTCGCTTTACATCGTGATGGACGACGTCAGCGTGGCGTTCTTCCTGTTGAGCGCCCTGACCGTGGGACTGTATCTGATCATGTACATGATGATGTACGCCGCGGGAATCCGCCTGCGCTACACGCAACCCAAGCTCATCCGCAGCTACCGCGTGCCGGGCGGAAACACGGGCATGTGGCTGATCGGAGGCGTAGGGTTCCTCGCCGTGCTGTTCTCGTTCATCGTCACCTTCTTCCCGCCTTCGCAACTGCCCGTGGGCAGTCCGGCGACGTACACGTGGCTGGTGGTGACCGGCACGGCGGTCTTCCTCGCGATCCCCTTCATCATCAGTTTCGCAATGGACAAACGGAACGCCCGGCGGACGCCGGAGGCTTAAAACTCGACCGTCAGGCCCAGCGTCGGGAGCAGCGTGCCGCTCACCTGTTCGAGGTATTTCATGCGGTAACGCCGTTCCGAAGCCGGAGCCGAGGGGTTCTCGATCTCCCCCGTGGACATCAGCACGTCGGGCTGGCGCAAACGACCGCCCGCAACGTTTTGCAGGTCGATGTAGAGACCCAGCATGCAGCGGCGGAAGTAAAACACCTTGTCGATGCGCACGTCCAGCTGTGCGAAGGCGTCGAGCCGCCCGGCGTTGTATTTCGAATAGTCGTAGTAGGGCCGTCCCTGCGCATCCCACGCCTCGACGAGCGACGAACGCTCCACGTCGTAGGGCGTGTAGGGCGCACCGCCCACGGCGCTCAGCTTCGCACCGAAGCTCCAGTGGCGCGGCAGGTCGTAGGTTCCGCTGACGTTGACCACGAAACGGTTGTCCCACGCCGAGGCGATCCACGGGGCCTGCCGGTCGTTGCGGTACTCCGAGCGGAACACGGTCACCGATCCCACGACGTTCACTCGCCCCGGAATCTGCCAGCGGGCCATCGCCTCGACGCCGTAGGCGCGCCCCTGCGCCGAGGAGACCAGCTTCTCGTTGCCCACCACGCCGTAATCGTTGCCCTTGCACGAGAGCGGAATCCCGTCCGCCACCGACAGCGGCACATCGCCGTAGCGTTTGTAAAATCCCTCGACCGAGACGATCAGCCGGTCGCGCAGCCGCCAGTCGACACCCGCGCTGAAGACCCCGACGCGCATGTAATCGAGCGATCGGTTGACCAGCGCGTCGTCCACCTTGAATCCCAACGCCGTGTAGGGCGGCAGCTGGCAGTAAAGTCCCGCGCTGCCGCTCACCGACCAGCCGGGACCTACCGCATAGGAGACCGAAGCCCGGGGCGACAGCTGGCGCCACACCCGCGCCATACGTCCCGAGTAGTCGCACCCGTCGGCGCGCAGGCCCGCCGAGGCGGTGAACCGCTTGTCGGCCGAGGCGTATTCGGCCCCGGCGAACAGCCCCCAGCCGACGATTCCCAGCCGGGTCCGGTAGTCCGACAACTGCGTCCTGTCGGTATAGAGCCGTTGCAGCGTGCGGTTCGTGTAGTCGGAATAATTCACCTCGACGCCCTCGCGGACGGTCCAGCGGCCCAGATAGGTGCGGTTCTCGGCCCGGAGCGTGGTCTTCTGCTCCACGGAGCGCAGCCGGAGCGTCAGGTTGTCCTCCGACGAATCATCGTTGCGCAGGTATTTCAGGTTGCGGTTGTTCAGGTAGTTGTGGCTCAAGGTCACGGTCTGCACGTGGCGGCCCGCATAGTGACGCCACGAAGCCCCCACCGTGAAGGTCTCCTGCCGGATGCGGGGCAGGTAGCTCAACAGGTATTCGGCGTCCTCGCCCTTCTCGTCGACGTTGAGACGCATGTTGTCGAATCCCGCAAGGGCCAGCACCGTCAGCTCGTCGCGCTCCGAAAGGCGTGTCTTGACTTTCGCCTGCCCGTCGATGTAGTTGGGCAGGAAGGGCAGCCCCAGCAGTTTGAACAGCAGTTGCAGGTAGGACTGGCGGATGGAAAACAGATAAGTCGTCTTGCCGCCGATGTGCCCGCTGCCGCTCAACCCCACTTCCGAGGCGCCCAACGTCGCTTTGAAGGTCTGCTTTTCGGCATTGCCGTCGCGGAGACTGAAGTCCAGCACGGAACTCAACGCCCCGGCCCGGTCGGCGGGAAAGGCTCCCGTATAAAAACTGATTTCGCGCACGAGGTCGGCGTTGACGATGCTCACCGGACCGCCCGTCGCCCCCTGCGTGGCGAAATGGTTGATGTTCGGGATTTCGATCCCGTCCATGTAGAACTTGTTCTCCGCAGGCCCGCCGCCGCGCACGATCAAATCGTTGCGATACCCCACGGGCGAGAAGGCCACGCCGGGATACGAGCGCACGATGCGCGACACGTCGCGGTTCGAGCCGGGGCTTTTCTCGATCTCCCGCAGGCCGATCACCTTCAAACTTACGGGACTCTCCGCCGTGACGCGGAACGGCGACGGACGGACCGTCACGGCCTCCAGCTGCGCGGCATCCTCCTCCAGCTCGACTTCGATAAAGGGCGTGGCGGCCGAGACCATGTATTCGGGCGTCGTGAGGCTCTTGTAGCCCACCGACGAGACCGCCAGCCGCCAGATGCCCGGCTTCACGCGCTCGATGCGGAACCTCCCCAGCGAGTCGGTCGAGGCTCCCTTCTGCTCCTGCCCGGCCAGCACCACGGCGGCATAGGCCACGGGGCGGCGGCTCAAACGGTCGATCACCCGCCCGCTGACGGGATAGGTCCCGCCCTGCGCCCGCACGGCAAACGCCGCGGCCAGGCCGAAAAACAAAACAGCGACTTTCAGGAATTTCATACGGCAAAGATACTCGGTCAAGCGCCTTCCGACGCCGTTTCATCGGTACATTTCGGCAGCAGTTTCAGGTACGAGAGCAGAACCACGTTCATCACGAGGGCGTAGACGATGGCCGGGACGGCCATTTCACCGCTGTCGAAGATCAGCGGCGAGGTGGCGACGGCGATCGCCTGCGCAGCGTTCTGCATCCCGACCTCGATGACGATCGTGCGGCGCACCGCCCGCCGGAGCCGGAACAGGCGGGCCAGCAGCGATCCGCCCGCCATCGCCAGCAGGATCAGCGCACCCGCGGCCAGACCCAGCACGCCGAGATTCTCCAGAATCGTCGAGGCGTACTGCACGAAGAACACCGCCGCCAGTAGCATCAGGGCCGGGAAGGCCACACGCCCCAGCAGCTCGTGCACACGCCGTGCCGCCCGGGGCCGCCAATGCCTGAAAAGCGCCCCGCAGATCATCGGCAGGAACAGCAGGACGATGTTCTGCACCAGCAGTTTCCCGACCGGAAGTTCGATGGCCGCACCGGCATGCACCGCGACGAAACGCGCGGCGAAACCCATCACCAGCGGAATCGTGAAGAGCGTGATGAGGCTGCTCAAAGCGGTCAGCGTCACCGAAAGGGCCACGTCGCCCTTGGCCAGCATCGAAAAGACGTTCGACGAACTGCCTCCCGGACAGCAGGCGACGAGCAGCAGTCCCAGAAAATAGACGGGCGGCAGGCGGAAGGCCAGCCCCACGCCGAAGGCGATGAGCGGCAGCAGCGCCAATTGGCCCAGCAGCCCCGCGACAACGGCCGCCGGACGGCGGGCCACACCGGCGAAGGCCTGCCGGTCGAGTTCGATGCCGAGCTGAAACATCAGCGCGATCAATACAGGCAGTACGATCCAGACGGTATTCATAAGCGATGTAAAACGACGATCCCGGGGCGCGGACTTCCCGGCAGCCCGGTTCCATTTTACTGCAAAGGTGGCCCTTTTTTCGGGAATCCGGCCCGTTTTCCGGAAAAAATTGTAATTTTAACCTTTCAATTACGCGAGATACGACGGTTTATGTCCCTGAACACCAAATACGACATCCTCGACAACCGACTGGTCATCCGACGGCTCAACGCCGGGGACCGGCAGTGTTTCGAAGCGTGCTACCGATTCTATTACAAGGGATTGTGCAGCTTCGCTTCGCGCTGGGTATCCCTCCCCGTGGCGGAGGACATCGTACAGGACACGATGCTGTACATTTGGGAAAACCGGGACCGCCTGATGGAGGAACTTTCGCTGAAAGGACTTCTGTTTATGATCGTCCGCAACAAGTCGCTGGACCGCATCACCAGCCAGAAGGTCCATTCACGCGTCCACCAGCAGTTGGAAAAGAGATTCGCCGACCAGTTCGACTCCCCGGACTTCTACCTCGGCACGGAACTCGCACGGCTCTACCGCGAGGCGCTCGCCCAACTCCCCGAGCAGACCCGGCGCATCTTCGAGATGAGCCGCTTCCAGGGCATGACCCACCAGCAGATCGCCGCCGAGATGGAGGTGTCGCCCCAGACCGTCAACTACCATATCGGCCAGGCGCTCAAAGTCCTCGGCGTCGCGCTGAAGGACTACCTGCCGCTGATCGCGCTGTTTTTCGAAATGCCCGGGAACAACTGAAACCCCTGCCCCCTGCAACCGACCATATGCAATAAAAACGAAAGCCCGAAAAAAAATCGGGTTTTCGTTTAGTAACTATTTCCCCAAAACCGTATTACTGTTAGAAACCGAACTTATGAAAGAGATCGACGACAACCTGCTGACCGAATTTCTCGAAGGAAAACTCGACGAACCCGCCAACCGCGAGATCGAAAACTGGTACGACGCCTCGGAGGAGAACCGCCGCCGGCTCGAAGCGCTCTACTTCGTGCTCTTCGCCGGAGACCGGCTCCGTGCCGCCGCGTCGGTCAACACCGACCAGGCCTTCAGATCGTTGCAGCGGCGCATCGAACTGCGCCGCACGAAAACAAGGCCCCAATGGCGGCAGATCGCGGCGCGCTACGCCGCCATCCTCGTCGCGGGCGTGATCGTCGCAGGCATGTATCTCTACCAGAACCGGCCGGACGACCGCATCTGCACGGTCAGCGCCGAGCGCAGCGACTGCTCGGTGACGCTGCCCGACGGCTCCGTCATCCGGCTCACCCGCAGTTCGCAGCTCAACTATCCGGCCTCGTTCGACGACGGGAACCGCACGGTGCACCTCACCGGCGAGGCCTTTTTCGAAGTCAGCAAGCGCAACGGCGCGCCGTTCACCGTCACCACGGTCCACGACGCCGAAGTCGTGGTCCGCGGAACCAAATTCAACCTGAAAGCCTACGACGACAGCTCCGATGTCGAAACCGTACTGGTCGAGGGAGCCGTCGATTTCCGCGCCGCGGACCACGTCATGGCTCTGCACCCGGGGCAGAAAGTCTCCTACAACCCCACGGACAACGACCTGACGCTGCAAACGGTCAACGTGGAGGCGGAGCTGGCCGCGCGGCTGCGCACGTTCCGCCACGTCGACCTGGCGCAAATCGCCGGGGTGATCGAGGATTTCTACGGCATCGGCGTCGCCTTCCGCAGCGAGGCGCTCAAAAACATCCAGTTTACCGGAACGCTCGACTTCAACATGCCGATCGACCATATCCTCGAAGTGCTGACGCTTTCGACGAACACCCGTTTCAACCGCAACGGCGAAAAAATCACCATTCACAAATAATCCAATCTTAACCAAACCTCTATGAAACAAAAGTTACTCCGTATGCGGCATGCCTGGTATCTACTGGCAGCATGCCTGACACTCCTTATTCCGTGGGGGGGGGAAATGCAGGCGGCGCCGTCGCCCCAGCAGACTTCGGTCCGCGTTGAAAACGTAACCAGCCTGAAAGGACTGATTCAGGAGATCGAATCGCAGACCTCCTACCGGATCTCCTACCAGGGCAACCTGGCGGACAACGTCCCCGTAAAAATCGCCAAATCGACGAAATCGGTTTCCCAGCTGCTCGACGAAGCCCTGCGCGGAACCGGCATCACCTACATCATCCGTCAGAACAACATCATCCTGACCCGCGCGGCGGCACTTACGGATACGGTCACGTTTCTGCTGTTCAGTCCTATGTACGGCAGCATCGAGAATTGGAAAAATATAATCGCGATCATTTCCAAACGGACTGGCATACTTTTCTACGATTTTAGCTGAAATGTCATTCAGTGGGAAACTTATCGACTTGCCTGTCTTTTTCCTTACATAGCAAACCCTACCATCCTTCAAATTGCAGAAGCGGAGCAATGCAATATCCGAGAAATTTATTCCTGCACCAAAATAGCTGAACAGAAATAAATCCTTTGCAAGTCCCATATAAAAGCCAGAATCGGAAAGTTCGAGTGCGAGGATTCTTTGCACCTCCTCCTTGGAAATCGACCGTTTCTCTGTATGAATATCAAACTTGTTTATTTTGAATCTATTAAACGGGTATGCGTCCTGCTTGATAACGTCCTGCTCTATGGCTTTATTGAAGACGCTACGGAGCGTTCGAAACAGTTGGCTTATCGTGGTGTCTTTACATCCTCTGGCGTGCAACCACTCTTCATATCTTTTCAGCCACACACAATCAATCTCTCGAAAGGGAATATCGAGTTTATTACGCGTGTAACTCATCAACGAATTAAAGGAGTATTTATAGACCGCCAAATTACCCAGCCTCTCCATCTTCTTCATCTCCGCAAACAACCTGCCGTACATTTCCGCAACAGTTCGCCCTTGGGTCTTTTGTTCAACAGCCTGTGCCAACGATCGAGGGGTATACTCTTTGCGTTCAGCCATCATATCGACAACCAATGCGTTGTACTCCGCCATTTTCGAAGCAATCAGTTTGTCAATCACTATTTTATTGGGACAGTTTCGTTTGGGCTTATTCTTCTCGAAATCCCAGAATTGAGGTAAAACCGCTACGCCAAGACTGACGTATTTCTTTTTTCCGTCTTTACAGAGACGAATCATCAACGGATGCGCTCCGTTTGCAAGCGTTTTCGACTTGTAGCATAGAATGCTGACACCTGTTGCCATGCGAGTTTGTGGTTTAACTCTCGGTTTAACTCAACAGCTAAAAACGGTGGTAAACCACGAAAACAGCGCATATAAAAAAAGACAGCTGCATTTCTGCAACTGTCTGATTTTCATTGGTGGGAACATGCGGATTTGAACCGCAGACCTCCTGCTTGTAAGGCAAATTGCCTAAACCACCTAATCAATTAGCGGGCTTTATGTTAGCTAATGTATGTAACTTTTTTGCAAAACCGGTAATAAAAAATTAGTATAATATCAACAATTAAAAAAAACGCCACAAACACCTACATATCAGCTAATTGCGCGCCTATTGCGTGGGGGGGGGTGTTATTCAGACCTAATTTTCGCTCCAATTCTTCTACATGAATTTTTAACCGTTCATTTTCTCGAATCAGCTGTTCATCACGATGAAGAATCATCCCCACAGTAGTATCAGTTGCAACATTATCTACGACCTCTTTATCAACTTTCATTCTTCCCTTGCCCTGCATCAACCATTCAATCGACACGTCAGGGAATGTTGCAATAAATTTCGCCAATACATCTTCAGTAATACCCGTCTTTGATTCCAGTGTACCACGAGACACGCCTATTTTCGCATAAAATTCGCGTTTGCTAATATTAAGATTATCAGCAAATTGCAAAATTCTTTGTTTGATCGGCGAAATCTTTTGCTCTTTTTCTTGCATTTTGGCGAAATCTTTTGCAACTTTGCATTGTGATACATGCGTACTACATTCAAGTACCACAATAAACTGGGTAAAGATATAATAAAAACCACTGAAAGCCAAGCGAAATGGGCAAAAAAATATCATTCTGCGAAATACCAAGCACAGCTGGCTGGGAAAAATACCTGAAAAATCTGGAAGTTGATGCCTCCCTGAGTTTTCAAAACATTGACAATACTGCAGCCAACGCCCGCCAAGCGATCAAGAGATTTCTCAAAAAATGGCCCGGAAGAAAATTTTCAACTAAAACGTGTAAAGAAGATCATTCTTTCACGATAGTAAGGGTAAAATAGCATGGCACAGGAAACTATCAAACGACGTAAACGCAAACGCGGAAGCGAAATGTCCATGAAGGAACTCCAGCAGCTCGAATTCCTAAATGGCGTACAGGCTGCGCGATACTGTGGAATATCGCCCAGAACATTCTACTACTACCTCAAGCAAATCGACATACAGAAGTACACCCGCACAACCATGTCAAACGGGGAGAAAATACTCTACCGTCGAAATGAGCTGGATGAAAAATTGCGACCCAAATCTTTGATACAGACAGTTCAATTTATACATATTCAGGAGCAAAATCAATCTCTGACCGCAAAAAAGAGAAAAGCTCTTGGCCCTCAAGGTAACGCCGTGACGGTCTTACAGAGGGCAGCGAAGTAGATGGTCACAATTCGCGCATTGGTCGTAAGTACAGGTTCTCACGAGCGATGTATGACAAGGCCAACAAGCAAAACATCTACTTCGAGCAGCAAGGGCGCATTGCAGAAAGCCCTCTCAGCGCCCTTGCTTTTTAAAATTTAGGAAACTATGCCCGGAAATAAACCACTGACACGCGAAGAGTTCCGAGCCTACATGAAGGAGCGGGATCGAAAACACAAAGCCTATGACACTGCCGAGAGGACAGTGAAGGTCATGTATAAAAGTCTGTGCCCGGCTTGCGAATACAACGCAACCCATGGTAAGAAAATCATCTATAATTGCCCAAATTGCAAAGTCAGATATTGGAATAATTGCAGTAAGAATCAGGTTAAGAACGGCGGGATATTATCCGCCCTTCAAAGCAAGTATGGAAATATCGAATGGGTCAAAGCCTACAACCCAGACGGCACGCTTTACTATGAGTGGAAACGCCACGAGCGTAGGTACGAGCAAGATATTGATGGAAGATGGGTTCCAAAAGATTAATAAAAAATATTGCGTTATGGCTGCTAAAACTTGCGTCACACAGAACAAGGTCACAATAACTTTCAGCACTCCAGAGGAGATAGCGACTCTCAATCTTATCAAGGGAATAACTTTCTCCCGATCATACAAAAAGGCAATCATGCAGATGGTCGAGACATACGATGCGCTCTCGAAGGAGTGCTCTAACCTGAAAGCAGCGTCTC
>ERZ824598.2493-NODE-2493-length-18882-cov-3.317895_pt1 | contig 18882 bp, 20 predicted proteins | sample MGYA00519934_ERZ824598 | MGnify/ENA primary metagenome ERZ824598 (study PRJEB31778, sample SAMEA3449177) | human gut metagenome | biome: human gut; feature: human-associated habitat; material: faeces | place: United Kingdom | collected 2010/2012 ...
CGCCGGCGCCTATCAGAAGCTGGTGGCGAAGATCGCCGCGGCTGATCCCAAGGACGGGGATGTGGATGAGGCTGTCCTGGCGGAGTACAAGGAGAAGTTTGACCAAGTGGTAGCCACCGGCTTTGATGCCAAGGCGCTGGAGAAGTATGTGAGCGATCATGTAGACACCAGCAATGAGCCTAAGGGCAATTTGAAGTCACGCTATGATTACAGCGATGTGGCGTTGGCGATCAGTAAGAATGACAACTCTGGCATCAAGCGTATGCGCCAAGACCTGATAGACACGGCTGTCAAGAACGGCTATACCAAGGACAAGGCTGAGGATATGGTGGACAAGGCCATACGCCGAGAGTTCGCCAAGTCGGATGAACGGCTGCTGCGTGCTGCGGAAGCCTATAAGGTTGGCGCGTTTGATACATACGAGGCGAATGTGCGGGCCATTGCTTCGGATGACTACTTCACGATGGATGAAGTGGCAACGATGGCTAAGGGCCATACCAACAAGACCGGCATACCGTACAGCAGCTCCGATGTGGTCAAGGCTATGGATACCAGTTCCGGCAAAGTAAAAAGCATTATCTCACAGCTTGAGAAAGCCGGAAAAGCGGGCAAAGACGGTGCTTATATTAAGAGCCGCATTACCGCTGCGTACAAGGATAAGTACATTAAGGGTGATGAAACCACCCGCCGAAATATTCGACAGAAGATGTACAATACCGGACTGTACACGGCAGACGAGATCTATAAGCGTACTAACGCCTGGCTGAAGAGCAAATAACCCGCAATCGGGGGGGTGACGAAAGTCACCCCCCTTTTGCTATACTCAATGAGAGGTGAGAACATGAACAAAGTACAGATGTATATATCTCTTGATGTGTGCAGACCTGGTTTGCAGGAAACTGTATATGTGACCGGCGGAGATAAGGCGTCAAGAGAGCTGTGCATTTCGCTGAATGTGGGCGGCGTTCCGCTGGATATGCAATCCGGCGAGGTAACAGCTGCTTATTACTCGATGATCAATAATAGTCCAGTGTTAGGTGAGTGTCGGCTGGAAGGCGGGCGTATCATTCACGAACTGACGGCTACTGAGTGTGCCAACACGCATACTGCCAATATCCGTGTACAGGATGCAGATGGTGCGGTACTGTATTCTCCGCAGTTGCAAGTGGTGTCCAGCGCACCTATTTACAGTGATAGAGCCCTATCACAGAGTGATGAACTGTCCGCTCTGACCAAGGCCATGGCAGATACAATGAAGAGCCAGATCGCAGGTATCACAGAGAGTGTGGCTAACGGTGTACACACCTATACGGTCACATTCGGTGATAACAGCACCAGGACTTTCACAGTGCAAGATGGCGCAGCCGGGCCGCAGGGCATTCCTGGCACGGACGGCAAAGACGGAGCGCCAGGCGCGGATGGTGCTCCCGGTAAAAATGGTACGGACGGTCGTGGTATCAATATCGCGTGGGTGAATGACAATGGAGAACTGCAACTGGAGTATTCTGACGGCGAAGAGGATAACTTGGGCAATGTTAAGGGACCGCGTGGTGTAAAGGGCGTAAAGGGCGACACCGGTGCGCAAGGACCTGCCGGTGCGGATGGCATTGGTATCACCGATGCACAAATCACAGAAGCCGGAGAGCTACAGATCACTTACACAGACGGTACGACTGTACTTCTGGGTGAGGTCGTAGGCCCCAAGGGCGATACAGGTGCCGCAGGCAAAGACGGCGTGAACGGTAATGATGGTGCCAAAGGCGACAAGGGAGATAAGGGGGATCCCGGTGAACCCGGCGCATCTGGTGTTGAAACCTGGGAGATCGTGTTCACAAAAACATTCGATGAAGACACCACGGCCAACCAGCAGTGGGACCTTGCCAATCCCTGCCGCAAGATCAGACTGCGCATGGCGGTGGCGGGCAGTGCTTCTAATTCAGCGGCCGGTGATACCACTGTGTATCTGAATTCCTACACCTCCAAGTGCTTCCTGCCGAATGTGTTCCGGTATGAGACGGACGCGGCGAAAGGCTCTCTTGCGGTGGCGGAAGTTGATATCACCGGCAACATGGTGCGCGTGCAAACGAATAAGACGAACATATCCAGTAACTTCAACGCGACCAATGTCCTGGCAGGGAACGCAATATGGAACGCAAGCGGGATCACCTTCAACATTATGAGAGATGTGGAAAACCATGGTGCGATCAAAGCCCTGTCGTTTCCAACGAACGGCAAGACGATTGGCAGCGGCACACAAGTTGAAATACTGGGGGTGGCAAAATGAGCATTGAAACAGAAAGCCGCATTGCGTTTTTAAAGTCCGAGTTGGCGGAGACGGATTACCTCTGTCTGAAGTACACGGACGGCGCTTTGTCTGAGGATGAATATGCGCCGATCCGCAAGCAGCGGGCAGCATACCGGGCAGAGATCAACGCCCTGCAAGGGGGTGAGACCGATGTATAGCGCATTCGTCACGGCCGCCCTGACCGCTGCCGTGTCAACGGTGGTGGGCAGCGCCGTGTCCGCTGTGATTGCTTCATTGATCGCTCGGAAGAAAAGCAAAAAGGCAATAGATGAAGTAAACAGCGCACGGTACGCAGCGATTGAAAACGGCTTGCAGTCCATTTTGCGCGCCGAGATCATTCGACAACACGACAAACACACGGAGCGGCGCTACTGCCCGCTCTACGCAAAAGAAGCCATGGTCAAGGTGTATGACGCCTACCACGCCCTGGGCGGCAATGGTATGATGACTCGTTTCTATAACGAAATAATCGCGCTCCCGGAGGAGCCACAAAAGGAGGACTAAAAAATGAAAGTAACCGCAGGAACGATTGCACGCACCGCCGTACTGGTGGTATCGCTGCTGAATGTACTCTTAAACGCCTTTGGCAAGAACCCCTTGCCATTTTCTGATGATGAGGTGTACACCGCTGTGTCCACCGTGGTGGCCGTGGCAGCTTCCCTGGCCGCCTGGTGGAAGAACAACAGCTTTACCAAGGCAGCTTTGAAAGCAGATGAGACTCTGGCGCTGGAGCGGACAGAAACGGCGGAAAGTGAGGCTGTACACCATGAGTAAATTGTATTACTGCCGGCAGACAACCGAAAAATGTAAATCTATCCGTTACCCCAGCAAGGCTCATCCATACAAATACGGAACCAGCGGCTGTATCTATACCAGCGGCTGCGGGGTATGCGCAAGCCTTATGGTGCTCCATAACTTCGGCTTTACCGGCTTGGATACGGCAGCCTGGACACAGAAGTGCCTACTGATGGGCGCACGGTCCGCAGATGGCACCGATATGGACACGGTGGCAGTGTACCTGGAGAAGCATTACTCCATCGTAAGCAAGCGGGCAAAGACCGTTGCTGACCTGAAGAACCACCTGAAAGCCGGTGGCAAAGCTATAGTGTGCGTCAGTGGTGGCGGCAAACAGCTGTTCTCCAACGGCGGCCACTATGTGTATGTGGGCGGACTGGACAAGAGCGGTAACCTGATCGTGCTGGATCCCTACTGGTACGACGGTAAGTTTACCTTGACGACCAACCGCCGGAAGTACACAAAGGTCAAGAATGGCCGGGAGGTGTATGTGCAGCCTGCGGCGCTTGCCTCTGATTTGAGCGGCATTTGGCTGTTCACCAACGCCAAAGGCGGCAAGGCGGTGTATGCGGAAAGCGATGTCAACTACAAAAAGGCGGCGCCCAAGGCACCGACGGTTAAGCCGGGTACATACATCACCACCGCAGTGCGGGGAATTTACAAGGGCGCAGGTGCTGCTGCCGGACGCAAGAAGGTCAAGGATCTGACCACGGACGGCCGGCGACACGCAACCAGCAGCAAGTCGAAAGCAGACGCTATGTTCCGGGCAGGCACCACCATCACCGTGCTGGAGACAAAGCTGCTCTCCACCGGCAACCTGTGGGCGCGCTGCCCCTCCGGCTGGCTGTGTGTATGGGAAAAGGATATTGACCGTAAATTCATCAAGTAAAGCAGAAAGCCCACCGAGTAATCGGTGGGCTTCTTTTGTTTTTTATCAAAAAATATGACAAAAAGATAAAAAAATTCATGTTTTTATTGAATTTCACATACTCTTATGATAGAATGCAACTGCAAATTAGTTGCAAAGAGGTGGGAAAGATTGAGCCAGTTTGAAAAGCTCTGGGAACGGTTTTTGTTAGTTCCAAGTGATTTTACCTATGAGGAATTAAGAAAAATCATGAAACATTACGGTTATAGTGAGAATAATAAAGGGAAAACATCTGGTTCTCGAGTAGGATATAAAGAGGGATGATGTAGAAAAAACGACAATATTTCTTCACAAACCTCATGGATCCGATGCGTATGTTAGAAAAGCTGCGATTAGAAGCATAATTGCTGCTATGGAAAGGAATGGTGATATTAAATGAGCAATGTTATTCAGTACAAAGGGTATTTTACGAATGTGGAATATAGCCAAGAAGACCAAATCCTTTTCGGCAAAATAGAGGGCATTCGTGATTTAGTCACATTTGAGTGCGAAAACGCAGGCGAGGTGGAACAAGCTTTCAAAGAGGCGGTGGACGATTATTTGGAATTTTGCGAAGAGGAGGGCAAAGATCCAAACAAAAGCTTTAGCGGCTCATTCAATGTAAGAGTAAGTCCGGAATTGCACAGGGATATATGGGCGGCAGCAACCAAACGCGATATGACATTAAATGCGTATGTGAATGAGGCATTGCGAGCCTCATTGAAAAAAACGACTGATCCAATGGTTGTTTTTCTTGTCCCATCAAGGCTGTCTCGGACAGAGCATGCTCCACAATTTTCCATTGATAAAGATGCCTATAAATCAGGCGAAGATGGATTTTCTTATGGCATAAATAGAAATCTAATTACGAGCGGAGGGGTAAATCAATGAACTATAATTTGAAATTGCAAGCATACAAAATAAGTCAAATTGCAGTTGATACTAAGTTGATTAAGGATGGAAAAGAAGAATTGGCAATAGAGTGCTTTGTTTCACCCAAATTCCCATTGAATGGGGATGATGATACTCTACTGCTGGCTTTTAATGCGTCTGTGTATGAAAAGGATAAGAAGGACGCTGAAAAAATCGTAAGCGCAACTGCGGAATTTATTTATGAATGTAATATGCATCCGGAGGATACAAAAGAGCTAAGAGATTATATTCTTGATCATTGCCTTGATGAAATACAGGACATAGCTTTCGAGCATATTAACAGGATTTTTGAAGCTATGAACTTTACTGGGCTAAAAATAGAGGCAAGTGAGTAAGTTGCAATTTTTACCAAGTTCAATGAAAAACGCTTGACAACACATCTTCCTTTGTAGTATAACAAAAAACAAAGGAGGAATGAAAAATGATTGTGGAAGATACCAAAGATTTGGTTGAAACTGCGGACTATGTGATCATCGAAGCTGTTTTAGTGGATGATGGATTGCGTTACAAACAACTTTCTGTTGGCATTAAAGCCAAAAATGGTGACATTATCCGCATAATTCCAATATCGACAATGCTGATGTAAAAAAAGGCCGGGTAGTTCAGTAACTGCCCGGTCTTTTTCTATACCTCGCATTACCAAGTACTGCAACGAGTACTGCAACGCCAAAAGTTTTTTATTTTCTCTCATTTTTTACACAAGCGGAAATTTGGCTTAACTAAGCCAAAAATGGAAACAGGAAGAAATAAAGGACGGCTAAAAAAGCCGTCCTTTTTGGTCGAGGTGACAAGATTTGAACTTGCGACCCCCACGTCCCGAACGTGGTGCTCTACCAAACTGAGCCACACCTCGATTTATTGCTACAATAGGATAACACAAAATGCGCGCGGTTGCAAGTGTTTTTTACAGAAATTTGTTTTGCGACGGGTCATAGGTCATGCCGATGGCAGCCAACTGGGCCTCCAGCGCCGCCCGGTCCACCTGCAAGTCTGCACACAGAGCGTCCAGACTGGGATAAAAATCCCGCAATTTGGTATTGATTACGCTAAACAAAATAAACGGGTCCTTGGGTAATGCAGCCATCTTTTTTGCCTCCCGGTGCAGATTTGATTTTAATTTACCATAAAAAGCGGGAGAATTCAAGAAAAATCCCGCCTTTTATATTGATTATTTTCTATTTATATGTCATAATAGGCTGTAATTTTATATCCGGCGCAAAACGGCGCTATCGCCCGTTGGCCGGAACAGTAGGTGAAATCATGACGGAAAATGAAAAAATCGCAGCGCTGCTCTTTCCCCATATTACCATGACCCCGGCGGATTACGAAGCCAAATACCCGCCCCGGCAGCTGAAAGAGGGCGCCAGAGTCAGCCGCTTTTCGCCCAGCCCAACAGGCTTTTTGCACTTTGGCAATCTGTTTTCCTGTGCGGCGGCATACCGCACTGCCCGCTGCACCGACGGCGTGTTCTATGTGCGGGTGGAAGATACGGATCAAAAGCGCAAGGTAGAGGGCGCGGTGGAGACCATGCTCTCTGCGCTGCAAATCTACGGCATTACACCGGACGAAGGCGTGATGGGGGACGGAAGCGAAAGCGGCGCCTACGGCCCTTACACCCAAAGTCTGCGCAAAGACATTTACCAGTGCTACGGCAAATCTCTGGTGGAGGAAGGGCTGGCTTACCCCTGCTTTTGCACCCCGGAGGAGCTGGAAGACCTGCACGCCCGGCAGGAGAACGAGGACATTAAAGGCTACTGGGGTCCCTACGCCCACTGTCGGGATCTGACCTACGACCAAATCAAGGCCAATATAGACGCCGGCAAGCCCTGGACCCTGCGCCTGCGCTCTCCCGGCAAGCCGGAGGGCAAGGTGCGCTTTGACGATCTGATCAAAGGCAAAATTGAAATGCAGGAGAATGTAATTGATGTGGTGCTGCTGAAAACCGACGGCATTCCCACCTATCACTTTGCCCACGCGGTGGACGACCACCTGATGCGAACCACCCATGTGGTGCGGGGTGACGAATGGATCGCCTCTGTGCCCCTGCACCTGCAGCTGTTCAAGCTCTTAGGCTTCCGCCCGGTGAAATACGCCCATATTGCCCCCATTCTTAAGGAAGAAAACGGCGGCAAGCGCAAGCTCTCTAAGCGCAAGGACCCGGAAGCGGCCGTTACCTACTACGACCAAATGGGTATTCCGGCGGCAGCGGTCAACGAATATATGATGACCATTGCCAACTCCAACTTTGAGGACTGGCGGCGTGCCAACCCCACAGCAGACCTGGCAGACTTCCCCTTTAACTTAAAGAAAATGAGCGTGTCCGGTGCCCTGTTTGATATGGCCAAGCTGACGGATGTGTCCAAGACCGTCATCAGCAAAATGACTGCACAGGAAGTGTTTGACCTGGCCCACGCCTGGGCCGATCGGCACCAGCCGGAACTGGCCGCGCTGTTTGACAGCGATCCGGCCTACGCGGTGGCAGTGCTCAGCATTGACCGGGGCGGCAAAAAGCCCCGCAAGGACATTGCCAAATGGAGTGATCTGGCGGACTACATCAGCTATTTCTACGACCAAACCTTTACCCCCTGCTACGACCTGACCGGCAATGCGAATCCGGCACTGGCAGTACAGGTGCTGGAGCAGTACAAAGACCTGGTGGACACCGCAGACGACAAAGACACCTGGTTTGCCAAGATCAAGGCGTTGTGCCCGCAGGTGGGCTGCACCCCCAATGTGAAAGAATACAAGCAGGACCCCACAGCGTTCAAGGGCCATGTAGGCGATGTGTCTACCGTGATCCGAGTGGCGCTCACCGGGCGCACCAACACCCCGGACCTGCACGCTATACTGGCTTTGCTGGGGCAAGAGACCGCACAAGCCAGACTAAACGCCGCACTGGCGCACTACAAGGAGGAGTACCATGGCTGAGGAGATCAGAGAAAACTCTAATTTTATCCACGATTTTATTGATAAAGACCTGGAGGACGGGGTATATAGCAGCATACAGACCCGCTTTCCCCCGGAGCCCAACGGCTACCTGCACATTGGCCACGCCAAGGCCATTTGCATCAATTTTGGGGTAAAGGAAAAGTACAAGGGCGTGTGCAATCTGCGCTTGGACGACACCAACCCCACCAAAGAGGACACCGAGTATGTAGACGCCATCAAAGAGGACATTCAATGGCTGGGCTTTCAGTGGGACAACCTGTACTACGCCTCCGACTACTTTGACTTTCTCTTTGACTGCGCCATCAAGCTGATCAAGAAAGGCAAGGCCTTTGTTTGCGAGCTGACGCCGGAGGAAATGCGCGCCTACCGGGGCACCCTCACCGAGCCGGGCAAAGAGAGCCCCTACCGCAACCGCTCCGTGGAGGAAAACCTGGACCTGTTTATGCGCATGAGCAAGGGCGAGTTCCCGGAGGGCAGCAAGGTGCTGCGTGCCAAAATCGATATGAGCTCCCCCAACCTGAATATGAGGGACCCGATCATTTATCGCATTATGTACGCCCACCATCACCGCACCGGCGACAAATGGTGCGTGTATCCCATGTATGACTTTGCCCATCCCCTGTCGGACGCCAGAGAGGGCGTGACCCACTCTCTGTGTTCTCTGGAATTTGAAAACCACCGCCCGCTGTACAACTGGTTTGTAGACGAGCTGATCGAAGGGCAAAAGCCCCGCCAGATCGAGTTTGCCCGGCTGAACCTGAACTACACCCTCACCAGCAAGCGCAAGTGCTTAAAGCTGGTGCAGGACGGCATTGTCAGCGGCTGGGATGATCCCCGTATGGCCACCCTCAGCGGTATGCGCCGCCGGGGCTATCCGCCGGAGGCGGTACGGGACTTCTGCGAGCGCATCGGCGTGTCCAAGGCGTACAGCGTGGTGGACTTTGCCCTGCTGGAGGCCTGCGTACGGGAGCACCTGAACACCTCCGCTCCCCGAGCCATGGCGGTGCTGGACCCCATTAAACTGGTGATCGACAACTACCCGGAGGACAAGACCGAGGCCCTGGAAGTGGAGTATCATCCGGACCACCCGGAATACGGCAAGCGCACCGTGCCCTTTGGCCGGGAGCTGTACATTGAGCGGGACGACTTTATGGCCGAGCCCATCAAGAAATACCGCCGTCTGTACCCGGGCAACGAGGTACGGCTGTACAAGGCCTACCTGGTGACCTGCACCGGTTATGACACAGACGAAAATGGCAATGTGACCTGCGTGCACGCCACCTACGACCCGGCCACCTTTGGCGGCGACGCCCCGGATGGGCGCAAGGTACGAGGCACCATTCACTGGGTCAGCGCCAAAGAGAACACTCCCCTGACCGCCCGGATCTATGACCGGCTGTTTAATGTGGAGAACCCCAGCGACGACAGCGGCGTCAACTCCTTTGAGGAGAACCTAAACCCGGACAGTCTGACCGAGAAGCAAGGCTACGGCGAAGTGGCACTGGCCACGGCCAAGGCCGGCGATCGGTTCCAGTTTATGCGGGACGGCTACTTTTGTATGGACAAGGACTCTGCCCCCGGCGCACCGGTGTTTAACCGCACCGTTGCTCTGCGAGACAGCTTTAATATCAAGAAAAATAAATAAGAATTCGGGTGAGCACTTTGAGTACAAGAAAAGATATAAAAAACATTGCAATCATTGCCCATGTTGACCACGGCAAAACCACTCTGGTGGACGAAATGCTGCGCCAAAGCGGCACCTTCCGCCAAAATGAGGTGGTGGAAGAGCGGGTCATGGACAGCAACGACCTGGAGCGTGAGCGGGGCATTACCATTATGTCCAAGAACACCTCCATTCACTATAACAACACCAAGATCAACATTGTAGACACGCCCGGTCATGCGGACTTTGGCGGCGAGGTAGAGCGTATTCTTACCATGGTAGACGGCGTTCTGCTGCTGGTAGACGCTTTTGAGGGCTGTATGCCCCAGACCCGCTTTGTGCTGAAAAAGGCGCTGGGTCTGCACAAGACGCCGTTGGTGGTAGTCAACAAGATTGACCGGGACGGCGCCCGCCCTGCCGAGGTGGTAGACGAGGTACTGGACCTGTTTATTGAGCTGGGCGCAGACGATGACCAAATCGACTTCCCGGTAATCTACGCCTCTGCCAAGGACGGCTACGCCGGCACAGAGCCGGATGTGCGCAGCGGCGATATGCGCCCGCTGCTGGACGCCATCTTAAAGTACATTCCATCTCCCCAGGGCGACCCGGAGGGTCCCACCCAGGTACTGTTCTCCTCTTTGGAGTATGACGACTATGTGGGCCGCATCGGCGTGGGCCGTGTGGAACGAGGCAGCGTAAAAGTCAACGCACCCTATGTGCTGTGCCGCCGGGATGATACCCGGGAAAACATCCGGGTCACCAAGCTGTACCAATTTGAGGGGCTGAAGCGGGTGCCGGTAGAGGAAGCGGTCATGGGCGACCTGATCTGCGTGGCCGGTATTGCAGACCTGAACATCGGCGAGACCTTGTGTGCCCCGGAGTGCGTGGAGCCGCTGCCCTTTGTAAAGATTGATGAACCCACCATCAGCATGAACTTTATGGTCAACGATTCTCCCTTTGCCGGGCGTGAGGGCAAGTATGTCACCTCCCGCAACCTGCGGGACCGCCTGTTTAAGGAAGTGGAGACCAACGTGTCCATGCGGGTGGAAGAAACGGACAGTATGGACACCTTTAAGGTATCCGGCCGAGGTGAGCTGCACCTGTCCATTCTCATTGAGACCATGCGGCGAGAGAACTATGAATTCGCCGTCAGCCGTCCCCAGGTCATTCTGAAAAAGGATCCCCAGACCGGCAAGACCCTGGAGCCTATGGAGCTGGCCATCATTGAAGTACCGGAGGCGTATGTAGGCGCCGTGATGGAGAAGCTGTGCTCCCGCAAAGGCGAGATTGAGAACATGGACACCCGCTCCACCGGCATGACCCACCTGGAGATCAAGATCCCCGCCCGCGGGCTGATCGGCTACCGCAGCGAGTTCTTGACGGACACCAACGGCAACGGCATTATGAACCAGCTGTTTGGCGGGTATGAACCCTACAAGGGTGAGATTGCCACCCGCACCCACGGCTCCATCGTGGTGCACGAGACCGGCACCACCAGCGGCTACGGCCTGTGGAACACCCAGGACCGGGGGCGGCTGTTCGTTGGTCCCGGTGTAGAGGTGTACGAGGGTATGATCGTGGGCGAATGTGCCAAGGACGAGGACATTGTGTGCAATGTGTGCAAGAAGAAGCATGTAACCAACACCCGAGCCAGCGGCTCCGACGAGGCGCTGAAGCTGGTGCCCCCTACCACTCTGTCTCTGGAACAGAGCATGGAATTCCTGGCAGATGATGAGCTGCTGGAAGTGACCCCCAAGAGCATTCGTCTGCGCAAGATGATCTTGGACAAATCCCTGCGACTGAAAGCGGAAAGCCGCAAAAAATAAATCAAAAATGAACGCAAAAAGGAGTGTGAAGTATGGCCGCAGGTCTTTATATTCATATTCCTTTTTGTTTTCCAAGTGCCCGTACTGCGATTTTTACAGCACCAAGTACACCCCGACAGCCGCCGACGCTTTTGCCGAGAAGCTGGGAGGGCAAATGCAAGACTATACCGGCAGTTTTGACACGGTGTACTTTGGCGGCGGCACCCCCTCCATCCTGGAGCCACAGGTGCTCACCGGCATTTTGCAGGCGGTGCGGGATCACTTTACCATTGACCCGGCGGCGGAGATCACCGTAGAGTGCAACCCCTCCAAGGACCTGACCAGGGATATGGAGCAGTACGCAGCGGCGGGGATCAACCGGGTAAGCATCGGTATGCAAAGCGCCGTGGATCAGGAACGGTTCGCCCTGGGGCGCCGTGCCGGCAGCGGGGAAGTGGCTCGCACCGTAGCCGCAGCCAAGGCGGCAGGCATTACCAATATTAGCCTGGATGTAATGCTGGGCACCCCCAAACAGACCCCGGACAGCTTGGAGGAAACCTTTGCCTTTATTGCGCGTATGCAGGTGACCCACATCAGCGCCTATCTGCTGAAGATCGAACCGGGCACCCCCTTTGACCGCCTGCAAGCCAAGCTGGCGCTGCCGGAGGAGGACACCGTGTGCCAAATGTACCTGCAAACGGTGGAGCGGCTGGGACAACTGGGCTTTGCCCAGTACGAGATCAGCAACTTTGCCCGCCCGGGGTACGAGAGCCGCCACAACTTGAAATACTGGCTGCTGGAGCCGTACTTGGGGCTGGGGCCCAGCGCCCACTCCCTGTGGAACGGTAGGCGCTTTTACTTTGACCGGGACTGGATCTGGCAGGACGAAGGGCCCGGCGGCGACCGAGAGGAGCAAATTCTCTTAGGCTTGCGACTGAACCGGGGCATACCGGAGGACTGGCTCACCCGCGATCCGGCGCCGTACATTGCCGGGGGATTTATGCGCCGCGCCAATGGTCGCATTTCCCTAACCCCCCGGGGTATGCTGGTATCGAACACCATTTTGGCAGAATTACTGGACTAAGGAGGAGCCTATGTTAATCGGACTGGCAGGCGGCGCCCTTTGGGCGCTGGACACGGTCATACTGGGCATGGCTCTGGCTCTGCCGGTGTTTACCGGCGACCCCAGAGCAGCAATACTGGCGCCCTTTGCCAGCACCTTTTTGCATGACCTGTGCTCTTCCCTGTGGATGCTGGGCTATACCGGGCTGCGCCGCCAATACAAGGCAGTATGGCAAGCGCTACGCACCCGGGGTGGCCGCTTTGTGGCACTGGGCGCACTGCTGGGCGGCCCGGTGGGTATGACCGGCTATGTGCTGGCCATCAACGCCATCGGCCCGGCGTACACCGCCATCATCTCCGCACTGTACCCGGCACTGGGCACGGTGCTGGCACACTTTTTCTTAAAGGAAAAATTGCGCCCTACCGGCCTGATCGGTCTGGCACTGAGTATTGGCGGGGTGATCGCTCTGGGCTATACCCCCGGCACGGCGCTGCCAAAGGGACATCTACTGGGCTTTGGCTGCGCGCTGCTGTGCTGTATCGGCTGGGCAGCAGAGGGGGTCATCTGCACCTACGGACTGCAAAGCAGCACCGTCCCCAACGCCCAGGCGCTGCAAATCCGTCAGCCAGTGTCGGCGCTGACCTATGCCATTGTTTTGCTGCCGGCCTGCAAGGGCTGGGGCTTTACCGCCGGGCTGTTTGGCACGCGGGCACTGTGGATCATCGCCCTGTCCGCCCTGTGCGGCACCGCCTCTTATCTGTGCTACTACAAGGCGCTGGGCAAGCTGGGCACCGGCAAGGCCATGCCCCTGAACATTACTTACGCCGCCTGGTCGCTGCCGTTCTCTTACCTGCTTTTGCACCAGGTTCCCGGCACAAAGGACATACTCTGCGCCCTGGTGGTTCTGCTGGGTGCACTGCTGGCCGCTTATGAAAAACCACAAAAATTGGAAAAATCAAACAACCAATGAGCACAAAAAACGGGCATACTAAAACCGAAGGAGGTTTTCAGTATGCCCGATTTATTTCATTTAACGCCGGAGATGAACCAATACTTTAACGCCCTGCCGGAGAGCGTAAAAGAGAATATCATTCAATCCGGCGCCAAGATCAATTCCCTGGAGGACCTAAAGGCCGTGGCGGCACAGCTGTGCAATCATGCAGAATAACCGCCACTTTCCCCAAACGGAAAACAGCCTGAATAACTGGGACGCGCCGGTGCGTCACGCACCCGGCCGTTACCGGGATTATCGCGAGAAGTACGCCCTGACCACCGGCGAGGTCACCGCCCGCTACTGCGAAAATATCACCAATCCCACCGTCCAGCCGGACGGCAAAACAGAAATGCACACCCCCATTCCGGATGTGGCCCATGTGGAGCAAAGCAAAGCCTATCAAGAAGAAAATCAGTTATAACCAAATCAGCGGACGGCAGCACTCTGCCGTCTATTTTTATACCTTTTCATCGGATTTTGTAAATTTTTGCCGCTATTTTGGCGTATTTTCCCATTTTGCCACACTATATTATAGAAGGAACTTTTCAATTTGCATGGAAAAGAACGGAAAGGACGGATCCCATGAAAAAATGCTTGCGCTATCAAATGCGGCTGCTGGTGCGGTCGCCGGGCTTTTGGGTCGCTATGGCCTTTGGGGTGTTGTATGCTGTGGGCTACTTTGTGGCCATGTGCCTACGCAACATGCACCTGGATGCCATTGCCCAGCCCACGCCGTACAGTGCGTATTCTACCCACGGATTCAGTTTTACCACACCGTACTTTATGTATCTGTTTCCGATTTTAGCCTGCATTTCTTTTTCTGACAGTTCCCTGTATGAACGCAACAATCACCTACTGGCGCCGCTGCTGGGCAAAATGGGCATTGGCCGTTACTATCGCTCCAAACTGGTCGCCGTCTTTTGCGGCGGCTTTTTGCCCATATTTGCCACCCAGGCGCTGAATATGGGGCTGTGCCTGATCGCCTTTCCCTTAAACGGTACCCAGCGCTACGGCTGGGATCTGTTTCAAGACTATACATACTGGAATTATGTCAGTGACCCGCACTTCTTTTTCCAGCATCTGTATCTGTACTCGCCTTATCTGTACTATCTGCTTTATATGCTGCTGTCCGCCCTGGTCGCCGGGTTGTTTGCGGTGGCAGCCTGGCAATTCTCTTTTTTTGTTCGCAACCGCATTTTTACCTATACCATCATGTTTTTGGTGGTACAGGGCATTGAATATCTGCTGATCTTAACGCCGGATTGGCCGCTGAATATTCTCAGCTATCTATACGGGATGAACCCCACCGTCCCGACCCCTGGCGGTTTTGCCACCTGTATGGCCTTTTACCTGGCGCTGGCATTCCTACCGGCGCTGATCGTACCAAAGAAATTGAGGAACTGCTTATGAAGCGCACCCTTGCCTACAACCGATACCCGCTGGTCATCTGTACACTGGGGTTGCTGCTGGGCGGACTGCACAGTCTGTTTCAGCTGCACCAGACCCCTGCGGATACCTGGACTGCGGCCTATCTGACCGCCCGGGAGGGAACGGAGCTGATGCTGACGGAGAACAGCACCGATCCCCAAGTGCTGCGCAGTCTGCTGCACTTGCTCATCGGCGTACCTCTGCTGGGTGGACTGTTCAGTCGGGGCTACGCAGTTAAAGGGATCTTTGCCGCCACCCGTCGCGGGCGTTATCTGCGCTTTTACCGGGCAGAAATGGGGCGGCTGCTGGCAGTGACTCTGCTGTACAATCTGCTGTATTGCGGTGCCCAGGCGCTGTGTGCCACGGTGGCCGTCCACGCCCTGCCTGCCGCTGCCGCAGTTCGACTAATAGGGATCAGCCTGTTTAGCGACACGCTGGTGCTCTTTGGCTTTGCGGTGCTGTGCGCCGGTCTGTGCGTGACCCGGGGCGAAAAAGCAGGCGTACTGTTGGGCGCCGCCGCCTTTTTGCTGGCGGTGATGGCGCTGTTTTTGCTGCCGGTACCGCTGCGCCAATACAATCCGGTGCTTTGGTGCCTGTGCAGTGCATTTCCCACGGACGAAACGCTCTTTGCCTATCCCCTGTGGGGCTACTACGCCGCAGGCAGCGCAATACTGGCAGCGTGGGTGCTGCTATGGGGCCGGGTGCTAAAGACGAAAGATATTTTGTGAGGTAGACTATGCCAAAAATCATATTGCAAGACTATACAAAAATGCTGCGTGGCAAGACCGTACTGGACCACATAGACCTGACGCTGGAAAGCGGCGGCATTTACGGCCTGGCCGGGCAAAACGGCTGCGGCAAGACCATGCTGCTGCGGGCCATTGCCGGGCTGATGACCCCCACCGCCGGCACAGCCACCGTAGGCGGCACCCGGGTGGGCAACGGGGTCTATGCGCCCCATGTGGGGCTGGTGATCGAGAATGTATTTCTCTACGAATACCTAAGCGGCCGCCAAAATCTGCAAATGCTCAACGACCTGTCCGATCACAAGATCAGTGACGGCGAACTGGACGGCTGGCTCACCCGCTTTGGGCTGGACCCGGCGGACCGGCGCCCCATGAAAAAATACTCCCTGGGTATGTGCCAAAAGGTCAGCCTGATCCAGGCGCTGATGAACCAACCGGAATTAGTGCTGCTGGACGAACCCACCAACGCACTGGACGATGACAGCGTACAGGTGCTGGAAGAAGAAATTCTTCGTATGAACCGGGAGGCAGGCACCACCTTTCTCATCGCCAGCCACGACCGTGCCACTTTAGAGCACCTGTGCACCAAAATACTGCGAATGGAGGCGGGGCACCTTGCGTAAAAAACAACTGACCATGCAGCAGGGACTGGCGCTGGGCTGCCTGATTCTGCTGGTGTGCGCCGTACTGTTCGGCATTGTGCTGCGGGCCACCCGCTCCCACGACTTAGAGGACCCGGAAAAGGTGGCGGCGGCTGTTTACGACTTGCCCACAGACAACCGGGCTGATTATGATGCGGCGGCCGAAATGTTAGACATAAGCACAGCAGTGGAGCAGCTGCAAGACCGGATCCCCCTGCAAGTGGAAATCACCGGTATGCAGCCCACCTACAACAACCTGCGCTACACCGCCAAGGTGCTAAAGACCACCGATCGGGAGCAGGCAGGCAACACGGTGGTGCTGTATCTATTCATGTCCATGGAAAAAATGAGCGACGGCAAGCTGCACTGCGACGCCGGCACCGCTCTGCCGTTGGCTGTAGGGCACAAATACCTGCTGTTTGTCCGTCCTATGGAATACATGGAACTGTACCAACGCACCCTACCCTGCCGAGAATACCAGGCCACCACCAACGCCACGGACACCACGCTGTACAGCTTTTGCCTGGATCGCACACAAACCCGCCCACTGCCAACCACGCCGCTGACCTTTCAGCAGGTTACAGAATACGATTACCTGGTCTATTCCCAAGAGGCGCTGGACCACGCCAAAAAATTCACCGCCGACATACGGAAGCACTACGGCGTAACTGCAAAATAACATAAAAAGCCCCATTGCCAAGGAGTGGCAATGGGGTTTATTCATTCCCTTTACAGGTGGAAGATCAGCTTGTCGCTACACTTATTAAAGACGAACAGCCCGACAGCCAGGGTGACCAGCGACACCACCGAGGCATACAGCAGCAAATTCCAGGTCATCATTTGGCCATACAGAATACACTGGCGGAACAGCTCGATCATCGAATATAGTGGGTTGATCTTAATAAGCACCACGATCCAGTCGGAGGTAATGCGGTGCAGAGGATAAATGATAGGCACCATATAAAACAGCAGGTGACACAGCACATCCCAAATATACTCCACATCCCGGAAGTAAACGGACAGCACGGACAGGATCATACCCACGCCGGTGCAGAACACCAACAGAATGAACATAGGTACAAAGAACAGCACCGCGTAGCCGTTTAGGTGCAGGGCGTGGCCGTTGCTGATTCCGGTAAGCTTAAAGAAGATCCACACGCTCACCAGGCAAAGCAGCGAGATGGCGAAGGTTACATAGCAAGAGAGAATGGAGCTAAGCGGGTACATATACTTGGGCACATAGACCTTCTTAATGATCCCCGCATTGCGGCGAAAGGAGGTCATCGCCTGTTTGGTGGAAGATGTAAAGAAATCAAACATCAACCGGCCGGTAAACAGAAATACCGGGTAGCAGATCACGCCCTTGTTGCTGCGGCCAAAGATTCCGCTGAACACCACGGAAAGCACGATCATGTTCAGCAGCGGCTGCAAAAAGCTCCACAAAATACCGATCCAGGAGTCCCGGTACTTTAACTTAATATTCTTACGGGTCAGCTCCATTAGCAGGTTCCGATACTTTTGGAACACCCGTGTATCGTGCGCAAGCGCGCGCTTTAATTTTTTCACCTTCGGCATAGATACACCTCGATCCGCGCAGGGCGGCAATATTTTTGCGCTGCCTAACGCAGCCAAACACCGGATATAACTAAGGCATTATAACACACGTCGCCGCATTTTTCAACTTAAAGTGCGAATTTGGTACAAAATACACCCTTTAGCGAAACAGATCGGCAATGGTCAGCGCTGTTTTGCGGGCAGAGGCGTCGCCGTCCACTGCATAATCTGCCGCTGCACGATACTTGGCCTGGCGGGCGTCATACAGCGCCTTGGCCTGCACCGGATCCCGAAATAAAGGGCGGTTGGCACCGTTGCCCACTCGCTGACAGATCACATCAAAAGACGCGTCCAGCAGCACGATCTTGCCGGTGGTGCGCAGGATCCGTACATTCTCGTCAAAGGTCAGTGCCCCGCCGCCGGTGGAGATCACGCAGTTGGGAATCTCTGCCGCCTCTGCGCAGGCTGCACGCTCCAGCTCTCGAAAATAGTCTTCCCCGTGCACCTGAAAAATAGCCGGAATAGACACGCCGCTGCGAGCCTCCACCAGCTGATCCGTATCCACAAACCGGCGACCCATAATTTTGGCCAGCTCTTTGCCCACCACAGTCTTGCCGCTGCCCATAAAGCCGCAAAGCACAATATTCATTACAGCAGTTCCTCCATTTGCTCGATCACCCGCTGCACCTGGGCAGGGGTGTAGGTCACATCATTCCAAATCTCCTGGGCTACCGCTGCCTGCCACACCAGCATGGGCAGACCATTCACCACCTTGGCGCCGTTTTGCCGAGCCAGGCGCAGCAGCCGGGTTTCCATTGGATTATAAATGGCGTCAAATACCGCAGCCGTGTGGGCCAGCACACCCGGCTCCAGCGGGCAAGCGTCCACCTTGGGGAACATACCCACCGGGGTGCCGTTGACGATCAGATCCCAGTCACCGGTAACGCTGTTAAAATCCGTCACCGTCACCGTGCGCTTGCCGGCAACATTCTGCAGCAGCGAGAGCATGCGTTCGGCAGCGACCAGACGGTCATAGTTGGAAACCTTCTCCTTGTCCTCAGCGGAAAGCTCGTCGTAAGCTGCGCGCGCTGCCGTGATA
>ERZ824598.2504-NODE-2504-length-18807-cov-3.351483_pt1 | contig 18807 bp, 14 predicted proteins | sample MGYA00519934_ERZ824598 | MGnify/ENA primary metagenome ERZ824598 (study PRJEB31778, sample SAMEA3449177) | human gut metagenome | biome: human gut; feature: human-associated habitat; material: faeces | place: United Kingdom | collected 2010/2012 ...
GAAACTGTCGGCGCAAGCCACAGAACCGCCGCATTCGCCCCTATGAGCCACTGCGTGGCCTCGCAGGGCGGAACGAGTGTCACAGGGCGCCGGAGGTTTGGAGAGGCGGAGCATCGCGCCTTCGGCGCGATGGCAAGTTTCGCGTTTGTGGTACGGTTTTCGGCCCCTGGCCGAAACCGCTCCCCCAAACGCCAAATGCGGGCTAAGCCCACACCCCTTTTCATGGAGGAGCAACGTATGAAAAAAGAAGAATTTATCCGCGTCCGCGTGGCGGGATGGCAGAAGAAATACATCTCGCTCCAGGCGGAGAAGGCACATAAGTCTCTCAGCCAGTATGTGCGGGACGCCGCCATGGACAAGGACGTGACGGTCATCGACGGCGTGGATGACCTCATCCGCGAACTGCGGCGGCAGGGCAATAACCTGAATCAGCTGGCCGTCATGGCGCGGCAGGGTCATGTCGAGCTGGTCAACATGGAGCCGTTCATGGAGGTGTATGAAAACACATGGCAAACGTTAAATTCATTGCTGTCTCGCGTGGGCTGAGAGGTATCGTCGACTACGTCACCAACCGGGAAAAGACGGCGGAACAGCTCATCAGCGGCGTCAACTGTGTAGCGCGGACGGCAGTGCCGGAATTCGAAGCGGTGAAAAAGCAGTTCCGCAAAACGGAGGGCCGCGGCTACTACCATATCGTGCAGGCGTTCGCACCGGATGATCCGCTGGACTTTGCAACGGCGCACGAGCTGGGCGTGAAGCTGGCGGAGCATTTTGAGGGATACCAGTGTATCGTGGTCACGCACATGAACACCGCTCACATCCATAACCACATCATCATGAACTCGGTCAATTTCGAGACGGGCATGAAATTCCATCAGTCTGCAAGGGAGATGCAGCAGGTCAAAGACTACTGCAGCCAACTATGTCGGGAGTACGGCTTGTCCGTCACGGAGTCCAAGGCCGACCCGTTCCGCATCCCGATGTGGAAGAGGCGGCTGACGGATCATATCAAAGAGGCTATGGAGCAGAGCCGCACGCAGCAGGAGTTCGTTGCGTATATGAATGCCTATGGCTACGATGTGAAATGGGAGCCGCATCAGAAATACATCACCTACACCACGCCGGAGAACATCCGCTGCCGGGACAGCAAGCTGTTCGACCAGACGCTGAAGCGCGAGAATATGGAGCTGTACTTCCGGCTGGGCGGCGCGGATTATCTGCAAGCCTGCCGGGAAATTGCCTATGACCATCGTGAGCCGACACCTACGCTGGAGGATGCCGTCTGCAGCATGGCGGGTACAGTGGCTGCCATCTGCGCCCTGTGTGGGGACGAGAACAGCGAGGTCAGCGACCTTGCCCGTGAGCTGTATTACAGCAGCCTCTTGCTGCAGGAGCTGGTGGAGTGGTATCAGTCCCGCCGTCAGGAACAGGAAAATTACGAGGAAGAATATGAGCAGTATCACGGTTTCGATATGACCATGATGTAAGGAGGAGCGAATGAACGAATGTACCTATAAGAATTACGACGAGCTGCCCCTGATGCTGAACGTCGTGCAGGTGGCGGCGGTGCTGGGCATCTCCCGCGCCGGAGCGTATGAATTGGTTCACAGCGAGGGTTTCCCTACGCTGAAGATCGGCAGCCGCATCGTAGTGCCGAAGGACAGGCTGCGGGAGTGGATAGACGCCAACACAACACAAAAATGACCACGCTGTAACCAAAGAATACCCCCGCTGCGGAATTGATAACTTTCTCTTAACTCTGCCCATCTCCGATAGCTATTAAGGTCGGCTTGTGGTATGTGTATTGGCTACCAGGAAAAGGAGTTGATACCATGCCGAAGAAACGAGCTAACGGCGAAGGCAGCATCCGCAAACGGAAGGATGGCCGCTGGGAGGGCCGCTACACCGCAGGCTGCGATCCCACCACCGGCAAACCCATCCACAAAAGCGTCCTCGCCAAAACCCAATCCGAAGCCAAGGAAAAGCTCAAGCAGGCCATTGCGGAGGCTGAAAAGCTGGACATGAGCCGCGCCAAGTCCTACACGCTGGGCGCTTGGATCAAGCTGTGGTACGAGGTCTACGCCGAGCCGCGTCTGCGAGAGAAAACCAAGGACTACTATCTCAACTACATCGGCAACCACATCGTTCCAGAGCTGGGCAACACGCCGCTGGAAAAACTGACCACCATCCGGATCCAGAAGTTCTACAACGACCTGCAAAAATCCGGCCGCATCCAACGGTATACCCACATCAAACTGAAAGACAAGGGTCTCAGCACCCGCGTGGTACGGGGCATCCACACGCTGCTGAACAACTGTCTGGAGCAGGCGGTGGCGGAGCGGCTGATCCTCACCAACCCCGCTAAGGGCTGCCGCCTGCCGAAGCTGGAAAAGCGAGAGATGAAGATACTGCCGGAGGACAAGATCGGCCCGTATCTGGCCGAAGCAGAACGGCGCGGGCTGCTGGCGGCCTTCTATCTGGAGCTGACCACCGGCCTGCGCCGGGGCGAGCTCCTCGCCCTGCTGTGGACGGACTTGGACGTGGAGAATATGACCATCTCCGTCAGCAAGCAGGTGAACCGTCTCAACGGTGAACTGGTGGTCAGCCAACCCAAAACGCCCAACTCCATCCGCAAGCTGGCCATCCCGCAGCGGGCGGTGGAGCTGCTGGTGGAGGAACACGCAAAGCACCCACACAGTCCACACCTGTTTGTGTCGCCCAAGACCGGCACCATGTTCGACCCGGATTCCTTCCGGCACACCCATGAGAAGATCCTGAAGGCCATCGGCGCGGAGCACATCAGGTTTCACGACCTCAGACACACCTTCGCCACGCTGTCCCTCAAGTACGGCGTGGACGTCAAGACTCTGTCCGGTGCGCTGGGCCACTACGACGCGGGCTTCACCCTCAGCACCTACACCCACGCCACGGAGGGGATGAAGCGCTCCGCCGCCGACACCATCGGCAGCGTCATCAGCCAGACCATGTAGAGATAAATTAAATGGCGGGCGTAAATCCTTGTTCTGCCATTCCATTTAAGAACGAAGTTGCACATTTATGTGCAACTTCGTTCTACCGATGTATAGAATTGAGTGGGCCAATAATACTGAAAACTATAGTTGACAACATCAAAAAAATGAGGTATTCTATAGAAAACAAGTATACTTGGGTGTAGTGCCACATAGAATACTGTGAGTAAGCGTCCTGCAGTTCTCGAAGCCTTGCGTTCCTACGTGGGGTATTTATGTAGAGAGTGTGGGACGCTTCTTTGCACTCTTTACCGAGGAATAAATCTCCAATGTGAATAGGGAAGCTCCCAATCTGGGTATTCATAGCCCCGCTTCCCCGTAGAGATTCCAATATTGAAATGAGGAAGGATACTACATATTTGTGCATTGATATACTTGTACAGTTTTTCTTTTGCGATTGTCCTTTTCCCGCGGACGTGTTTCCCCTCAGGCTTTTCCATGTGCAAATTATTTAAACGAAAATACATTGCACCTAAGACTATATCTGTGCACTGCAATAAAACGTGTTCGTGTGAACGAACCTCTGTCACATCACCTTCACGAATGCAGATTCGGCTTTTCGCATCTGCAAAGTCTCTAATGTTGGGGATATTTCTTACATACGCTTTAAATCGAGAAGCTTTTTCTTTAGTATCTGGGAGCTGATCTAAGTAAATTCTCAAACTAACTGGCTCCTCTGACGTGATATATTTGAGCCCAAATGCATTCTTCAAAAATTGGTAATAAAGCTTGAAATACTTATCATCATCACTATGCGGCCCACGGTTATTCGAAGGATAATCGTTATTGCTGCGAAACATGATGCGTACTTTCACTTTACCTTCGCGTATGAAAGAAAAGAACATCTCCATAATTTGCACATATTTATCTAAATATTGTGCTGTGACTTTTGTCCACTTAATTTCTCCGGTAAGGTTTAATCGCTCCTTTTCTGCTTTTATCGCATTCTCTATTGCAATCCAGTCCTTGGAATTGATCAGACACCCTCCGAAGAAATCACTATAAAGCGGCCCGTTGCTACTGGACTCATCGCAGTATAGAATATATTCCATGTACTCACCTAACAAGCATAATATTGATAAAGCAATTATAATACACTTTGTGGTCTAGAGCAACACAAAATCCATCTTATGAATAATGGCTAATACAGTCCCAACTATATTCTGCTGATATTCTGCCTGTTAGAGTGGATGATGCCATCCGCCCCTCTCCGGTGCTTTCCTGACCTCTCGGCTTTTAGGTCACGGTTTGGGTCAAGCGAAAAACACCAAAATGCCGCGTCACTATTTGAGAGCATAAACAGAAAAAGTTCCTGATTTCTTACGAAATCAGGAACTTTTTGGTGGAGACTGCTGGACTCGAACCAGTGACCTCCTGCGTGTGAAGAACTGCGTAATGTCCGGCGCAGGCAGTCATAGCCGCTGCATTCCGCATAGTCACTGGCCGTTTGCCCCACTACAAGTTCTCAAGCTGTACTCTGGAGCAGCTCTTTACAGCCTAAAAAAGTCCGACACATAACACCATCCAATATCTGGTAAATCTAATTAACGCCGCGTAGGGAAGGTCTATGCATTCAGTGGTAAACTTGCACGACACCGAAAAGCTGCTCTTCGCTTTTGTCGGGCTGCCAAGACCGCTTTGAAACGAGGAAGATGGGGCCTTTGGTAATCAGCACCAAGTCCCCATCTCCCTCTTTTTCTAAAGCAAGCCGTATCTAACGATCTCAACCGCTCATAGAGTTATCACCTACGTCCGCACCCAAATCGCATGTGTAGACCCAGCAGATCACATCGCCGTCTTCTACCTGATAGCGGGAACAGCCGTAGTTGGGGAACCAGCCGTTGACCTTGTACATCCAGCCGGACTCGTTGCCCACATCAAACTCATAGAGATTATTGATGCCTTGAATATAAGCGCTGTTATACATGGGGGTAAATTCAGACTCCAGGTGGATGCCGTAATCCCGGCATACCTGCTGCAGCACGTCGTATACGCTTTCACCCGGCGAAAAAGTAACCGTTGTCACCGGAAGTATCACGCCGTCCGACGGCACCAGCGCCAGTTTATTCTCTGCGCACAGATCCATGTTGTCCAGTATCGTGGCACAGGAAATGGAGATCGTACACGTCAGCCTGGTATCCGTGTCTATTGCTGTACTGCCCGGTTCCACCGACTGAGGCCGCCCTTCAGGCACAGGGTCTGTATGATACTGATCCTGCCCGCCGGAATTTCCCGTCGTACTTCCCGTGCCCTCTCGGTTGCCATTTTGCTTTGGGCCAACGATATCAGGGTCATCGGGGTCCAGCGTCTGCTCCTGCTGACGGTCAGCATCTGTTTGCTGCATAGCGGAAGACCCCTGATCCGCCGGAGTTGTATGATCAGTGAGCCGCCCTCCCGCCAGCACAAGTGCGACAACGATCACGACTGCCGCAACACCTGCCGCCAACGTCTTTTTCCAAGTTCTTTCCATAGAAACCTCTTTATGTGCTTATTTGGCGCTGCGCTTTTTCTTCTGCGTCAAAACAACGATAGCCGCAGTGGAAACCAGCACGCCGCAGGCCCACAAACCCATCTGGCTGGTATCGCCGGTACGGCTGGCTTTGACCAGCTTGTCGATCACGGAATCAGAGCCGGCTTTCCAACCAATCAGAATGGGAGAAAGGCCCGTGGTCGTCACTTGCAGGCCGTCCGCCGTCTTGGTAACGGAAGGACTTTCCATGGCGCCCACTGTTTTGCCGAAATCATCGGTGGTAAAAGCATGAACAACCACAAACTCGTAGCCGGACTTACCTGTTCCCTGGGGATAAGGCAGCAACACGGTGATCTTGCCGTTTGCGGGGAACGCATCCTTGGTGGCAGCCGACCAGACGGTCTTGTTATCCACCACGGAAGGAACCATCAGCGTCACATCCAGCAGCTGAGTATTCTCTGCTTTAATATCCTTGTCGACCTTCTGTGCGGCGGTCACCATCTGCGATTTCAGCTTGGTCATGCTGCTGAGCGCCGACACGCTTTGCAGTGCAGCGGGCAGTGTTGTCAGGGGCGTTATCTCAATGCGTCCGCCCACCTTGTGGTAATTGCACACGACACATTGATCGCCGGTATACTTGTGATTGGCCTCTTTCAAATGGGCGCCGCAGAGGACACAGGGAAACCAGTGCTTTTTATCGCTCATCTCATAGCCGGAGCCGCTCTTATGTCCCAACGCAGGGGTCGTTTCCACAAATTCACTGCGGCCGCACTTGGTGCAGGTATGTGTCTTGGTACCAGCCTCCGTGCAGGTGGCCGCCGTCTCTTTCCAATCACCAAAAGTATGTTCTCCGGCGGCACAGTCCTTCGCCACATCACTCATATCATAGAGGGACTTTTTACCGTTCTTCAGCCGCTGATAGGCCGTCATGGCATAGGCCGCCTGCTCGGTAGCCATGCCGTTAACATCGGTAGGGTTTCCATCCTTGTCCTTCATAATATGATGAAACGCTCTCTTCTCCGTGTTATAAAAGGTCAGCAGCGCGTCTACGGCAGACTTGCCATTCTTGACAAACCAGCTATTGGTGTGAGGATCAATGCCCAGCGCCGCACAGGCTACGATGACCTGGGAGATGCTCTCGGAATTGACCGCTTCATAGGAGCTATAGCTGCCGTCAGCATTCTGCAGCTTGGATAGGCAGGCCACAGCTTTATCGACCGCCGCTTTTACCGCTTCCTGATCCTGATACTTAGCCAGTGCCTGCAGCGTCATGGCGGTCATGTCAGGGTCGGCTTTCGTGGATTCCTCCCTAACATCCCAGCCGCCGTCGGACAGCTGCCGCTCCAGAATGTAGCTGATACACTGCTGACGGATGGTGGCATCCTTCGTCTCATAGCCAACGGTGTCCAGCGCGATCAATGCCCAGGTGGCGCCGTTGAGTCCCTGCTTCTTGATCCACGAGAAATCCTCATAGGGGGCAAGCAGGTTCCAGTCGCCCACGCTCTGCGCGTCACGACCCAGCGCTGCCAGAGTGATGATCAGGCGGGAGTTTTCGGTACTCTTTGCAGGATGCAGCGCACCGGCAGGGGCGCCGCCCGCAGTCTGGGCGCCGCCCGCAGTCTGCACATTCTTTGCCTCCCGATTTACATAGGAGACAACGCGGGTATAGTAATCGTTGAAATACTTGCTGCCCTTTTCCAGATAGCCGCTGCGGGCAAGGCCAAGAATGACCCACTCGCTGCCAAAATCAGGGCTTGTCAGCGCTGCCTTCTCCTGCGCCAGTGTGCTGCTCAGCGTGGCATCCACGATGGTCGATACAGAAGTAGTCGTCTCGCCGGTGGTTCCGCCGCCGTTGCCCGTTCCGTCAGTGGCAAACACCGGAACGCACAGGCTCAGCGCCGTGATAAGCGCCAGCAGCAGTGACAGCAGGCGCTTGCTTGTTGTTGTGTTCATAGGGTCTCTCCCTTTTCGTCAATTTTCAATGATGTACAGATCGCCCGTTTTCGGGTCTTTGAACACCGTGCCCTGATTGACAAGGCCATCGGTGGACACGCTGCCGGACTCATGGATCACCTCAGATGAGTCGATGTGCTGCATCTTGTCCCGGTCGATGTCCGTTTTGTTCAAGTCCACCTGCCAGAAGGTGATGACCGCCGCCATCAGCCCGCAGGCCAGCACCAGCATCACATCCGTCAGGTTGGCCACATACTGCATGGGCTGCACATCTTCATCCTCACGAAGGCTGCTGCCACGCAGACCGCTTCCCCGGATCATCGCTCCGCCTCCTTCATCTCCTGAAGGCAGCCCTCCATGATGGCCTCCAGATCGGCAACATCCGAGGCGTACCACCGCTTGCGGGCGGTGGAGATCAGGGCGCAGACCGCCGCGGTGATGATACCGGCGATGGTGGTATCAAAGGCAATGCTCATGGACTGGGACAGCGTGACGGTGTCGCCCTGTCCCAGGGCCACCACGCCGGGACCGAGGGGGATCAGCGTGCCCAGCAGGCCGAACATGGGGCCCAGCTTGGCCACCGTGTCGGTGATGCGGACCACCCGATGATAGTAGTCCTCCTCCCCCTCCAGCATACGCTTGGCGGCGGCGAGGCGGGTCTCCTCCGGCAGGTCGGCGGTGCTCAGCAGCTTGGAGAACACCAGCTTCTGCCGGTTCAGGAACGGTTCATCATCCAGCATGGCACGGATGGCGTCCGGGGTCTTACTCCGCATGGCGTGCAGCAGCTCCACGGTGTTGACCTTGTCGCTGCCGGCCCGCTGGGCGGCCTCGTAGATCACGAAGCCCACCTCGATCACGGCAACGGCCATCAGGAACAGCAGCACGATATAGCAGGGGTAGCGAAGCCCCTGACCGATGGCATGTAGTATCTCTGTCATTCGTCTCTTTCTTCCTTCTTTATGTCGCTTGCGGGGATGTCTCCTGTGCCGTCCTTACGGTTATTGGCGGCGCTGCTGCCGCGGCGATAGCCGTTCTTCCGACCCCACAGGATCAGGAAAATCACGATCAGCAGCAGAATCAGCAGGATCAGCCACCACAGGCTGAAATGAGGGGCGGGCGCTTCGGCCGTCCACTTGGCATACAGCGTCATGTTGCCGCTGACGGTGTCCTTGGCGAAGTCCCATTTGTGCTGCAGATCCATGTCGCTGTACCAGCCCTCCAGATAGAAGCCCTCCTTGGTGGGATCGTCAGGCTGCTTGATCTTGCCGCCCAATGCCACGCTCTGGTCGGGCACCTCGCTGCCGCCGTTGGTCTCAAACCGGATGCGGCAGCCGTCGGACACGATAACGGTCACATCCTGCGCCGTGGCGGCGTAGCTGTCCTGACCGTCCTTGGTGGACACCTGATTGGCGCTGTTGCGAATCACGGAGGACCCGGCGGTGCCGATGACCTTCAGCTGGAAGGTGCCCACCACGGTGGCGGCCTTCCACGTTTCGCCGCCGGACAGGGAAACAAAGTTCATGTAAAAGGCCCGGTCGTCATCGCGGCGGGCCAGATCCGTGGTCTGTACGCCGCTGGTCACCATGGCGCTGTCAGGCACCAGTTCAAAATACGTACTATCGTACAGGATTTCATCCTGCACGGCGTACATGGTGTAATCCTCTGCCGCGTCGGTGCGGCGCAGGGTAAACATCACGGTGATAATATCGCCTGTGACGGCTTTTTTTTTGGCGCTGCCGTCCACAGTCAGGGAAAAATCAAATTGTCGGCTCTCGTCCACGGCGAAGGCCGGGACGGCCATGGCCAGCAACAGCGTCAAAACCGCCAGCAGGCCGCAAAAAATACGTTTCATCTTAAAAACCTCCAAATCCGGGCCGTCCCCTGCCCCGAAAAGGGGCAGGGGAACAGTCCGGTGCTGCGGGGGACGCGCTTGTGCGCGAGAGGGTATGAAGTTACTTGGTGATAATATCGACAATGGCAGTGGCATCCAGAACACTCACCGTCTTGTCGCCGTTCATATCGGCTTCAAGGAATTTGCGGATATTAACGGTATTAAAGTCGCTGTACTGCGCGTTGTACATGTTCCAGACCAACTGGGCGTCGTTGATGTCCACGCTCTTAGTCTGGTTCACGTCGCCGTTATAGGCAATGCTGATCTTGTTGCTGTCGGTGGCGTCGATAACCATGAACTTATCCGTGGTTGCCGCAGCCTTGACCGTTTCCAGACTATCGGCAGCAATCTCCAGCCAAGCATAAGCATTATACTTTTCAGACCAGTACATGGCGTTTCCGTTATAAGCCAACACCTTGCCCTCGGCCAAATCAGTGCAGGAAGCGGTGATCAGGAACATGGTCTTGCCGCTCAGATTCAGATACTCTCTGACATCGACGGTGACGGTGGGTTCGGGTGCCTTCTTGTAGCTGACATCAATCTTGATGATGTTGTCCTTAGCTACGTCAGCCGGAACAAACGCCACCATATATCTGGTACGGGGTCCTTTTCCCTCCTGCGTCAAATCCTGCGTTTTGCCATTGATAGTCACCACATAGTCGTCTTTGGTTTTGTCTTTGGCTGGCTTGATTTTCAGCGCAGCAGAGGTTTTATCGGTCACTTTGCCGGACTCCTCCCAACCGACGCTCGAATCGTGATCAACATCGCCCCAAGCGTCACCGGACCCGATGATGGTGATGGTGTCAGTAGAGGACTTGTAGTTGACAACGATATTCAGCTCCGTGCCGGTGACTTTGTCGGCAGTGATGTTGTAACGCATAAAGGCCTGCATATTCATACCTGCGACCACTTCGCCATTTACGGTCACCACCAGCTCCTTGCCGGATTCAGGCTGTGCCATAAACCAGAGCGCCGTACCTGCGTCTACCTCGGTAGCCGTACCCCAACTCTTCTGGGTGATGGTATCCACTGCGTCACCGGAGAGGTTAATGGTGACCTTGCCTGCCTTCTCAGTGGCCTTAATGACCAGCTCGCCGCTAACATTCTTGACGGTGTAGGTGCCGTTGCCGTTGTCAATGACCTCCACATCCTTGCCGCCCATGGTGGAGCCGGTGAAGTCATACTTCTTGCTGGGGTCCTTTGCGTTGAAGGTGTAGTCCTGGCCGTGGTTGGCAGTGCCCTCGCCGGTAAAGGCTTCATGCAGGGTGACCTGATAGCCGCCCACGGTAATGGTGGCTGCATCGGTGGCAATCGTCGCGGCGGGAGCGTCCTTCTCGGCGGCGTTGGCCTTGACGTCCACCTTGGCGGAGGTCACAGTGACCTTGGCTTCGCCGGTGGCCTTGCCGGTAAAGGTCAGCACGATGTTGTCGGTGCCGCAGGTCTTGTCTTTGCCGTAATCGGCGATCTTCAGGATGCCGTTGTTATCAGTAACAGAGGCGTCAGTGTTAATGCCCTTATAGGTCAGAACGGCGGTGTCATAGCTGACTTCCATGTAGTAGGCGTTGTAAGTAGTAACGTCCTTTTTGCTGATCTTCAGCGCCACCTGCGCGTCCTCGGTCACAGTGATGGAGGGATTCATAGCGCTGGCGGCTACGGCATAACCCTCCGGCTCAGTGCTGGCCGGGGTGACTTTGACGGAGACGGCCTTTTCAGAGAAATCCGACACAGGATGTGTGCCGTCCGCCTTTGCGAACGTATACACACGGCTGGTGAAAGTGGCGGCCTGCTCGGCGGTCACATCCGCTTTCGCGGTGAACACCAGAGTAGCCAAGACTGCGCCAGCATCGAGCGTACCGCCCGCTGGACGTGTATTGGCGTAAGTATACTTTACATAGCCGTTCCAGATCTGACCTCCGACATCGCCGGATTTGGCAATGTCGCACTCACCAGGGGTAGAACTGTCAAAGTTAAATTCAAACAGATTCTCGTCATATGCCAGTCGGAATTCCGCTGTCGTAACACCAGTAATCTTTTCTTCCATGGTCATGGTCACTTTGACCTGTTCACCCTTCTTGACGGTGGTCACATCCGGCGTAGGGATGATCCCCTGTGCAAAGGCGATTGCTGTCAAAGAGAACAGCATCACCAGCACAAGAAATAATGATATAATTCGTTTCATTTATCGTACTCCTTGTTTTTAATTTTGTGTCGGGAAAGACGCCAACAGGTTATTGCAATAACGGATCAGCAGGGCTGCATCGTCCATATTGATCTCCCTGTCGCCGTTCAGTTCAGCGGCGGCTCTCTGCTCATCCGTCAGTGTGGTCAGGTTATTGCAATAGCGGATCAGCAGCGCCGCATCGTCCATATTGATCTCACCATTGTCATCCACATCGCCCAGCATAACCTGCGGCTCGGCAGGGGTGATTTGCTCCAGATTCAGGCTGTTCAGGATCGCGTTGATACCTTTCAGATCGGTGGTCTTCAGCAGATCCCACTTGGCCTGGCGGATCTCCTGATACTTGTCGCGGTCAGCCGTGGAGTGGATATCCATCACATTATGGATACCGCCGTTCATGTTCAGGATCTTCTGGTAAGCCTCAAACTGCTGTGCCGCCAAATCAGCATTCGTGCCCCATGTGGTAAAGATGGCAGTCAGATCCAGCAGCGTGTTCAGTTCCTTCTCCACCAGAGAGATGCCATACAACGGAGCGCCGAAATAGGTGCGGGCCTGGATCGAGGTGCCCTGCGTAATCTTGTCCGCCGTGCAGCCGGGCTCCGGCGCGGTGCCGTCGCTGTTCAGGTACAGAGTATTGCCGAAATAGAACTTGAAGCCGTCGACCTTTTTATAGACACTGGCCATCAGTTCCTTCGCATCATCCGTCAGCGTGGTCACATTCGTTTTGGCATTCGTCGCCGCCGTCAGGTAGGCGCTCACGCTGCTGTAAGGGACGTAGGCCCGCATGGGCAACAGGCCGCTGGTGGTGCCGTTCGTCACGGGGAGCCAGTAGTAGCCAGGTCTTGCGAAATTGGCCTGAGTTCCTTCTAAATAATACAGCTTGTTGTTCGCTGCTGCCAGCGCACCCCAATCGGGCTTAATATTCGATTTGTCGGACACACCGTCAGTATACAGGCTCATTGCGGCATAGATCATAGGGTCGGACCCCACACCGCCGGAGATGTAGCCGGTGCTGCTGTCGTAGCTGTTCAAACCGCCAGGGGTGCTCTCCTGATATCCTTGACCATTCGGTCCCAGTGCCAGACCGCTCTGGGCGGGATACACGACCTTGACGTTATAGTAGCGGGTCGTTCCGTTCTCGTCGACATTGACGGCAATGGTCAGGGACTGCTCCGTGGGCGTATCATAGAAATATGCGGTGTTGGCGGTATAACCCTTCTCCAGAATGGCCTCCCAGCCGCTGGTCACGACGGTGACATTCTGCGTGCGGGTGAAGTAGACGCGCTGCATACCCGTGCCGCGCACTGTGGTGACCGTCACCACAGTGCGGTCGTACTTCCCGGTGCTGCCGCCAGTCAGCTCAAGATCATAAGCCTTGTCACCCACGATGACCTGCGTCTTGGCAGATGTGACCTCCAGCGCGACCTTGTCAACACCCAGATCGGCCAGCATGCTGTTGATCTCCGTCATGTCAGAGGCATTCACGATGCGCCACACCCGCTGCCGGTAATATTCGTAGGCAGCCTTGGTGGTGTCGTTGGTGATGGCCAGAGCTGTCACGGTCTTGAGCTTCTCCTTCTTGGCCGTAATGCCGCTCAGCACATTTTGCAGTGCCCGGTATTTCAGGGAACCCAGCGTGGAGTCATTCAGGTAGGTCTTGACGATGTCCATGTAGTCCAGCATCAGGTTCTCCTGCTGTTCCAGCTTGTACTCGCCGGTCATGGGTGCGCCCATGGCGTCGCGGGCCTTGAGCGCCGTGACCGTGGTGGTCTGGTTGCCATTGGCATCCAGATACAGAGGCTGTGCGGCGGTGCCGTCGCTCCAGCTGCCGGAGACGGCCTTGACGGCGTTTTCAAATGCGATCCGCAGCTCTGCGGGCAGGCTGCTGTAGCCGGCCTGGGTTTTCAGGGCATTGGCTGCGTTGATATAGCGATCCGCCACATCCTTGCTGCCCCACCAGGCTGCCGCGGGAATGTCGTTGCGGGAATCCGTAGCGGACTCGTTGGCCATCCAGTACCAGCCCATGCGGGCGAACCGCACCACCTGATTGGCATCGTTGTCCTTGCTCTTCGCAGCAGCCGCGTAGTACTTGAACTCCGGGTTATAAGTGAAGAGACCCTTCGCTCTGCTGCTGTCGTCCATCACGCCGTTGGTAAAACGGGCAAAAGCGTTATGTACATTCACAGTCGCAGTAAGGTAGCCGGTGGTCGCGTCGTAGGTGGTGTCGATAACCGGGTTATCGTCACGCCAGTTCGCGCTCATAGCGCCGTAGCGGGTGCCGTTGCATGCCGTGCGCTGGATGGTGAGCTTATAGTAGCGGGTCGTTCCGTCCTGCGTGTGGACGGCGTAGACGGTGCGCTCCACCATGGCGGGCGTGCGGTAGAAATACAGCTCGTCGGCGGTATAGCCATCCTTCTGGCTGGTGAGCGTCTGGGACAGCTCGCCGCTTTTGGACAGCGCCAGCCCCAGCTCCACAGTACCGGTATTATCCTTGCCGAGGTTCAGGTAGATACGATCCGCGGTGTAGGTGCTCATGGACTCGCAATCAAATGCGATGGTTTTCTCGGTAGGCTGCGCGGGATCGGTGCTGCCCGCATCGTCCAGCACAGCGATTCCGTTCGTACCGTTGGCGGTAACTGTCAGAGTATCCGCCGCAGCTGCAGCGGCATTCTGCCATATGAGAACCGGGAAGCCGTTGTTCACCGCGGCGTCGCCCGGCAGATCGTTGACAAATTCGCCGCCCAGCAGGGTAGCCAGTTCCTTCAGCTCGTTTTCGGTCTTGACGGTGGCCGTGCCGGTAACTTTGGCTGTGCCGCCCTTTGTCACATAGTCGGCCAGATCGCTGGTCTTGTAGACGTTTTTCAGCGTCGCGCCGCTCTGCGTATTCGCCACGATGGCCGCACCGGTACTTCCGCTGCCCGCGGTCACGGTGCCGTGCTGATAAGCGTTGGTAATGATCAGCGCCTGCGCGCTTTCGCCGACCAGGCCAGCCACATTCGCACCACGGGAAACGCTGACGTCACCCACGTTGTATACATTTACAAGAGTCGTCGCGTAGCTTACTCTACCCACCAGACCGCCGGCCTTGGGTGTCTGACTGCCGGGCTGGGAGGACACGGCGCCCGCATTGAAGCTGTTTTCCAGCTTCAGCTGATTCTCCGCCTGACCGATCAGGCCGCCGGCAAAGCCACCATAGCCGCCGACTTCCTTGACGGTGGCGCGGTTGGAGCACTGGATCATGCTCAGCTCCGCAGTAATCCCGGTGCCCCTGTAGGAACCGATGATGCCGCCGGCACACTTCTTGCCCTGCACGGTCACACTGGCTTCGGTGTGGCAGTTGTCAAACACGCCGCCGCCATAGCCGGCAACACCACCGGCATAGCCTCCGGCAGTCACGAAGCTACTGTCCGCGATGGTCAGGTTTTTGATGACCGGGGACGTATTGCTCCAGGCAGTGTTGCCAAACAGGCCCGCCTGATCGGAACCCTCGTTGACATTCAATCCACTGATGGTGTGGCCTTGCCCGTCAAAAGTACCATTGTACTTGTTGCTGCTGCTGCCGATGGGCGTCCACGTCTCGCTCTTATTCAGCGTGATGTCCGCCGTCAAAATGGCGCAGGCAGTGGTCGCACCGCCGTTGACCTTGTCGCGGAAGGCTTTCAGGTCATCCGCTGTGGCGATCTGGTACGGGTTCGCCGCCGTGCCGTTGCCCTGATCCAGCGCCTGCGTACTGACGTTCAGCGTCACAGGGGCGGACGACTGTGCGGCAGGCACCGCGTAGAAATGATACTGAGAAGTGCTGTGGTCAGGCGTCAGCTTCTCGTCGTCCAGCGTGACGGTATATTCCTCCGCGCCGGGGTCATCCAGCACATTCAGCCGCACCAGCGTGCTGCTGTCCGCGCTGAGATGCTGACCGTTCTTCAGGTCGACCACCTGATCCGCCGCGTCGCCAGTCAGGCGAATCACGGAGGTCCCGGCGGTGTTTCCCGCGAAGGCCGTGGTGCATAGGCTCAGCGCCATGACAAACGCGAGAAACAGGGATAGGGTTTTCTTCATTTAATCTCCTCCTAAAACAAATTTTCGATCATTTATTGAAACAGGAAAGCTGTCGATCAACCCATTGCAATACCGGATCAGCAGGGCCGCGTCATCCATTGAGATCTCGCCGTCACCGTCAAGATCAACGGCGGCCAACTGTTCTTCGGTCAGTTCCCGCATGCCGTTGCAGTACTGGATCAGCAGCCCGGCATCAGTTATGTCGATCTCGCCGTCACCGTTCAGATCGCCGTACAGGACGGCCTCCGGCATGGCCAGCAAGGCCATCCGGTCCGTGGCAGACACGTTCACATAGTAGCCGCTGAGCAGCAGCGCCGTTTGCTCTGGTGCGGTCTGTGCTTCCGCCGGGCCGTCTGCCAGAACGGTGAAGGTCACTGTGGCGATCACGCCGCTCTGCGCCGCGCCCTCCAGCGACGCGCCACCGAAGCGCAGGCCGCCCTCAGTCTCCAGCATAGCGGTCTCCATCAGCGGCTCCGTTAACCGGAGAGACTGGAACGCCAGCTTATCAGCATCATAGGTCAGCAGCGTACTGAACGTGTCGAAAGAGGCCTCCGGTGTCCGGATCGTGGCTATGGCCGTGTCGCCCTTCTGGTAGCTCGTCTTATCGAAGTCCACCTCCAGCACCGTTTCCGGCGCGCCGTTGGTATCCAGAGCCCTGTCGCCCAGCGTGTTCAGCAGCAGGCGGAAGTCATTCCACGCTACCATGCCGCTGTCGTCCAGATCGCATATGGCCCGATCCGTCCGTCCGGCGCTGGCCGCCATGCGGGAAATATCCCGCACATCCAGCAGCGCGTCGCTGTTCATGTCGCCGGTGGGCGGCAGAACCGTCACCCGCATCATGGGCAGCTCCGCCGTCAGCGTACAGCGGCTGTATTTTTCCGGCAGGACCGGGCGGAACTGATAGGTGCCGGGCGCACCGAATTCGGAATCCAGCGCCCACGTCACGTCGGTGATGATCTTGTTTTCACCGTCAATGGTGGCCAGCAGATAGGTCGGCAGCCCCTGTGACGCCTCCTCCAGTTTGGTGCCATAGGCATAGGAGCGGACGCCGCTTTCGCTGGCCGACAGCTTTACCTCGGTGATCTGGTTGTCGCCCAGCGCCTTTTTCATCGTGTCCAGATACGTCTGCACATCTTCTGCATTCATGGTGATGTCACGGCTCAGCTCCAGCGCCTTGTCATAGGCCGCTTTGACGGTTTCGTCCTCCATCAGGTACTTGTCCGCCCGGACCGCCGCCAGCACGGTGTAAAGCTCGGTGCGGTTCATGTGCTCCACATTGCCCGCCGCCGTAGTACCGCCGCCGCCCAGATCGCCGCCAAGGCCGATCAGGGAAAACTGCCAGCGTACTACCAAGCCATTGGCGGCGCTGATGGCCGCCGCGCCTACCGGCGGAAAGCTGTTGTTGACGGAGATCATCCAGCCGGACTGACTGTAATAGTCAAATTCGCCCAAAAAATCAGGGTCACTGGTATCGGTATGGGCAATGGGCTTTATGTTTGGGCTTACGGCCTTTGCCGCTGCCCACATATCCAGTATGTACGAGGGTATCGTTGTGCCGATAGAGGGCCGGTTCGGATCCTCCACCGCAGCCAGGTAGAAGCCGTCTGTCAGGCTTCTGGTATTCTCATACGTCCGGCCAAGACCAGTCAGTGCGCGGTCCAGCACCTTGGCCAGATTTTCACCCTTATAATAGGGGACGCGCTGGGGCTCCATGATGAAGCCCTGACCCAACGTCAGCTTTTCCACGGACATGACCACATAGCCGTCCGGTCCATCCGCCGCGTAGGCGGTGGACACGGTGCCCCACAGGGTCGATACCGTCAGCAGCAGGGCGAGAAGGATCGCGCCAAGTCGCTTTGCATATTTCATTTTGCTCAATCCTCCCCTCTCTTTTTCCCGCGGAAGATGCCTGCCGCCAGCAGCACACTGCACGAGATCAGGATTACCGCCAGTTCCTTGGCAGAGCCGGGTGATTTATCCCCCTTTGACACCGAGATCACACGGCCTGTGGTGCCGCTGCCAGCGTCATCGCCGCCGTTCCCGTCGGCGTCCGTGGTGGTCTCGGACTTCTGACCGGTGGTCTGAGACGTACCGGCCTGCGGCCGCCGGGCGCCCTGCGCGGTGTTGGCATTGGGCTTGTTCGTGCCGTTGCTGCCCTGCTGGGGCAGAGGATCCGTCAGCAGGTCGCGGTAGTCTCCGCCACCGGACGTTGCCTGTCCGCTCAGCGTACCGCCGCCGCCATTGCCGGAACCATCGTCAGTTCCGCCGCCACCGCCACCGCCGCCGGGGTCAGCCGGTGTAACGGTTATGGTGTAGGTGATAGTGGCAGTTCTCGGACTGTTCAGATTGTCCGTTTGAACGGTGGCTGTGATGGTAGTCTCGCCCGCTTTGATTGCGGTGACAACGCCGTTTTTGTCGACCGTGGCGATGCTTTCATCGGTGAAAGACCAAGTCGTGCGCTCCTTCACATCATCAGAATATGGGAAAGTCAGCTGTTTTTCTGAGCCTGCCTGTATGGACGAGACATCAGTAAGCGTTTCCGGCAGAACGATAATGGTGCAGTAGTTACTGGTCACCTCTTCATATTTTGCGTAGATAACCTCTCTACCGGTTTCTTTTCCTGTAATTTGATAGACATTTTTTTCATTTTCAAGCCAGCGAATATCAACCGCCTGGTGTTCGCCCCAGTTCAAGCCTATCGTCTTGTATACGCTTTCCAGGTGGTTCCCTGGATCGACTTGCAGCTTATACCATCCGCCGTTATCAATCAAAATCAACTTATCTTGCGATAAGTTTAGTTCCTTGACTTCCGGCTCAGTGTAGGTGATAAAATAGTCACCACCCTTGGAGCTATACTCCGGTTTGCTATAGCCCACATCTGTTAAATCCGGTGCTACAAATTCATACGTCAGCGGAACCAGCTTTTCGCCGCGGTCTGACAAGACATAGCTCCAGTTGTTGGGCCCCAGCGTGATGGTGTCAATCTGGACGGGATCCTGTAGCTCACCGAACACCGTGTCGGTCTTTGTACCCTTGATCTCAACAGTGTATTCGGTGTCTTCCAGTCCCTTTACCGTCAGGGTCGGCGGGTCTACGATCTGTACGATCATCGTGTAGATCTTCTGATTCTCCGGTACATCGTTGCTCCAGTCGTATTCCACCCAATCGTCGCCCTTGCCGGGCTTCAGGGTAAGCTGAAACTCAAAGGTGTCTCCAACGTTCTCACTGC
>ERZ824598.2514-NODE-2514-length-18764-cov-3.216527_pt1 | contig 18764 bp, 10 predicted proteins | sample MGYA00519934_ERZ824598 | MGnify/ENA primary metagenome ERZ824598 (study PRJEB31778, sample SAMEA3449177) | human gut metagenome | biome: human gut; feature: human-associated habitat; material: faeces | place: United Kingdom | collected 2010/2012 ...
ACTTTCCTCTATCGCTACTTTGTAGTCGATTGAGAGACGAAGCAAAAACAAATTACACGGTGCAGCTTTCAGGATGCACCGTGTTTTTACATGTATAATGTAAAATTTATAATACGCTGCCGTAATGACGGCGGCTGTGTTATAATGATCTCATGATATATAGAAAGTAAGGCGAACATTATGTGGATACTTTTCGCGTTCGGCTCGGCTCTCTTTGCCGGTCTGACGTCGGTTCTCGCAAAATGTGGGATCAAAAAGACCGATTCCGACGCCGCAACGGCAATACGAACCATAGTTGTACTTATTTTCTCGTGGCTGATGGTTTGGATAGTCGGCTCGGCTCCGACCATCACCGGGCTGGACGCAAAAACGTGGATATACCTCATCCTGTCCGGCATTGCGACCGGCGCATCGTGGCTTTGCTATTTCAGGGCGCTGCAGCTCGGCGATGTGAACAAGGTCGTGCCGATAGACAAGTCCTCAACGATACTCACCATAATTCTGGCGCTGATCTTCCTCGGCGAACCGATCTCGTGGCTGTGCTACTATAAAGCGCTTCAGGACGGCCTTGTGCTCATAGTCAGCGGAACGCTTATGATGCTGATCTAAGCTTACGCCCTAATAAAATCATTGTTGTCTCCTCATTGCAATTATAATCACGGAGGATATGAAAGGAATATCTCGAGCTTTGCCTTGCCGGAGAATCGACCATTATCCCACGAAAGGAAATGCCGGCTAAAAAGCAGGAGCGGCTGCGCCAGACGATCAAGGAGCTTGAGGACAGCATTGCATATATCGACCGGAAACAGAATTTCTATGACGAGGTACTGTCCGGAAAGCGTCCGTATGTCAGCAACCTTATCCGCACCGAAAATGACTGAAAAAAGTCTGCGGCAGTTTGCTGCAATAAAAAGATCACCGGGAAAAGTCAAATACTTTTCCCGGTGATCTTTTTCCCTGGAGCTGGTGGTGAGAATCGAACTCACAACCTTCTCATTACGAGTGAGATGCTCTACCATTGAGCCACACCAGCAAAGGACATTTCGCATTTTAGCACATGGCGGCGATAAAGTCAAACAAAAAAAGTTATAACTGCTCGTTATTGCTCAAATTTGTAAGCCATTATGCTGACAATTTATGTTTATAAAAAATATAAGAATTTCAGCACTTTTTCAATGCTACAAAACAGTCGCAAACCGTTTACATAATTATTTCAAAAAATTATTTTGCAAATAGTTATCAACATTTTCAACAGAGTTTCCAACACTGAAAAATCATTGAATTTCAGTATTTAGCGCCGATATGTAAAATTATGTAGAGTCCTGAAGTCGAATTTTGTTACATTTTGAAAACATCATTTCGTTTACATAAGTCCATTTTTGTTAAGAGATTGAAACTCTTTGCCACCGACGATAATATGGTCAAGTAATTTTATATCGACAAGCTCCAAAGCTTTCTTCACAAGAACGGTACAGTACTCATCCTCCTTCGACGGAAGCGGCAGCGCACCGGGGTGGTTATGGGCAATGATAACGGCAGCAGCGTTGCTTTTTATAGCCGCCTCAACAAGCATTCTTATGCCGACCTCCGTTGCGTTTACAACGCCTCGGCTTATCTCCTTGCAGGCTATTATACCGTTGGATGAGTTTAAAAGCAGCGCATAGCATATCTCATTTACCTCGTACATGAACTTGGCGACAAAATATGCACCGGCATCCTCGCTGCGGCGGATAACCTTCGTCGGTAGGCTTTTAGTAAGCAGATAGCGACGGCTGACCTCGGGAATGAGCTTTATGAGCGTTGCGGCGTTTTCTCCTATCCCGTCAACACGCATAAGCTCCTCGTGCTTTGCTTCAAAAACGGATGCGAGCGAGCCGAACTGCTTTAAAAGCCTATGCGCAAGCTCATTTGTGTCCTTGCGCGGAACGGCGTAGAAAAGCAGCATCTCAAGTGCGTTATGATCGTTAAAGCCATCAAGGCCGGCCTCGACAAAGCGGCTTTTCATCCGCTCCCTGTGTCCGTCATGTACGCCCATACGCCCTCTCCTTACAGTTCCATATTCGCGTATGCATTGAGATCCCAGCCGGCAGTGTTCCCGGCAAGGTACTCATAATAGCCCTGGCAGCCTATCATTGCCGCATTATCGCCGCAAAGCTTCAACGGCGGAACGAACAGCTCACAGCCGTTTTTCTCGGCGGCAGCCTTGAAATCGGCACGGATGCGCGAATTTGCCGCAACACCGCCGGCAATGGCGATTTTCTTATAGCCGAGCTCCTTTGCCGCCATCATTGTGCGAGGCACAAGAGCATCGCTCACGGCGGCCGTGAAGGATGCCGCAAGCGAGGCTCTGTCCAGCTCCTCGCCCTTTTGCTCGGCATTGTGCACGATATTTATCACGGCAGTTTTAAGGCCGGAGAAGCTCATTTCATATGGATGCCCCTCAATATGCGTGCGCGGCAGATGATATTTTTTATCGTCGCCGCCTTGCGAAAGATCGTCAATGGGCTTGCCCCCGGGATACGGCAGTCCGAGCACGCGTGCGGTTTTATCAAAGCACTCGCCTGCCGCATCGTCGCGCGTTGCGCCGATGACCTTGAGGTCCGTATAGCTCCGCACGTCGATTATAAGCGTATTGCCGCCTGATATCGCAAGGCACAAAAACGGCGGCTCAAGCTCGGGATATGCTATGTAGTTTGCCGCAACGTGCCCCTTTATATGGTGCACGGGGATAAGCGGAACGCCGAGGCTCATGGCAGCTGCCTTTGCAAAGTTGAGTCCGACAAGCACAGTCCCGATAAGTCCGGGCGCATAGGTCGCCGCGACGGCATCGATATCGCTTTTTTCTATTCCTGCAGCCTCCACGGCGCGCTGCGCAAGACGGGATATGACCTCGACATGGCTTCTCGACGCTATCTCCGGCACAACACCGCCATAAATGGCGTGCAGGTCGGCCTGCGAGAATATCTGATCCGTAAGCACATTTCTGCCGTTTTCAACGACGGCGACGGCGGTCTCGTCGCAGGATGATTCAAAGGCAAGTATTTTCATTTCTCTTCCTCACTTAGAAAACAAGTCATCAAAACGGCGTCCTCCTTCGGCAGGCTGTAGTATCCCTTTCGCCGGCCGACCTCGATGTAGCCGTGTTTTTTATATAAGCTCTGCGCCGGCACATTGCCAAGGCGCACCTCGAGCGTCAGAAAGCTTAGCTTCTTAGCCTCGGCCCGTGCACGAAGCTCGTCAAGCAGCATATCGGCTATCCCCTCGCGCCGCCTGTCCTGCGACACGGCGATGTTTGATATATACCCCTCGTCAAGGACGTACATAAGGCCGACATAGCCAACTGCCCTGCCGTTTTCGGCCTCGGCAGCAAGAAAAACATGCATGGAATCCGTCATTTGAGCTGTAAGCTGCTCGCGAGTCCACGGCAGTGAAAAGCACTGCTGCTCGATGCGCAGGATATCGTCAATGTGCTCGGCTCTTGTATCGACAATGCGCACCATTACATGTCCTCCTCGCGCAGCTCGTCTATGACGGCAAGAGCTTCATCCTCAATGCGCAGAACGCACTTTTTCCAGCCAAGCGGCAGCGTCGGCGGATAGATATCCTCATCGGCAAGACACATTATGCGCTCGTCCATATCCTGATATTCGTCCGACAGCTTCTGCGCCTGAAGCGCCGTCATGCACAGCACGACATCGCAGCGTTCGATAAGCTCGCGCGTTACCGGCACAGGATAGCCGTGCGGCAGCCTTATATCGAGCGCTTCGCAGCATTTTTTCACGCGCGGATTTATCTCATCCTTAACGTCGATCCCGGCCGAATATGCCATGATCTCCGGGCAGTAATCGCCCTTTGACGAGTTAAATACCGCTTCTGCAACAAGCGACATGCTGTTATCATCGCACACAAACAGTATGCTTTTTACGTCAATACCGCCAAAACCATAAAGCTCGGACTGGCGCTCGTCCCAACGCTCAAGGCTGCGGTCGCCGGCCTGGCTTTCGATATGGTGCGTAAGCTCATGGTGGAGCGTGCTCTTTAAGCGTCGGCGGAAGGTCTCATCATCCATGTCTCCGTAAAGCTCTGTAAACGAACCGTAATACAGCTCGATATGCCGCCCCATTTTATCGCGGAAATACATGCCGAGCGTGTATCTTCCGTCGTCGCTGCGCACGGCGTCCTCAACGAAGCTGACGCCGCCGTTTAAGTTTTTGAATATTTCCTCGGGCAGCTCGTCAACAAGATCGTCGAGAACGTCCCCGGCTTGTTCATAAGTCAGCATCAGTGTGCCTCCGCCCAGCTGTGGCCTATTTTCGCATCGACCGTGAGCGGTACGCTGAGCTTGGCAGCTCCGCTCATCTCCTCGCGCAGAATGTCTGCAACCGTCTGCGCCTCGGACTCGGGGCATTCGCAGATAAGCTCGTCATGCACCTGCAAAATGAGCCTTGCCTTTAGTCCCTCGGCTTTGAGCCTGTTATACACATTCACCATTGCAAGCTTTATAATATCCGCCGCAGTGCCCTGGATGGGCATATTCAGCGCAACGCGCTCGCCAAACGATCTTGTGTTGAAATTCGACGATTTAAGCTCCGGCAGATCGCGGCGGCGCGAATAGATCGTCGTGACATATCCGTCCTGCTTTGCCTTTTCGACGATGGACTTCATATATTCGCGCACACCGTCGTATTTATTTAAATACGCATCCATGTACGCCTTTGCCTCCCCCTGCGTTACGCCGATATCCTGCGCAAGCGACCACGGTGATATGCCGTAGACTATGCCGAAGTTTACGGCCTTTGCGCGGCTGCGCTGCAAGGGCGTTACCTCATCGATCGGCGTATTGAACACCTGCGAGGCCGTAACTGTGTGTATATCTTCGCCGCTTAAAAACGCCGCGCGCATATGCTCATCGCCGGATATATGCGCAAGCAGCCTCAGCTCTATCTGACTGTAGTCGGCATCGACAAGGACATTTCCCTTAGATGCAATGAACATCTCGCGGATATGGCTGCCGAGCTCCTTGCGTATGGGTATGTTCTGAAGATTAGGGTCGGTGCTCGACAGTCGGCCGGTCGCGGTGACGGTCATCTGGAACTTGGTTCTTATCCTGCCGTCCGGATCGATGAGCTTCAAAAGCCCGTCGGCATATGTGCTCTTGAGCTTTGTGAGCATGCGGTAATCGAGAACCATGTTCACTATCGGGTGCTTGCCGCGCAGCTTTTCAAGAACGTCGGCATTTGTGCTCCAGCCGGTTTTCGTTTTTTTGCCGGCCGGGAGCATGAGCTTATCGAAAAGCACCTCGCCGAGCTGCTTGGGCGAATTGATGTTAAACTCGCACCCGGCCTGCTCGTATATGGCGCGCTCCAGCTCCGCTATCGTGCCGGTCAGCCCTTCGCCAAAGCTCATGAGAGCCGCCTTATCTATCATAAAGCCCTGCTCCTGCATATCGGCCAAAACGCGGCACAGCGGCATTTCTATCTCGTAGAAGAGCTTTGTCATGCCAAGCTGCTCAAGCTTTTTCTCGGTCACAGGGCGCAGTCTGTACACAGCCTCCGCTCCGTCAAGCTCCATGCCGCAATAGCCCATGCTGAGCCTGCCGAGGCTGTAATCTCCGGCAGTTGCGTCAAGCAGGTAGCCTGCAAGCGCCGTATCGTATACAAAGCCGTCAAGCGGCAGCTTTTCGGCAATGAGCTGCGTCATCAGGTTTTTGACATTGTGCGCAGTCTTCTTGACTTTATCCGAAAACACAAAGCTCAGCAGCTTTGAATAATCGTCCCCAAGGCTGCTCCAACGTGCAATGTACACTGCCCTCCCGTCGCATATCTCAATACTGTCAAAGCTTTCATCCGCCGTTACGGCGATCTCGTCGGCACTCTGAACAGCCTGCATTATCTCGTCAAACGAGGCATATTCAACATATTCAATGCGCTCTGTCATCGCCTTCTGCGCGCTCTCGGCACTTTCGCTCACGCCCCATTTTTCGATGAATTTATTAAATCCGAGCTTTTTGAGCACATCGTACAACTCAGGCTTATAGTCCTCGCTCCACTTTGCGTCATCGGGTGCAAACTCTATCGGCGCATCGGTGTGTATCGTTGCAAGCTCATAGGACAAAAAGGCGCTCTCCCTGCCCTCGCGCAGTTTTTTTCGCATGCCCTCTTTGACATCTATGGTGTCAAGCCCGGCATATATGGTTTCGATATCCTTATACTTCTGAACAAGCCCCATAGCCGTTTTCTCGCCCACTCCGGGCACGCCGGGGATGTTATCCGAGCCGTCGCCCATCAGAGCCTTGAGGTCAATGATGTGCTTTGGCTCAAACCCGTACTCGTCAAAAAACAGCTTTGGAGTATACTCGGTCGTCGTTGTCTGCCCCATACGGCTTTTGACATGGCAGACATGCGTCGTTTCACTTATAAGCTGAAAACTGTCCTTATCGCCGGTGACGATGCGGCAGTCCCAGCCGGCTGCGCTGCATCGCGCAGCGACCGTACCGAGCAGATCATCGGCCTCGTAGCCCTCAAGCTCAAGGCGCAGGATGCCCATTGCGTCAAGCACCTGCTTGAGTATCGGCATCTGAACGGCAAGCTCCTCGGGCATGCCCTTGCGCTGAGCCTTATATCCGGCGTATCTCAGGTGCCGGAACGTCGGCGCTTTGAGGTCAAATGCAACGCACACGGCCTCGGGCTTTTCATCATCAAGCAGCTTGCGGAGTATGGCAAGGAAGCCGTATACGCCGTTTGTGGGCGTTCCGTCGGGAGCCGTGAGCGCGCGTATGCCGTAAAACGCGCGGTTTACTATGCTGTTTCCGTCAAGTATAAGAAGTTTCATCATTTCACCTCGCCGCGCAGGCGGACGATCTCGTCTCTAAGCTGAGCCGCAAGCTCGAATTCAAGCATTTTTGCCGCGGCTTTCATTTCCTTTTCGAGCTTTTCGATAAGCTCCTTGCGCTCGGACTTTGTGAGCTTCACTCCGTCGGCACGGCGCAGAGTTTTCTCGCTCTCGCTGGATATCTCGATAAGCTCGCGAACGCTTTTTACTATCGTTTTCGGCACGATGCCGTGCTCTGCGTTATATGCCGCCTGCTTTGCGCGGCGGCGCTCGGTTTCGTCGATCGCAAGACGCATCGACCTCGTCACGGTATCGGCATACATGATCACCGTGCCCTCGGCGTTGCGTGCCGCGCGGCCGATGGTCTGGATAAGACTCGTTTCGCTTCGAAGAAAGCCCTCCTTATCGGCGTCGAGAATTGCAACAAGGCTCACCTCCGGGAGGTCAAGTCCCTCGCGCAGGAGGTTTATGCCGACAAGCACGTCAAAATCGCCGAGGCGCAGGCTGCGGATTATCTCCATACGCTCTATCGCGCCGATATCGTGGTGCATGTACCTGCACTTTATGCCGGCGGCTCCGAGGTACTCGGTAAGATCCTCTGCCATTTTCTTTGTGAGCGTCGTTACCAGAGTGCGCTGGCCCTTTTCGATGCGTATATTGATCTCGCTTATAAGATCGTCTATCTGCCCTTCTATCGGCCGAACGGATATCTCGGGGTCGAGCAGGCCGGTCGGGCGGATTATCTGCTCGGCTATCTGCCCTGCCCTTTCGCGCTCGTAGTCGCCGGGCGTTGCGGAGACATACACGGCCTGATTTATGCGCTCCTGAAATTCCTCGAATTTGAGCGGTCGGTTATCATAAGCCGACGGCAGACGGAAGCCGTATTCAACCAGTGACTCCTTGCGCGCGTGGTCGCCGCGGTACATCGCCCTGACCTGCGGCAGAGTGACGTGGCTTTCGTCCACGAACAGCAGGAAATCCTTCGGAAAGTAATCGAGCAGCGTCATTGGCGCAGAGCCTGCCGGGCGGTTTGAGATTATGCGCGAATAGTTCTCGATGCCCGAGCAGTAGCCCAACTCCTGCATCATCTCGATATCGTAATTTGTGCGCTGCGATATGCGCTGAGCTTCAAGCAGCTTGCCGTTATCCTGAAAGTATTTCACGCGCTCGGCGCACTCGGCGCGGATATCGTCGATAGCGCGCGCCATTTTGTCGCGGCTTACGACATAGTGGCTGGCCGGGTATATCGCAGCGTGGTTCAGATAGCGTACGGGCGCGCCGGTCACGACGTTCACCTCGCTTATTCTGTCCACCTCATCGCCGAAAAACTCGACACGGATGGCCTTATCCGTTGCATAAGCCGGGAATATCTCGACCGTGTCGCCGCGGACGCGGAACATATTTCGCTCGAAAGCGATGTCATTTCGCTCATAGCGTATCTCGATGAGCTTGCGCAGAAGCTCGTCAAAATTGCGCGTCTGTCCCGGGCGCAGGGATATGACCATATTTTTATAGTCGATCGGGTCGCCGAGACCGTAGATGCACGAGACGGATGCAACGACTATGACGTCGCGCCGCTCAAAAAGGCTCGACGTTGCACTGTGGCGCAGGCGCTCGATCTCGTCGTTTATGGCGCTGTCCTTTTCAATGAAGGTATCCGTGTGCGGAATATACGCCTCGGGCTGATAATAGTCGTAGTACGAGACGAAATACTCCACGGCGTTATCCGGGAAAAACTCGCGAAACTCCGAGCACAGCTGCGCCGCAAGGGTCTTATTGTGCGCCAGAACAAGCGTCGGGCGATTGAGCTTTTCGATAACGCTCGCCATGGTGAAGGTCTTGCCCGAGCCGGTCACGCCGAGCAAAACCTGCTCATCGAGTCCGTTTTCGATGCCACGCACAAGCGTGTCTATGGCCTCCGGCTGATCGCCCATCGGCGAATATGAAGATTTCAAAACGAATTTATCCAAATCGGGCAGCCTCCGCATAGCATTATCAATAGTATTATCATTTTATTATACCACGCACATAAAAAAATCACAAGGCAGACAAGCTGCCTTGTGATAGGTTTTGGCTTTTGCGATCAGATCTGGTAAGACGCCCAGTCGATGTCGGGAACCTTCTCGGTCCACTTCTCGTAGACGCTGTCGCCCACGCGGTCGCACTTATGATAGTTCGTCGCTTCCTGTACGTCCTTGTAGTACCATGCGTTTTCGTTCAGGTTATCGCTCCACATGTTCATCTCGGACGTCGGCAGGAGGTCGGACACGCTCTCGGTCTGGCGATCGAGGACGCGGTTTATCATTGCGAAGGTCTCTGCACGGGTGATGTTGTTGTTCGGGCGGAAGGTGCCGTCTTCATAGCCGTTTATCCAGCCGTTGCCTGCGGCAAGCTCGATGTTCTTCTGTGCCCAGTGGCCGTTGATGTCGCTGAAGGTCTTGTTGTTCACATCAAGCTTTGCAAAGCGCGCGATGATCGTTGCAAGCTCTGCACGGGTGATGCTCTTATTCGGCTGGAAGCTGCCGTCGGTGTAGCCCTTGATGATGCCCATGTTCGTAAGCGTTGCTATCGCGCGGTTGCACCACATGCCGGCCTTAACGTCGGTGAAATTGCCTGCGGTCGTCGTGTACTGCTCGCGTGCCTCGTCGGTCAGCAGGCGGAAGAAGATAGTTGCTACCTCTGCGCGGCTGATGTCGTTATTCGGGCGGATGGTGCCGTCGGTGTAGCCGATGACGTAGTTGAAGTGGATCTCCTTATTGAGGACCTCGATGGCCTTGAGAACGCCGTCAACATAGGTGATCTTGTAGTTTGCGGTGACGTCGTCGCCCTTTGCGTTCTTGATGACCGCGTCGGACGCTACGTTCGGGGACTCGCCCGGCTCGCTCTGGATGCCGGTGATCTTGACGGAATCGACCTTGTCGCCGGTCGCGAGACCTTCGACGGTGTACTTATCGCAGGTCACGGGGGCTATGCCCTCGGCGCTGCCGGCGGTGATGGTCAGAGGACGCTGCGTGATCGTCAGAACGCCGTCTGCCTTGATGATGAACTCAACGTTCGTGAAGCGTGCGTTGGTGTTCTTGAACTGATCGGCCTTGAGACCCATCTCGTAGGCTCCGGCATTGACGCCGCTTGCGAGCGCCTTGCCGCTGAAGGTGAAGTCCTTCTCGGTATAGCGCGAGTCGCTTATCTTCACGGTGTAGTCCTTGACGCTGTGCTCGGTGCCGTCATACACGACGCTGTCGCTGTTGCCCGTGATCTCGACCGTGATCTTGTCGGTTATCGGGGGATTGGGGGTGTAATGCCTCTTGATGGTGAGATAACCGTCAACGATTTCGGCCGAGACTTCTTTGTAGTTCTTATGGTTTATGGTGAAATCATCGGATTTCAGTCCCATGTAGTAGGTTTTAACATTTGTTCCCTTTGCTATCGCATAGTGGCCATCTTTGAGTTCAACCGTAACAGTATTATCTGCCACATCAAACGTAAAGCCGCTTACCGACTGCTCCTGGCCGTTGTACCATACCTCTTTATGATTGCCGATAATCTTAACAGCAATTCTTTCGGCAGGAACAATCTTCATCTTGCCGAGGGTGTACTCGATACTATAGTTTTCGGTTACATTTTCCTCGCCGGACATTATCTTTGCGTCGCCGGAGAATTCGCCGGTATATGAGCCTGCATCCTTGCCTGTAAGCAGATAGTTGATTCCGCTTACTTCATGACCCGATACCAGTCCGGTGTTATCAGTTGGCGTAACAGGCCACCATTTCATAAAGCTATGGGTTTGTCCATCGTAGGTTATAGGTTCGCTGCTCTGACCTTCGATGGTCAAAGGACGCTTGGTGATAGTGAGGCTGCCGTCTTCTACAACAAATGTAACGTTTTTAAAGTTCTTATTGTTGTTTTCAAACTGATCAGTATTAAGCCCCATCGGGGTTGTGCCAACATCAGTACGTGATGCTTTAGGATCACCGGTAAACTTAAAGTCTGCTTCGGTATATTTAGGATCGGATATTTTCACCGTGTAGCCGGTTACCGACTGCTCAGCACCATTGTATACCTTGGTGTCAGTGTTGCCGGTGATCGTTACAACGACTGTGTCAATCGGGGTGATTGTGAGGGTTCCCTTTACGGTGTTTGCTACGATGTACTTAGCGGTTGTATCTGTTTTGCCAACAGTCTCACCAACAAAGTCGATGGCATATTCGCCAACTTCCTTGCCGGTGCCGGAAGCATATACACCTCTAAATTCAACACCAGACAGTTTGAAGTCTTTGCCGTTATCGGCTTTCACAACAACATCATATCCGGTATTAACCGTCTGCTCTTGTCCGTTATAAGTAACGATTCTGTCTTCGGCGGTGAGAGTTACATTCTTATAGTAGTAGAATGTGATCTCATTGGTGCCGGTTCCGATCGTTATTGTCTTGCTGTCAGCGGAAACCGGGGTGTAGCCGTTGACAGGTACCGGGGTTTCGGTAACTGTTTCGTTAAACGTCTGGCTATCAACTGTTTTGTCTTCTGCGACCTTATCATTCGTTCCGTTCCAATAGTAGTGTACGGTGTAGCTGAGGTCGTCCTTGATTTTATACTGTGCGGTGTAGGTAGCATTACCGGTGACGGTTTCGGCAACCGTCGGCTCCCAGCCGGTGAAGTAGTAGCCATCGTCGGCGGTCACTTCGGGTGCTGTGGGAGTTTTGCTGTTGAGCTGTAGCTTGCTGTGAACGACATTACCTTCGCCATTCTGATCGTTAAGAGTGCCGTGATCGCCCTTATTATAGGTAACGGTGTAAGTTTCGCCCTTTACGCCGGGGACGTTGAAATTGCGAGTGATATTTTCGTCACCGTCTTTGAATGCAAGAGTCGTTACGTCGTTGGTGGCATAATACTTATTGTCAACGAAGCCGTCAGCCGAGGTGTCGAGCTTAACGGTGTAAGTAAGGGTGTAGGTATAGGTCTTGACGCCATCCGTTTCGGATACTTTTCCGGTGGTCGGCGTCCAGGTGATGGTGTTGCCATTCACCTTTGCAGTTGCATCCTTGATTGATGACTCATCAAGTTGGATGAACTCACCCATCGGGTCGGTCACGGTAAAGCCGGAGTCAAGCCCCTGCTCGATGGACTTGAAGATAACCTCAAATGCTTTGTTAAGTTCAGCCGCGCTGTTGGCGTTAAATGCATTGCTCGGGTTACTTGCAACCGTGCCGGATAGATACTGTCCGACATACATTCTGAGTTCATTGCTCCAAGTGGATTCAGCTCCGAAGCAGACAGTATATACGCTTGCAGCAGATTTCAAATTTTTAGCAGCAGTATCGGTTTTGCTCTTGATTTTCCACGAGCTAGAATCGCTGCCCTGCCTGTTGGGCTCGCCATCAGTCAAAACAACAGCAAACTTTTTGTCTTTTGCAATGCCGTTAGGTGCAGATGTAATCAAGCTTTTCGCTTTGCTTAATCCCTGTTCGAGATTTGTACCGTTACCTTCACTTGTCGGAGTGAGGTCGTTTATAGCAGCAATTGCCTCAGTTGCATTAGCTGCAACAGACACGTCAATCCAGTCGGAAAGCTTTATATAAGCATTTCCGTCGAAAGCAACTAACTGAATATATCTGCCAGCATTTTCGATATTGCCTTTATAGCTGTTGACAAAATTGACTGCTGCATTCTTTGCGGCATAGAGACGTGTATCTTCAGTTTTCACCTCAGATCCATGCTTATTAAATGGGCCGCCACTAGTTCCCGTACTTTTGCTGCAATGCTCATTATGGTACACTTGATTGCCACACTCTGTGCAATAATACATCGATGTTGATATGTCAATCACCAGCACAATAGCAGATGCTCCGGGGGCAGTCGATGACGTCTTGGATTCGATCTTGAGGGTGATATCATAGGTATCATTGCCCTTTGACACTGCCGTCTTGCTGTATGTTACATCAGCACCGGTAGCACTGTTTGTGTAGGGTTCGCCGACTGCGGTCAAGCCGGTTTTCTGCGTCCATGTGCCGTTGTTGTCGTACTGACCGTAGACAACGCTCGGCTGCGCAGTACCTTCAGCACCCCCCCTATTTCCATTTTCTGCATCTTCAGCAAATACAGAGAACGGCAGGAGCGTGAAGATCATGCAGATGCACATGAGAAGCGCAAGTCCGCGTTTTCTTACATTCATTATTTTTCCTCCTTTTAATTAAAAAAATCCACCGCCTGCGGCAGAGCACCACATATTGTACCGCCTGCCGCGAACGCATACTATTGCGTGGTTTTATTCTACTAAGAGTTAGCAAAAAAATCAATAGTAAATATGATTTTTAAGCGAAATTTTGCATCCCGTGTCATTACATTGTTCGGACAGGTGTCGGTTTTTGGCGGCGTTGTGCAATTTTGGTTGTAGATTTTTTAATTCAACCCCTCGGCAGCAAAGCTGCCTGCTCCCCTTGACATGGGAGCCACAGGGTGCGGTGCAAAAAAAGATGCCCCGCACCGATGCAGTGCGAGGCAGTTATGGTTTTTTATGCAGTTTCCGGTCGGGATGGCGGAAATATGCGTATCGGCAGGTGCGTCAATTCGCCATTGAGAAACGGGAGATCATGCAGGTGAATTCTGCGCGAGTTGCGCTGCCGGTCGGGTCGAGGATACCGCCGGTGCGGCCGTTTATGATGCCGTTTACATTCGCCCAGCGCATGGCCGGGACCGCATAGGCGCTGACGGAGGAGGCGTCGCGGAAGCTGTCGGCATATGACAGGGGCGCTTTGAGCGTGCCGCCGGATATGACCTTGTCGGCATAGCGGAACAGGAACGCCGCGAGCTGCTCGCGAGTTACGGTGGCAGAGCCTGCAAAGCGAGAGTCGGTGAAGCCGTTGGCGACGCCGGCGTTATATGCCCATGTGATCGCGTCGCGGCTCCATGCTGCGGTGTTGTCGGCAAATGGGCATTTCATGCCGCTGACCGAGGGAGAGTCTGCCATACGGTAGAGCACCGTTACGACCTGCGCGCGCGTTACGATGGCGTTCGGCGAGAAGGTGTTTGCCGTCGTGCCGTTGACAAGGCCGTTTTCGTAGGCGTAGACAAGCTCGGGGCGGTACCACGCATCGTCGGCGACGTCGGTGAACGGCAGCGGCTCGTAAATGTCACCCGGCTGCTTCGAGGTCATGTAGTCTGACGGGATGCTCAGCATCCAGGACATGCCCAGCTCGCCGTAGTGCGCGCTCATGATGCCGACGATGTTATAAAGAAGCGTGGCGGTCTCGTCCGGGCAGGCCGAGACGAGCTTCATGAGCATCTTGACCAGCGGCCGCACCATCTCCTTGACCTGCTGGGCGTTATACTCGGTGATGCCGGCCTCGCGCATCGTGTCGAGCAGGATATCCGCAACGACGGTCACGGCGCTGTCCTCGCCCTTCATCAGCGACGAGATCAGGCGCGCCATGTTCTCCTTTGCATTGACGGCAAGGCTCTGCTTGACGGTCTCCCACTGGTCGGGATAGGTGCCGATCAGCGGCAGGACAAGCTCCTGAATATCGTCCTGCGCGGCATAGACCTCGGCGCGGGTGGTGAACACCTTGGTGAAGAGCTTCTCGACAAATTTATCGAGGAACTCGCCCTGAGTCATCACATCTCCGCGGATGCTCGAGATGATCTTGTCGGCAGTTGCGCCGGGGGTAACGGTGACGTATTTGAAGTCGTCGATGCGGTATTTTCCGGCGTTTTCAAAGGTCGAGAACACCTTGAGCATGCTCTCCTTGAGCTGCGCGTAGTTCGAGTCGAGCTTTGCCGACGGCATAACGTGGTCAACTCCGTAGCGCGCAAAGCCCATGCAGTCGGGCGCTACGCGGACGACGAGGTCGTTGTAGTTAATGACGTTGTGGATGTTTTCGTATATTCTGCCGCTGACTTTGGATGCATCGGCTCCCATGGGCGCCTCAAAGGTGTAGATATACATATCCTTCGGAGAGAGGGTGACGTTTTTGCCGACGGAAGCGCCGGAGAGATACATGTCGTCAAGTGCACCGCCGAGCAGATTTGCGCCTGCCGCTCCGCGGCTGTAGCCGGTGCACCAGAGCTTGATCTTTCCGCTTATCTCGCTGTGCTTGGCAAGGTAAGTCTGTATAAAGGCAAGCGCCTTTTCGCGGCAGATGGCAAAGCCGGTGTGCTCGCCCTCGAGGCCGACGTTCAGATCCCCTGCCCACTCGGCGTAGTAACCGCAGCCGCGCAGGCCGACAGCAATGACGGTGTACTTCTCGCCGTTTACGCGGATCTCTTTGTTTGCGATACCAACGCCGAAGGTGTTGCGTCCCGGACGATTCGTGAAGTCGGCATTCGCCTCGAAGTCCTCAAAACCGATCTGCTCGAAGAAATCTTCGAGATTTGCCGGGCCTTCTTTGTACCGCTCGGGGTCGGCGACGTTTCCGGCGGCAAGGCACATTGCCATGGTAACCGCGGCGAGATCCTGCCTGTACTTATACGCAGTTTCGGTAAAGTAACCGTCACTGTAGGTAAACGGACACGGGTGATCCGTCTCCATGTCATCATGTCCTGCATTGAACATGATGGTGCCTGTGATGGTATCGTAGCCGTTATCCGCCGCAAACACCGACATTGGCGCTATCGAGACGAGCAGCACGAGTACCAGCACGATGCTGAGTGCTCTTTTCATTTTTCTTCCTCCATTTTATATTTTTCTTCCTCTTTTTCTACAATTGCAAACATAAGCGTCAAAAGTCCCGCCTCCGGGAACGGGCAGAATATGCCGGGGTTCGTCATACTCATTAAGCCTATGCCTATGTAAGACAGCGCAAAAACGGCAATGCGCTTGCGTTTTCGCCCTATCCACAGCATTTTAAGCCGCGAGAAAAGCATCCAGCCGTAGGCCAGAACGCCTACGAGTCCCATCGAGCTTATGACCTGGATAACGGCATTATGATAGAACATAAGACTTCCGGGAACGTATGCCTTAAATATACCGACATCCTTCATGTTGGCTATGCCGATGCCGAATATGGGATGCGACAGGAAATTCTCAATTCCGAGCTTTATGAACTCAAGGCGCGTTTTATCTCCGACCGCCGCATTTTCAATGCGTGCGGCATACAGCTGCGGCAAAAATGTGATCGCAAGCACGGTAATCACTACAATAGACACACCGAAAAGCCAATTGTAAAATCGGCGGTACTTTTTGTTTTTAATATAAATGTATGCAAGACACACCAGAAGCAAAAACGAGCCGAACAGAAGTCCGCTGCGCGAGCCGGTCATTATCATTGCAATGTACATAAGCACCGTGCCGATAAGATACAAGTTGCTGCGGCGGACAAGGATGCAGATCATGGGTATGACCATAAGGAAAACGCTTGTTACAAAGTTGCGCTGCTTGAAAAACAGCACGCCGCCCTTTTCGATGAATTTGTCAATATTCTGGATATAAAAGCCGAGGACCACGACAACGAACAAAAGTCCTCCGGTGTACAGGATCCTGGCAACGCGCTCGACGCGGTCGTAGCCGCGCTCGTTCTCGAGCCGCGAGCGAGAGATCAGATAGAGCACAAGCTGACCGAGGCCGAGGCCGAGAGTGTAGTAAAGCCCAATAGGCTCAAAGTAATCATCTGCGGATATTACTCCTACACCTCCGATGATAAGCGCCGCCGAAACCGCAATATAAGGATAGGTGAGCTTGCCGATCACCATCCTTCGACGGTAATAAATGAGGTTAAACAAAAGCGCAAGCGCAAACGGCACTATCGCGTACCACATGTACTGCGTCAGAACGGAAAAGTCCTTATAGTACGACACGGCAGTCAGAAGCGTGAACATGACGGTCGGCATGATGGACAAAAGATCATCTGAGAATATCATGAATACGACACACAGGAACACATAAAAACACATGCATTCAAACGCCGCATCGCAGAACACTGCGACAAATTCCGTCAGCAGCAGAAACGGCAGATAATACTTGCTGTTCCAGACCGCTTCGACAGCAGTCTGCCCTTTTTTGAATAGTGTTTTAAGCATGGATACCTCGCTGGTTTTCAAATATGCCGGCAAGCTTTGCGTAAAGCTCATCCGGCTTTACGGGCTTTATGATGTAGCCCGAGAAATCGCTCAAAGCTCCGCCCTGCTCGTTTATGAACGCATCGGCCGTCATCGCGAGCACCGGCACCGTCGGCCCGTATCGCTTGCCGGAGGCACGGATGCGCGAGACCGCCTCTATGCCGTTCATCTCCGGCATCTGGATATCCATGAGGATGCAGTCGTAATAATAATCGGGCTTTGAGGCGAAAAGCTCTGTCGCTTCCCTGCCGTTTTCGGCACAATCGACGACGGCTCCGTGCCTTTCGAGCAAGCGGCAAGTGATAGTTGTGTTGATGGCAACATCGTCAACGACCATTATCCTGCGCCCGTTAATCGCAGAGCAATCGACCGCCTCAATTTCTTTGACAGCGGCTTTGCCGAACGAATACGGGATATCGACATAAAATGTCGTACCCACGCCGAGTCTGCTGCGCACGGATATACTTCCTCCCTGGAGGTCGATCATGCTCTTGCATATTGCCATGCCGAGGCCGCTTCCGGCCGCTCTGCCGCCGTTTTCGCTCATTTCCTGCGTATACGGCTCGAACAGATGGCCGATAAATTCTTCGCTTATGCCGACTCCTGTGTCGGCAACCTCAAGATGCAGGATAGACGATTTTTCATTCATCTGCTTCTGCGAGGCAAAAATCGTTACTCTGCCGCCGGATCTTGTGAATTTATTTGCGTTAGACAAAAGGTTGTTTAGAATTTTCCTGAGCGATATCTCGTCGCCGATAACATCGGGACTTGTCACGGCGTCGGAATTTATAGTAAGCCTTATGCCCTTTGTGCTCATCGTTGCACCGAACACGGAATAGACCTCGTCAAGCACCGACGAGATGTTGAACGGCTTTGCATTTATCTCGTACTTGCTGCTTTCGATCTTGCTCATGTCCATGATATTGTTCAACAGGCTGAGAAGATACTGGGACGACTGGTCGATCTGGTTGAGATAGTCGCGCAGCTCATCATCACGGCCCTCGCCGACCATCTCGCGTGCAAGGTATGTAAGCCCGGCTATGGAGTTCATGGGCGTGCGTATCTCATGCGACATGTGCGACAAAAACTCGCCCTTTGCACGGCTGGAGTCCTGCGCAAGCTCAACGGAATTGCGCAGAAGAAGCTGAGCGTCGATATCGCTTGTTATATCCGTTGCAACACAGACATAGTGCGATTTCACACCGCCCGTTACGATCGGAGAAAACGCGCACCTGAGCGTGATATCCCTGCCGTCGCCGGTCTTAAACGGGATATCGACCGTATATCCGCCGCTGCCGTCGGATTCTGAAAGTGCCTTTATTACCTCATCCGCGGTCTCTACATCAACGTTTTCTCTGAGTGTACGGATGGCGGAGCGACCGGTAAAATAGCTTGCCGGAAGCCCGAGCACCTTTTCTGTGTTTGCACTGACAAAGCAATATCTGCTCTCACCCTTGGGCTTTATTAAAATGACATTAGGGATAAACGCCGTCATGCTTGAGAAAAGATGCTCTCGCTCGGCCACCTGCTTATACAAAGCCGCGTTTTTGATGGCGATAGACGCTATTGCAGAAACCGTGCTCAAAAACGAGAAATCGGAATAGGTGTAGCCCACGCCCTTTTCCTTATCCGCAAGCAGCAGAAGTCCGACAACGCTGCCGCCGTCCTTGAGGGCGCATATGCAGGATATGCCGTAGCTTGCAAAAAGCTCGCGCTCGGAGCCCCACACTGATTTATACAGCGGATCGGTTTCAAATTCCTTTATTACTATATGATTTTTGCCTGAACCGTCGTCTTCAAAGTATTTTACGCACGGATGATCTGCGGCAATCGTAAACGCCGCAGGCTTTAGCGGCATCGCGCTGCACATCGGAACATATTTTCCG
>ERZ824598.2529-NODE-2529-length-18653-cov-11.283740_pt1 | contig 18653 bp, 17 predicted proteins | sample MGYA00519934_ERZ824598 | MGnify/ENA primary metagenome ERZ824598 (study PRJEB31778, sample SAMEA3449177) | human gut metagenome | biome: human gut; feature: human-associated habitat; material: faeces | place: United Kingdom | collected 2010/2012 ...
AGCTCAACTGGATGTACTGGCGCTACTTCATGTGGAACTTCGCCGGACGCCAGAACGACATACAAGGCAGCGGAGAAATTGAACACGGCAACTGGATTACCGGTATCCCGTTCATCGACAACTGGCTGGTGGGCGACCAGAGCCTCTTGCCTCAGGAACTGAAAGACAACAAGGGACACAACGTATTCTACTGCCTACCCCTGCTGCTGGGTATCATCGGCCTGCTATGGCAAGCCTACCGTGGGCAGAAAGGCATCCAGCAATTCTGGGTGGTCTTCTTCCTCTTCTTCATGACCGGTATTGCCATCGTGCTCTACCTGAACCAGACTCCGAGCCAACCGCGCGAACGTGACTATGCCTACGCCGGTTCGTTCTACGCCTTCGCCATCTGGATTGGTATGGGTGTGGCAGGACTCGTCCGTCTGCTTCAAGACTATGCCAAGATGAAGGAACTGCCTGCTGCCGCCATCGTTTCCGTAGCCTGCCTCTTTGTCCCCGTGCAGATGGCAAGCCAGACTTGGGACGACCACGACCGCAGCGACCGCTACATGGCACGCGACTTCGGCCAGAACTACCTGATGTCCCTGCAAGAAAGCGGCAACCCGATTATCTATACCAATGGTGACAACGATACCTTCCCCCTCTGGTACAACCAGGAGACCGAAGGTTTCCGTACCGACGCCCGTACCTGCAACCTCTCGTACCTGCAGACCGATTGGTACATCGACCAGATGAAGCGCCCCGCCTACGACAGTCCTTCTCTCCCCATCACCTGGGACCGTATGGAGTACGTAGAAGGCACCAACGAATACGTCCCCATCCAGCCTGAGTACAAGAAAAGCATCGACCAGCTCTATGCCGAAGCCGAGAAGCAGGCACTGGACGGTAATCCCGAAGCACTAGTCAATGTAAAGAAAGAATTCGGTGACAACCCGTATGAGCTAAAGAATATCCTCAAGAACTGGGTGCGCAACAAGAATCAGGACTTGAAGGTGATTCCTACCGACAGCATCGTCATCAAGGTAGACAAGGAAGCCGTGCGCCGCAGCGGCATGATGATACCGGGCGACTCAATCCCCGACTACATGCACATTTCGCTGAAAGGCAAACGCGCCCTCTACAAGAGCGAGTTGATGATGCTCGAAATGCTGAGCGAGGCCAACTGGGAACGCCCCATCTATATCGCTGTCAGCGTAGGCAGGGAGAACCAGCTGAATATGGAAAACCACTTCGTTCAGGAAGGTCTTGCCTATCGTTTCACTCCGTTCGACACCAGTAAGACGGGCGTGACAATAGACTCCGAAAAGATGTACGACAACCTGATGAACAAGTTCAAGTTCGGTGGCATCGACAAGCCGGGCATCTATATCGACGAGAACGCAATGCGCATGTGTCACTCTCACCGTCGCATCTTCTCCCAACTCGTGCAGCAGCTGATGCGTGAGGGCAAGAAAGACAAGGCAAAAGCCGCCCTGGACTATGCCGAAAAGATGATTCCCGCCTACAACGTGCCTTACGACTGGCAGAACGGTGCCGTACAGATGGCGGAAGCCTACTACCAACTGGGCGAAACCGCCAAGGCGGACGAGATGATGAAAGCCCTTGCTGACAAGGCTGTAGAGTACCTGACCTGGTATCTGAGCCTGGACGACAACCGCTTCATGATTTCTACCCGTGAATTTGAATACCACTGGGCTGTACTCGATGCCGAGGTGAAGGCCATGAAGAAGTACAACTCCAAGCTCGCCGAAATCTACGAGCCGAAGGTGGAAGAACTGTATAATATGTATGTGGACAGAATGAAGGAGTGAGAATAAGGATTAGGGATTAAGGATTAAAGGATTAGGGATTAGCCTGTGCAGTTCATCACTAATCATTAATAACTAATCCTTAACCCCTAATCCTTAATCATTAACCCCTAATCCTTAATCCCTAATCCCTTAATCCTTAATCACGTGTTTATAGAACAACCTCCTGAGTTTTTTCGCAAACTATATCCCGGTGCAGTCTGGAGGATGGACCCCAATGAAAAAGCCGTTTATCTGACTTTCGACGATGGCCCTATCCCCGAAGTAACTCCCTGGGTGCTCGACCTGCTGGATAAGCACAACATCAAAGCCACCTTCTTCATGGTAGGTGACAACATACGGAAGCATCCAGACGAATTCCGGATGGTCGTTGAGCGTGGGCACCGCATCGGTAACCACACCTTCAACCATATCCGTGGATTTGAATACACGGCCAAGAATTATCTGGGAAATACCGAACAGGCGAAGATTTTCATGGAAATGGGTGGGGACATCAATTGCAATGTGGAGAAGGTTCTCTACCCTCTCTTGTTCCGCCCTCCCCACGGCCATATGTTCGCCAACCAGTATCTCACGCTGAAACGAACCTACAAGATTGTGATGTGGGACCTCGTGACCCGCGACTACAGCAAGAAGCTGCGCGGTCCGCAAGTGCTAGCCAACGTGATGCGCTACGCCCGCAACGGCTCCATCATCACCTTCCACGATTCCTTGAAATCCTGGTGCAACGGAAACCTGCAGTACGCATTGCCGCGCGCCATTGACTTCCTGAAGGAAGAGGGATATGAATTCAAAGTATTATAAACTTGAAACAGCAGAAAGTTACCAACATCTGCTGTCACAATAAATTCCACATAAAATAAGAAGGGGTTGTCTCGGCAAAAGGCAACCCCTTACATTTTATAGGCTCATGTCCTGTTCCACAAGAATAAACAGATGTTTTATAATTACCAAGTAAATGTACATCTGTATTCATCCCACTGGTCTTTTACAACCAGTTCCGTAGGATAACTGTCGGAATTCAATGTCCATGTAAAATACATATCGGACACAGAGTCCTCGCCATTGTATGTATAATGCCCTACAAGCGGCAGATGTTTCGTAGCCTTACCAAGCATGCCTCCATAATAGGCATATATCATCTCGTCCATATCCACATCCAGTATTTCATCAAACAACATCAGGCAGCCCTTATTCTCGATAGGAGCTGTTATATTATCCGTCGTATAGTCTATGGCAGCACTATACTCCCACTCGTCATTGCTGTCGATAATTCCGTCACCATTGAGATCCCCACTAGCTACATAACGTGTGGAAGTCTTCACCACATCTCCATCCTTATAGGTGATGTTCGTTATTTCACCATCGCTTTCAGAGCGTTTCATTACAACCAGATGGCCTTCAGTGTCGTATTCCATCTCCCAAGTAAACTCATCGGCATCGGGAGTACCAGCGTGGTCTATTGAGTTGCAAAATTCCACATAACCATCGCTGTTGAGCTGCAAGTTCAGTTCTGTAACATCGCCCTCTTCATCCGTCACGGTGATTCTTGCTCGGTCCTTTGCAACATCTGCCTTTGTAGTAGCGGGAAAGTACTCAAAGACGGCTTTATCCCCATCCTCAGTTGTAATGTTCGTCACCAGCCCTTCTTCATTGTGAGAAATCGCCATGCCCGAAACCGACTTCGGAAGCCCTCCCGTAAACACTTGCGAAGGATTGACCACAGTGGCGGTGTTTTCGCCACCCTCACCATTCTCATTTTCGTCATCGTCACTGCAAGCAGTGAATCCCAAGCACAACGCCACACCCAACATGGAGGCAGCCATCATTTTAAACATTTTCATAAGTTACAAATCTTGTTTTATCCCCATCCCTCTAAGGAAAATCCATAATAACAAAAGTATAAGGAATGCCGTCCGTATCTCACGACAACAAGACTCTGCCATTCAAACCCGGACAGATACTTTTGGCCATTTATCATTCCCAGACAAAGCTTAATATTTTTTGCAAAGTAATAAACTTTTCCTTTCACTCCTTGTCACTGAAAAAGGTGATTTTTCAGCCACATACAGAAAAAATTCAGCATCTCCAATAAAAAGCAAAATGAATAAGACGTATATTTGCAACAACTAAGCACAGATTGAATTCCACTAAAATATACCGATATGAGGGTACGCCATACTAAGCTATTATCACTCCTCTTTTCTTTAACCACTATCCTGCTTCACGCCGGAGAAATACCAACAGACACTCTGTTGGCACACTTCTACAACCGGGCAGCCAATCTCATGGAAGAAGGACACTACGATGAAGCGCAACGTAGCTTCGACAGCGCCTTTGCCACCCGGAACGTAAAGCACTCCTTCATGTATCCCATCTTGCTGAACGAACAAGCCACACTACTGATCTATGTGGGAAAGACAGAAGAAGCCTTTGCCATGAAAAAAAATGTGCTCCCCTACCTGCCGCAGATAAATGATTTGGAAAAGCACATCAGCGTATACAACGATTTGGGACTCCTCTACCGTCAGCACCAAATGAATGACTCTACACTCTACTATTACAATAAAGCACTGGACAGTGCCTTGCAATATGGGGACGAAAGCTGGATAGCCCACATCTGCAACAATGTGTCCATCCTATACTTCAATATCAGGCAGCTGGACGAAGCTGAAAAGTATACCGACATGGCCACCGAACATGCCGCCAGAACCGAAGACCCATTCGTAGCTTTCACCACCTGGCAAATCAGGGCAACCATAAAGGCTGAGCTGAACAAGCTGGATGATGCTGAAAAATCCAACCGCAAAGCCTGGAACATTGCCTGCCACGGAGAGGGAAACGAAGACCTATGGAAGATACGCTGCCTGCCCGGCATGCTGAGACTCTTTGAACGAAAAGAACAACCCGATTCCATAGACCACTACTTGAAATTGGGGAACAAACTACTACAACGGGTACCATCCAACTCCATCGCTGCCATAGGATTCATACAATCGAGGGCAGCCACCGAAACAAACCGCAAAAACTATGCCCGCGCCTTGAAGGACTTCCACTGGCTGCGTAACCGGAAAACCGGTACCGAGCCCAAAACACTACTTACACAAATGGCACGATGCTACGATGCCTTGGGAAACCCCAAACTGGCCTACACCTATATGGATAGTGCCCGCATGTGGACTGATACGCTGGCACAGCACAATCTGACGCAACAAATGGCAGAATTCAACGTGAAATATCACACACAAGAAAAGGAATTGGAGATAGCCCACCTGCAACAAGAACAACTGGAACACCAAGCCTTCCTGCTAAAAGCCTCCATTGCTGTAGCCCTTCTGTCCGGTCTTGCTCTCATTACTTTGTTGACGCTCCGCCACAAGAAACGAATAGCCGAAAAGAAGATTGAACTGCTAAAGCAAGAAAACGAACTGAACTCGGCACGCCGTTACATTGAAGGGTTGGAAGAGGAATGCAAATATTTTGCCAAGGAACTGCATGACGGCATAGCCAACGACCTGCTGGGGCTGCAAATGAAGATAGAAACTTCTGCCAGCAAAGGGAATGAGCAGGAACTGGCCTCACTCGTCAGCAAACTGAGAAACAACGTGCGGAATATCTCACACGAACTGATGCCTCCCGAATTCGAGCATCTCAGTCTAGACCAGATACTCGACCGTTATGCTGCCAAACTGACCGAGAACACCGGCATAGAGGTCAGCTATCATCCAACGGAGAACAACGCATCACGCCATCTTCCCAATGAAACCGCTTATGAGCTGTACCGCATCGTACAAGAGCTCACCATGAACATCGTGAAACATGCCTCAGCCAGTCATATAGTCATCAGTCTCCGTGCCGACAATGAAAATAAATATACCCTGCAAATTACAGACAACGGTAAGAATGCAAACAAGCAACAAACAGCAACAAACAACAATGACGGCATAGGATTGCGCACCGTAAACGACCGTATCAGAGCCATCAACGCTACCGCCAATGTATGCTCGTCAACAGAAAACAACGTTTTCACCCTACTGCTTAACATAAACGAATGAAACCAAACAAAGAAACATACAGAATACTGGTAATAGATGACCACCCGATTGTTGCTGAAGGCATCATCGCATTGGCCTCGCAACTCGAAGGAGTGACGTGCAAAGGAGCCACTTGTGCAAAAGACGTGGAACAACTGACCCTCAAAGAGAGATTCGACCTTTGCATCATTGACCTTGAACTACCGGATATGAATGGATTCCAACTCATATCCCACCTTCACAGCCAGATACCCGAATGCGGCATTTTAATCTATACCATGCATGAAGAACCTTGGATCATAGCCAAATTATCCACCCTAAACATCAACGGAGCTGTTTCAAAAAATGCCAGCACCAGCGAATTGAGAGACGCCATCAGTACACTGAAAAACGGAACCAGATACTTCAGCAATGTTTTCAGCGAACTGGACAAGGAAAAACAAAACACCCTACCACATGCACTTCCCGAATTGTCGAGACGTGAAAAAGAAGTGCTCGCCTATCTCTCGCAAGGACTGAGCACTTCTGAAATATCCCAATTACTATTTCTCAGCATCAATACAATACAGACTTACCGGAAGCGCCTGATGGAAAAACTGGAGGCCAAAAACGTTGCAGAACTTGTCTACAAGGGGAAGAGCTTATTCTGAGAACATTTGTCATTCGTCCGGACAGTTACAAACCTCCAACTTCTCAATCTTCTCCGTCTGAAAAGGAAGAAAATCAACTTAGCGGATACTCACCGTCATCGGATTGCGCACCTTCTGTGCAAAATCAGCCATGTATCGGTTCCAGGCTTCAGCAGTCTTGATGTCTGCGCGGTCCCAGGCAAAGCCCCAGTAATACACGTAGTCAGCGCCCGGCTCATAGTCGCTGACAACCAGTACATGACCGTCCGCATTGTTACGCATCTTCTTCTCCTCTATGGGGAAAAGCACGGTTTTGGCTTCCTTCACAACGGCAGGGAAAGCGGCCCCCATAAATATCTTGCCATTATCCGGTCCGGTAGTGGGGTCTACATACGTCATATAACCACCGGCGGCATCAGCCACCACAGCACCGTCCGGTTCGTGCAGCACAATACCGGTAACAATGGGCAAAGATTCCTTTAGATTGCTATACGAAACGGCAGTACGGTTCAGATGAGAACCGGCATCCAGCGTAATCAGACGCGTTTCCACCACCGCAGTATCCCCTTTCACAGCCAACGGATTGAACTCCAGCTTCACGGTGAAGCGCAACGGACCGTTGTCCAGCACCTCCTGCGTCTTGTAGCACCACGGATAGATAATGGTATCATTCACCATCAATGCAGACACTCCGGCTCCCAATGTTGGGCCTACTGCATAGCAGTCCATGCCATAACCGTGGTCTATATGATAGGAGAATGTGCGTACCAGCTCATCGGCTGCCTTCGGGTCTGTCTTGCGCAATTCATTAACCTGCTTCCAGGAGTCTGCATCCAGTTCCTTGGCATACATGTCTTCCAGTACCGGTGCAGCAGTGCCTCGCTTCGTGAACAAGTCGTAGCCGAAACCGCGTTCACCCCTTGCCTGCAATGCAGGACCGTAGGCACGGAAGCCTACCAAGTCGTTCTCCCAGGCCATGTCGTCCAGACGTTCGGGATACTGCCGCCCACAAGCCCTTACCTCCACATCGACGGGAGTACCGGCCTGGACGGTATATGCAGCCGATGCATTGGCGGCTACCGTAGCAGGGAAGATTAATTTGTCATCGTAGGTCACTTGGTAAGGCACCTGCTCCCCTTCGACATTCAGAACCACAATCTGTGCGGTGTCTGCCAGATTCAGAAGGTTTGAGATTTCGGTCATGGACACCTCTACCATCTCATCGGAACGGTCCATCGCTAACGGATTGGTTACCGTAACAGTCACTATCTTGCTATCGTTGCAAGCAAGACAGCAGAGGGCCGCCATACATAATAAAAGAAAGTTTCTCATATAATCATTGCTTTTTCCTAATCAGTTGTATAACTTTCTTTTAGGCGCGGATTTCGCGGATTATACGGATTTTCCTTATCCTTTCCGCGAAATCCGCGTAATCCGCGCCCAAAAGAAAAAGGTGACAAGTGACATTATCCTGCCACTTTATCACCTTCTCAATTATCCTTAAATTTATTTCGGTTGCTTTCCGATATAAGCCAAGATACCTCCGTCTACATAGAGGATGTGACCGTTTACCGCATTAGAGGCTTCCGATGCCAGGAACACTGCCGGACCGGTAAGTTCTTCCGGAGCCAGCCAGCGGCCTGCCGGAGTCTTGGCGCAGATGAACGAGTCGAACGGGTGACGGCTACCGTCGGCCTGCTTTTCACGCAGCGGAGCAGTCTGCGGGGTAGCGATGTAACCCGGACCGATACCGTTACATTGGATGTTATATTCACCATATTCAGAGCAGATGTTGCGAGTCAGCATCTTCAAGCCACCCTTGGCAGCGGCATAGGCCGACACAGTCTCACGACCCAGTTCGGACATCATAGAGCAGATATTGATAATTTTACCGTGGCCCTTCTTCATCATGGCAGGCAGAACAGCCTTTGATACGATGAACGGAGCATTGAGGTCGATATCGATTACACGACGGAAGTCAGCAGCCTCCATCTCGTGCATAGGAACACGGCGGATGATGCCGGCATTGTTTACGAGGATATCAACAGAGCCTACTTCCTTTTCAATCTGGGCTACCATGGCCTGAACAGCAGGTTCGTCTGTCACATCACATACATAACCGCGTGCCTTGATACCCTTTTCAGTATAGGCAGCCAAGCCTTTGTCTACCAACTCCTGGTTGATATCGTTGAAACAGATAGTTGCTCCTTGCTCTGCAAAAGCTGAAGCGATAGCAAAACCGATACCATAAGAAGCACCTGTAACAAGGGCTACTTTACCTTCCAAAGAAAAATTCAAATACGGATTCATAACGTTAAATTATTAAGTTTAAATAAGTGATATTCTATTTATGTACGATTTGCAAGTAGTTTATACTCAATGGAAACTTTATTTTGGGAGAATGCCTTCCCTATAAGGAAATCGCAGCGAATGCTTTTCGTATCGTAGCTTTTCACATCATCGGGATGCTCAGCATAGCGAATTTCATAGTTCGTTTTCATGATTGCACTACATTTAATAGGTTATAACTTCAGCCATCAAATACACATCGTTTGCGTACACGATGCAAATGTAACAAAAGAAAATGGAGAAACCGTATAAATTTGTGTCAATTATATAGCAATATCGTTCAAAGATTCGTAAAAAGAAAAAATCTATACCTATAGTGCCAACAAGAGGGGGAAAGAATAACAAAAAAACCCACTAAAACTTGCGATTTTAGTGGGTTTTTAGCTGCAATTAGCTGTATCGTAGTTGGACTACCAGGATTCGAACCTGGACAAACAGAACCAAAACCTGTTGTGCTACCATTACACCATAGTCCAAACATAGGGCTTTCTGTTAAAAAGCGGTGCAAAGATAAAAGGAAGCCCCGAAATATCCAAATATTTCGGGGCTATTTTTACTGCCGAAGCATCATTTCCTTAATTACTTCTCTTTAGGCTACCGTTATTTGGCGATAATCAGATAGTAATTCTTCTTGCCGCGCTGTACCAGCAGGTATTTTTCGTCCAGCAGGTCGGCTGTCGTAATCACCTGGTCGAAAGCAGCCAGTTTCTCCTTATTCAGAGAAACGCCACCGCCTTGCACCAGCTTACGCATCTCGCCCTTGGAAGCGAATACAGCAGCATTATCCACGAACAAATCCACCGCCTTCACACCGGCAGCCAGTGCATCACGGGATATTTCGAACTGGGGAACACCCTCGAACACAGCCAGCAGCGTATCTTCGTCCAACTTCTTCAGTGCATCGGAAGTTGCATTGCCAAACAAGATGTTGGATGCATCCACAGCAGCGTTATAGTCCTCTTCGGAATGAACCATGATAGTCACTTCCTTGGCCAGGCACTTCTGAAGGACGCGCAAATGGGGAGCAGCCTCGTGCTCGGCCGTCAGAGCGTCAATCTCCTCCTTGGACAGTGCAGTGAATATCTTTATGTAGCGTTTGGCATCCTCGTCGCTCACGTTCAGCCAGAACTGGTAGAACTTATATGGAGAAGTGTAGCGCGGGTCGAGCCAGATGTTTCCGGACTCTGTCTTGCCGAACTTGCCACCGTCGGCCTTCGTAATCAGCGGGCTGGTCAGTGCAAATACCTCCCCACCGTTCGTACGGCGAATCAGTTCGGCACCGGTGGTGATGTTACCCCACTGGTCGCTGCCACCCATCTGGAGCTTGCAGCCTTTGGTTTCATACAGATGAAGGAAGTCGTACCCCTGCAACAGCTGGTAGGTGAATTCCGTGAAGGAAAGACCGTCACGTGCCTCACCGTTCAGGCGCTTCTTTACAGAATCTTTCGCCATCATATAGTTCACGGTGATGTGCTTACCCACTTCACGGGCAAAATCGAGGAAAGTGAAGTTCTTCATCCAATCGTAGTTGTTCACCAACTCGGCACGGTTGGGGGCATCCGAATCAAAATCCAGGAACTTGGAGAGCTGGGCCTTCATACCGGCCAGGTTGCGCTGCAACGTCTCTTCCGTAAGCAGATTGCGTTCGGCAGACTTTCCGGAAGGGTCACCAATCATACCCGTAGCACCGCCAATCAGTGCCAACGGCTTGTGTCCGCAACGCTGGAAGTGACGCAAAATCATCACACTGCAAAGGTGCCCGATGTGCAAAGAGTCCGCAGTAGGGTCGAAACCAATGTATGCAGTCACTTGTTCCTTAGCCAGAAGTTCTTCCGTACCCGGCATCATATCGTGGAGCATGCCACGCCATCTTAATTCTTCTACAAAATTCATCGAATGATTAAGTTATCTGATTAATTATTTAAGTGATTATCTATGAATTGTTTGATTCCTATTTTAATCTGCGCAAAAATACGACTCTTTATTCGAAGAAACAACTCTTAGGGTTTAAAAAAGACTTTGCAGACATTTCTCCGGAGTGTTTCTCCAAGCTCCTCGGGAGAGATGCCGCGCACTTCGGCAGCGCGTGCATACAATTCCCCGATGGAAACTTCGCTTTCATCCGTTTCGATGAACAGCCGGTCGGCAGGTACCCGGCACAAGGCTGCTTCCTGGTATTTCTCCCCGAATGAAAGGTAAAAGCCATGTTTCAGATATTCCTCCACCAGCGCCGCCTTGCCACGGAAACCATGTATTATCCACGGATTCGACGGGCGCAAGTCCCGCTTCACCTTCAGCAGTTCATCAACCGCCTTCACCAGATGAATCACCAGCGGCTTTCCCACTTCCTCTGCCAAACATGCCTGGCACCTGAACACTTCCACCTGCAAATCCATCGGAGCATCTGCCAGCTTGTCCAGCCCGGCTTCGCCCACGGCAAGTACTTGGGGATGGCGCACTAACTCCTCCAGGCCGCACACCCTGCTAGCCACAGCACCTTCGGCTCCGGAGTGTTCACCTCCACTCCGACCTATATGCCAGGGATGTATCCCCACCGAATACCATCCGCCGCTCTGTGGAGAGAACGTTTCGGGATAGCAATTCACAATGGCCGCTCCGGGCACTTGCGGAAGCCGGTGTGTATGTATGTCTACTGGAATATTCATGGAACGGGATCATATCCGGAACCTCCCCAAGGATGGCAACGCAGAATGCGCCTTACTGCCAGACAAAACCCCTTGAAAGGTCCGTGTTTCTTGATGGCCTCCACCGCATATTGCGAACAAGTGGGGGTAAAACGGCATGAAGGCCCTATCATGGGCGATATGCACTTCTGATAGAAATAGATGGGAAGCAGCAGCAGATATGAAAGCAGACGCTTCATGACACCTGCGGAGTTTGCTCAGCTTCAGCATTTGCCGCTACCTTCTCGGCAATGCGTGCCAAAGCTGTCTTCATACGGTCCTCAATGACAGAAGAGTCTACCAACTGGTCCGAAAGATAGATGAAGGCCACGGCCAGACGGCACTTTTTTTCCGTCAGCACGGCCAGCAGTCCGTGTTTGTTCATGCGGTAGGCTTCACGTATCTGGCGTTTCACGCGGTTGCGCTTCACCGCCCGCTTGAAACGGCGTTTCGAAACACTTACAAGAATGGAAACGGGTGCCTCCAGCTCCTCCACCGGCAGATACACCACACGCAAAGGGAAAACCGAAAACGAGCGTGAGCCGCCCGCAAACATCTTCTCTATCACTTTCTTCTTGTCCAACCGTTCGGACTTACGCAAGGTATTTGGCATGGGGTGATGAGTTATAAGTTATGAGTGATGGGTGATGAGTTATGAGTGATAAGTTATGGGGCGATACAAAAATGAGCTACAAGTACCTGGCAACATAAAAGCACAACCACTTGTAGCTCAATTTTATAAATCCATTGTTATGCCTACAAGCTATAAGCAAATCACTCATAACTTATAACTCATAACTCTTTTTACTTTCCTTTATTATTCTCCTTGATAAACATGTCAAGCGCCGCCGTCATTGAGGGTGCCTGCACGCTGGGAGCTTCCAGGTCAAGACGAAGTCCGGCATCACGGACTGCCTGGGCAGTGGTAGAGCCGAATGTTCCGATCTTGATTTCCTTCTGGTCAAAATCAGGGAAATTCTTCTTCAAGGCACTGATGCCTGCCGGACTGAAGAACACCAGCATGTCATAATCAAAAGCCTCATCTGCAGCAAAGTCATTGCTGACAGTACGGTACATGACAGCTTCCGTGTGCTGAATCTTATTCTTATCCAGCAGATTCTTCACGTCATCATTGTGTACATCCGACATTGGTACCAAGTACTTTTCAGTCTTATGCTTAACAATGGAAGGTATCAAATCGTCAATCTTCCCGGTGTTTCCGAAGAAAATCTTACGCTTACGATACTGCACATACTTTTGGATATACAGAGCAACGGCCTCCGTCACGCAGAAATACTTCATTGTTTCGGGAATTGTCACACGCAATTCTGTACACAAGTGGAAGAAATGATCAATAGCATGACGCGAAGTAAAAATAACGGCAGTATGATCCAATACCGAAATTTTCTGTTGTCTGAACTCTTTCGCTGAAAGGCTCTCCACTTTGATAAGTGGGCGAAAATCTATTTTCACACCATACTTCTCGGCGATGTCGTAGTAAGGAGATTTCTCTGATGCCGGTTTCGGCTGCGACACAAGTACTTTCTTAATTTTCAACGTCCTAAAATTTTATTATCAAATAACTGTTTAGCTGCATCACACCTTGATATAACACAAAACAAGGCATGATTTCAAGGGCACAAAAGTACACAATTAAAAGCAAACCGCCATATAAATTGTTACAAAAAAGCTTTAACCACTTGTATAACATCAATATTTTAGCAAAAAAGGCTAAAATCAATCCGATTATTATCGTCAGCTGCAAACTCAAATCAAAATAGACTACGAACAGGGCAAACGGGAAAAGGGCGAATCCCAAGTAATAAAGTAGCGTAGAATAGGACTCAAGCCATAGCGTTGTAACACTTTCGTCAAAAAAAATCCAACCCAGAAAAGAGTAGAGCATCCACTTCAAGCACAAATAGAAGAGACACACACCGATGTAAATCCCCAGCAGAAGCCCCGGCGACACATGACGTACCAGTTCCGGCTGTATATCATTGAAGTAGCTGAAGATACAGACACCCGCAAGGATGCAAGTCTGCAGGATGAGCAGCAGCAAATAGCGCATATCGGCGGCTGTGGAAGTGGCAAATATGCTGGTACGTTCGCGATGAAGCAGGAAATCCTTCACCAGTTGCAGCAGGAACTTGCGGCTGCGTGACAAGACATAGGCCGACAGAAAGAAACAGCACAAAAGGACCACGGTGATGCCATCGTCCATTCTCGGAGAATATGGAATAGGAATCCCCTCCGTCCCCACTACTGCCCAAGCCATCAACAGCCCTATCATATTGCAGCGAATTTACGGATGGAGGCGTCCCACAAGGGAGTAGTATATATCAGTTCCACGGCTTCCTGCGGTGTCTGCGCCACATGCCAGATGGCACCGTGCTGCGTACGCATGAAGTTTTCGTCCACCGCCTGTCGGAGCATATCGAGCAGAGGGTCGAAATAGTTCTTGACATTCAGTATCACAATCGGGTTCAGATACAGTCCGAGTTGCTTCCAAGTGATGATTTCCAGCAGTTCTTCCAGGGTGCCGCAACCACCGGGCAGGGCGATGACGGCATCGCTCAGGTCGGCCATTGTCTTTTTCCGCTGGTGCATGCTTTCCACTTCCACGAGTTGGGTAAGTCCGGTGTGATGCCATCCCTGCTCCACCATGAAGCGGGGAATGACGCCCGTCACCTCTCCCCCTGCCCGGAGTGCCGCATCGGACACAGCGGACATCAGTCCCATATTTCCCGCACCATTAATCAGGCGAATTTGCCGCTGCCCCAGCAGAGTGCCCAACTCACGGGCTGCATCGAAATAAACGGAATCTATCTTTGTACTCGAAGCACAATATACGCATACGGAATTTATCTTATTCATCATCTTGTTACCTCCTTTTTAGATACCGCCACAAAGGTACATGATTTCGGGGAGATTTGAAACAAATTTCTTTCTTCCCACTTACGACAGAAGATTTTTCATGAGTCAATGACGGATTATGTGTGCCGCAGGCACTGGTAAGGCACATTAAACAAGGCTACACCCTTTGCCCCGGATAGCTACACCCTTTGGGGTAAATGGCTACACCATGTCAGGGAAAGGGTGTAGCCTTATATAATAAGGCATTAGTGTCCACTAAAAAATATTAGTAAATTAAGAAAATCATATCATACAATGATAAGTTATTATACAATTTCACAAGAACTAAAAACAAAACAATAACAAATTCTACAACCCAAAGATATTTCATCGACATATTCCGAATCAGAAAATAGTCAACTAACAACATTAGTCCAAAATCCAATATAGCAGCACCTATTACCAAGAAGAGCATAGGAGTCCAATCACTTTGCACTATTTTATGTATCAAAATAATTGATAATGTTAGTATAAAAATATGTATAGGCGTAATTTTTCTTATTATTCTCATTTTATCTCTTTTTCATTCTTTGCATATATACTCCACTAGGATTAAACCTAATTATCGATTTAAAAGCATGCTGCTGATGCTGCCGTTGTACTTGACAGCACCGGTGCCAGTGTTGTAATACAGATTCTGGGTGAACTTCGTTCCACTGATGCCCGTCAGCCAGCTGCGGACATTGTAAGTGTACGACTGCTTGTTCGCAGCGGAACCGTACAACGACTTGCTCTGCAGGCGGCCCAGATTGTCATAAGCGTAGGAAGCAAGCGTTACCTCACCCGAACCGTCAACCTGATGCTTCAAGAATAGCTCACGTTGAGCAGACTGGTTATGAGATGCACAACAAGACAAGACGTCTCAAGGTGTCAAAAATACTAAAAAGCCTAAAGATTAGATACAATGACCCCTAAAAGTATTTCATTCAACTTTTAGGGGTCACTTCAATAGAGATTTAGTACAAAGACAACTCAATTGGTATTTGATATTTTAGTCTCACATCTAAATACTCTTGCCAACTCAAAGGTCCCAATATCACATCATTTGTTTTTAGAATTATCCAATAAAACAAACTATCGTTTGTTCCATATTCATATTTTCTTTTATATAAGGCCTCTTGAGGATATTTAGGCTTTTGTTTTGCAATAATATATTCATTGTTATAGACATAGTCAAGTATAGTAGCCGGTATCTCTCCACCATGAGACCTTTGGCAAAGAATATCTTTCACATTCCCTCCTTCATCTCTATAAAAATACCCACTTCCTAAATTCTTAACAGAATCAGCAGTACAACTTTGAACAAATAAACTACAAAACAAATGTAGAATAATACATTCCTTTTTCATATTTCATGTTATTTAATCCAAGGCAAAAATGGTGTCAGTTTAGCACTTCCATAAATATTTATTTCATATGCTTGTCCTTTTCCTGCAACCCTATTTCCTATGACTGTTTCTATATTTCTTCCCCAATTCAATGGATTCCGACCATTATGCATTTCAAAATCATATTTATCAGAAAAAGCTCTCACAGAATGATTAGGATATCGTTTCAAAGTAACGTTTCCATATACTAATCCGTCATTTAAAGAACCGCTATGTAATAACAAGTTAAAACTCTTTATTTCTCCTACATATCTTTCTCCCAAAGAATATATCCCTGATAAATCTATTTTTGCTAAAGAGGTAAATAGCGGTTGTCCATTTCCTTCCCTATACCATTTATTAGCTTCCTCCAAAGTTAAATACCCATCATAATCCGGTCTGTCTTTAAGGCTTGTATAACTTTTCAAGTAATTAGTTCGTGCTTCATCATCTACCAATCCATTATACCCTAAATCATGACTTAATGCCTCTTCGTGAGACATGCCTTGCTTAAAGTTTGACTTGTTCATTATAATGGCTACGCCTTGCAGACCTTCATCATCAGTACCAAGCAACTTGCCTTCTTCATCATAAATCGGGCTTGTGAACATTCCTGTCGGATCGATATAGCGTACCGGATTATTATTACAATATGCATACATCCCTATTGGATAATACTTCTCTGACAATGGGTCAACCGTTGTAAACCTCCCCAGCGCCGCATCATAATGCCTCGCCCCATAATCATACCAGTTCAGTCCATTCTTCTGATCCAGTTCCTTACCATTATACTTGTAAGGCTGAACACTAGCTGTAGAAGTGAAAGTCCCACCAAACGGATAGTAATTGTTCGTTTCCTCCACATTCCCATCCTTGTCCGCCACCACACGGGTATTCCCCTGATGATCCTTCAAATAGAAATGGAACTTCCTGTCCGGGAAACTCACATACCCCGCCTCATTGAGCAGCATCCTCAACACCCCGTTCTCATAGACCGCATTCCCACAGTAATCCGTTGTCAAGGTAGTAGCACCCGTCTTGTGTACCGTACGAAGCTTCGTCCCGTCAGCAGCATACTCATACCGGATACTGTTACCGTTCGCAAAGGTTACCTCATCAGGCAAATTTAAAAGATTATATCCGATTTTACTAATATCCTTGTTTAAATCTTTAGTCAGATTGCCATTTTTATCATAAGTGTATTCCGTTGTCTGGTTACTGCCGTCTTTAAACTCCGTACCATTCCCATAGACAGAGTTTGTTGCCGCATCCTTGACCGCCTGCAACCGGTTACCGTTATACGTCAAAGCCAGATGATCGATCAGCCCGTAGCTACTTGCAGCCGTCTGCCCGTAACGCTTCAACCCCAGAATATTCCCCATCTTGTCATACCCCGTAACCTGCTCATTGAACCGGTCCGTATTAGCGGCAAGTGTAGCGCCTTCCCCGTAGAGGGCATCCTTCAACCTGGAAAGCCCGTCATACGTGAAACGGTACCCTCTTGGGCTGGTTTCCGATCCCGCCTTCCACGACATGCTGCTGATATTTCCATTATAGCAGGGAGTATTCCCCGTTATCGCCTCCTGATAATTGAGCGTCTGGCTGAACAACGTTCCCGTAATACTCTTCGTCCACGAACGGACGTTATACGCATACTCTGTTTTCAGCTTCGCGTTTCCGTTCCTGCTGTCCGACTTCAAGCGTCCCACCTCATCATAGGTGTCATCCACCAGAGTCACCGCCGCGGCATTGTCCAACTGACAGGTTGTTTTCAGCAAACGTTCCGCCTGGTCATAGGTATGGGTATATACTTCCGTCCGGGTATCCGCCCCGACCGTATGCACCTTCCTGACTTGCGTAGGGTTCCCCGGGAAGTCGTAGGCGGTAAATATCTTATCCTCCCCTCCCAAAGAGTTGTTGCCCCGCTGCTGGATCAAACGTCCCCGCCCGTCGTAATACATCACAGAGTACAGGTATCCCGATACAGCTCCGCTGCTGTTCAGTTTCGCCGTCAGCGTTCCTGTGAGCAACCCCTTTGACTCCTACTGTCCTGAGCTCATCATATCCCGCTACTTTCTCGTAAGCAGTGGCAGCACCCGAAGGGATGCCATTGGAACCGATAAAGTCATACCGGTCATAATAATTTACATTCAATACCGTCGGGGTAGCCAGGGTGACTTGTGAGGGAAGCGTATATCCTTTCAGGTCATTGGTCTGACTCGTTCCCTTGAGCCGGGTAGCCTTTACTACGATGTCCTTCAACGGGTCAGCCGTATAAGCCAGTGTATTCTTGCAGGTCCCCGTCAAGACGATCCTTCCAAAAGCGTCCGGTATACTGAAGGACCATTCCCCTTTGGCCCGCTGTTCGCCGTCCTGTAGGAATACAGGACGGTCGGCGGCATCATACACCGTATAGACAGGATCGCAACCGGGAAGTTTCTTGTAGATGCACCGGTTCCGCCCGTCATACTTGTAGACATAGGCATACTTCTGTATCGCTTCCACAGTCTCTATCCATGAAGCGGGAGTAGCGGTGGCTGTCAGCAGGTCCGAAGCCGCCGGAGGCAATACCATCCGTAGGTTCCCGTAGCCGTCATAGACGTAATAGGTATCAAGCATCACCTCCCCGTCCATTACGCGTGAAAGGAGGACCCGGTCCGTAGCCCGGTCCTTGAATTCCAATGTGGTGTGACCGTCCTCGTCGGTGGTCTGCGTACAGTCGAGGGTACCTGTCGCATAGTCCTGCCGGTAGGTGAGGCTGTCCGCAGAAAGGGAATAGATACGCGCGCTCAATTTTGGATAGAAAGTATGGTATCTTAGTAGATAGAAAGTATATTTGCATATAGGGGAGAAGGTAGGTTAAAGT
>ERZ824598.2538-NODE-2538-length-18578-cov-3.066620_pt1 | contig 18578 bp, 12 predicted proteins | sample MGYA00519934_ERZ824598 | MGnify/ENA primary metagenome ERZ824598 (study PRJEB31778, sample SAMEA3449177) | human gut metagenome | biome: human gut; feature: human-associated habitat; material: faeces | place: United Kingdom | collected 2010/2012 ...
TCATATAATTGAAATCATGTAGCTTAAATCATACCGTAGAATTGAGAAACAGCTTCTCCAGCTTGTCGTAATCATTGTTGCGCTGATTGAAGTTGTTAAATTTATTCTTGGAACTTGAATTATTGCTTTTTGATTTTGAGGAACCGTTTGCAGCATTTGTGCCTTGTGATGAGCCTGTAGCAGAGGCTTTATTGGCCTTGGCAAAGTTGGCATCAAGCACTTCAACATCCTTTAATGTATGTACATCCTTTTTCCTCCAGTTCGCGAGTATCGAGTCTGTGTACTCGAAGCTTGGCTTCTGGATAGCTGAAATAGTTTTACTGCAGGCGGCTTTTACAAGCTCTATATCGAAACCGTATTCGCCGACCCATTTGTTGATGAGTGACACCTCAGAGTCAACCAGATTGCGGCCTGTGATGCCTAGAGCCTTCATTACAGAATAGTAAATCTGTGAGTGAGCGGCTGCATCGTCCTTTGCCTGGTCTATGGTCTTTATGCCGGCATCGGCCCAGCCGAGAGCGACCTTGTTCATGTACCGAAGGCTTGAATGTCCTTTGGTAATGCAGTACTCCACGAGATACTCCACCAGGTCGGTAGAAAAATGAAGCTCGTCCAGCCAGTAGAGCACCATATTGGTGTCTGTGGATGAGAGCGTATGCTTCAGATATGTCTCTATAATAAAGAAAAGCTCTGAAATGTCAGGATTCTTTCTAAACTCCTTAATCTCATCAAGTGTGTATTCCTTCTGTGAAGAAGCAGGCTTGTCAGGAGTCTGGCTCTTAAGCTTTTCCACAACAGAATCCTGCATCCGAATATCTGCGGTAGAAATATTTTGCGCAGCATTATTAACAACATCGTTTTGCAAAATATTCTGTGTAGCATTATTAACCACGCTGTTTTGCAAATTATTCTGCGCGGCATTATCAGCCACAGCGCTTTGTATATTACTCTGAGCAGCCTGCATACCGGATACAGAAAGACTGCAGAGGTTGATTCCCATAATCTGGCCATCAGCGCCGGATTGCAACTGTAAAATGCCCTCAGAGGCCCAGTAATTGAGAGCACGTATGATGTCGGCCTCAGTATTGCTGAAATGATCGGCAATCTCTGAAATAGTTGCTATGCCTGCCCCGGAGCCTGTCGCACGGAGCAGATAAAGGTATACCTTGACAAACTCACCGTTTGCCTTTGGCATGTATTGATCTATAAAAATATCTGACACAGTAGTGAATGATGTTGCTATGTCACTGCTAATGTTTATCGCTGTCATATAAAAAACTCTCTTTCGCTTAACCTGTGAGCAATTATAGCACAATATTTTAACCGTGTGAAGATGGTAAAAGTGCTACAAGCCTTGTAAACTCGGGCTTTCTGAATCCACAAATAAATGTGGATAATGTGGATAACTATGTAAAATAATTGAAAAATCAATGTATCACAGGGTATATAAGCTGTTGAAAATTATTTAAAAAATCCACACACAAAATGAGAGTTGTTAACATTTTGTATGTGGATAACGTGGATAACTTATTTCTTAAGCAGGTCTTCGCCGATTTCTACTACATTTCCGGCACCCATTGTTATCAACAGGTCGCCGTTTACACAATTTTCTGATAAAAATTTCTCGATTTCCTCAAATGATGGGAAATAGTGCGCATTCACACCTTTTTCGAGCAATAAATCAAGGATGTCCTTAGATGAAATGCCATAGGTGTTCTGCTCACTAGCAGCATAGATATCAGCTAGCACCACAACATCTGCCATTGAAAGAACATCGGCAAAATCATTTAAGAATGCCTTGGTTCTGGAATAGGTATGTGGCTGGAAGCAAAGGACAAGCCTGTCATGTGGATATTTTTGTGCAGCTGTCAGTGTTGCACGGATCTCGGTTGGATGGTGAGCGTAGTCATCAATGATTGTGACGCCGTTTACCTTGCCCTTGTACTGGAAACGTCTGTCAGCACCACCAAATTTGTCGAGGCCTGTGAGGATAGACTCCTCATCAAGACCGAGTGTGGTGGATAAAGCTATGGCTGCGAGCGCATTGCTTACATTGTGAGCGCCCGGAACAGAGAGTTTTACGTCGAAAAGTGGACTACCCTGTCTCATAGCTGTAAAAGATGCACAAGCTTTATCGTCATAGGTTATATTTTCCGGATAGAAATCATATTTTGAATCAAAGCCATAGGTGATAATCTTCTGAGGAAGACCTGCGACAATCTCTTCATAGCGGTCAATTTCACCATTGATGATGGTAGCACCGCCTGCGAGAGTGTTTGATGCATACTCGCGGAAGGAATGCCTGATGTCGTTGATATCCTTGAAGAAATCCAGATGCTCAGCCTCAATATTTAAAATAATACTGTAGCGTGGTCTGAAATTCAAAAAGCTGTTTGTGTACTCACACGCCTCAGAGATGAAGTACTCTGAATCGCCCACACGCAGATTGCCGTGGATAGATGACAAAATACCTCCTACGGAAATGGTAGGATCTGTCTGAGCGGCGAGAAGAATCTCACTGATCATGGATGTGGTGGTAGTCTTGCCGTGTGTGCCGGCTACAGCGATAGAATAATCGTAATTGTCCATAATCTGTCCGAGAAGCTCGGCTCTGGTAAGCATTGGAATACCGGCTGCTTTTGCTGCGGCAAACTCAGGATTGCTTTCGTGGATAGCAGCAGTGTAAACCACCAGGTCGATATCGGAGGTGATATTGTCTGCGCTCTGACCATATATGACTTTTATGCCCTTGGCAGCAAGAGTTTTTGTGAGGTCTGATTCCTTTGAATCGGAGCCGGAAATGGTAAAGCCCTCCTCATGCAGAATCTCTGCGAGACCGCTCATGCTGATACCGCCGATGCCTATGAAATGGATGTGTATTGGTTTGCTGAAATCTATTTTATACATTTATTTTACCTGCCTGATTTATTATAATTTATATTGTAACTATTAAGAACTGCTGAGAACATAGTTACTTTATATTAATTATACAACTAAATACAGTATTTGCAAAGGAAAAATAAGGTGAAAGCAGGCATGACTTTCAAATGATAAGAACCCTTGCAGGTTAAACAGATATACGATAAATGACACTTGTGCAAAATGTCAAAAAAAAAGAAAAATATTATTTGATTTTGTGAAAAATGTTGAAGTGATAATGCGGCTGTGGTATAATTTTTTTTATAAAAATAATTCATCCGGACCATATGAATTTTATGGGTTTAAAGTATATGGCAGTAACTGCAATTTATGCAGCGGCAACTATAATTTATATGGAAACAATTGTGATTTATTATTGTGATTTATTATAGAAGCATTACAGATACGGTTATTACAGAAACTAGTGGTGGGGACCGGATGGGCACAACAAAAATTAGGACAGACGAGGAGTGATAACGTGATTAAGAAAGAAATGATAGCCATGCTTTTAGCAGGCGGTCAAGGCAGCAGACTTGGTGTTCTGACAGCGAACGTAGCAAAACCGGCAGTTTCGTTTGGGGGAAAGTACAGAATCATAGATTTTCCGCTTAGCAACTGTATCAATTCAGGCATTGATACAGTGGGGGTACTTACACAGTATCAGCCACTCAGACTTAACAGCCACATCGGAATAGGTATTCCGTGGGATCTCGACAGGAATAACGGAGGAGTGGCAATACTGCCTCCTTATGAGAAGAGCGGCAACAGCGAGTGGTACACAGGTACAGCCAATGCAATCTACCAGAATATGAGGTATATAGACAGTTACAACCCGGACTATGTGTTGATACTGTCAGGAGACCATATTTACAAGATGGACTATGAGGTGATGCTTGATTTTCACAAGGAAAACAATGCAGATGTGACCATAGCAACAATGCCGGTGCCTATCGAGGAGGCCAGCCGATTTGGTATCGTTATAGCCGATGATGATAAGCGCATCAATGCATTTGAGGAAAAGCCGGTTCATCCGCGTAGCAATCTCGCATCAATGGGCATTTACATATTCTCATGGCCGGTGCTAAAGGAAGCCTTACTTGCACTAAAGAATCAGGAAAACTGTGATTTTGGCAAGCATGTCATACCATACTGCTTTGAAAACGACAGACGTATGTTTGCATACGAGTTCAACGGATACTGGAAGGACGTAGGTACACTGGGCTCATACTGGGAGGCCAATATGGAGCTTGTGGACATCATTCCGGAGTTCAACCTGTACGAGGAGTATTGGAAGATTTACACAAAGAACGATGCAATCGAGCCACTTTATATAGCCAAAGGGGGTCATGTGGAGCGAAGCATCATGGGTGAGGGCTGTGAATGCTATGGTCATGTGGAACATTCTGTTATAGGTGCCAACGTCAAGATTGGAAGAGGCGCAGTAATACGTGATTCCATCATCATGCGAGACACGGAGATAGGCTCCAATGTCACGATAGACAAGTCCATCATTGCCGAAAATTGCAAGGTGGGCGACAATGTGACACTTGGCTTCGGACAGGAGAAGCCGAACGTATTAAATGAGAGCATATACTCATTTGGGCTTGTCACTATAGGAGAAGATTCTGTGATACCGGACGGGGTAAAGATAGGCAAAAATACAGCAATCTCCGGTGTTACATACGAAGAGGATTACAAAGATGGTGTGCTTGAGGGCGGAGAAGTTATTATCAAGGCAGGTGACGGAAAATGAAGGCAATAGGAATAATTTTGGCCGGCGGCAACAATAATAGGATGAAGGAACTGACAGCAAAACGAGCAGTACCGGCCCTGCCGGTAGCAGGCAGCTTCAGGGCTATAGATTTTTCACTCAGCAGCATGTCAAACTCACATATACAGACAGTTGCGATATTGACACAATATAATGCACGCTCACTGAATGAGCATTTAAGCTCATCAAAATGGTGGAATTTTGGCAGAAAGCAGGGGGGCTTATTCCTCTTTACACCTACAGTCACAGCGGACAACAGTGACTGGTACAGGGGTACGGCAGATGCGATGTATCAGAATATTGATTTTCTCAAGAGACGCCATGAGCCATATGTCATCATCAGCAGCGGTGACTGTGTATACAAGCTGGATTTCAACAGAGTGCTTGATTTTCACATCGAGAAAAAATCAGACATTACAGTGGTGTGCAAGGACATGATGTACAACGACGATGTCAGCCGTTTTGGTGTGGTACGCATGGATGAGGAGTCAAGAATCACAGAGTTTGATGAAAAGCCGATCGAGGCTTCATCCAATACCATTTCCACAGGTATCTATGTCATCAGAAGACGACAGCTCATAGAGCTTTTGGAGGCAGCAGCTGAGGAAAACAGATTCGATTTCGTAAATGATATCCTCGTGCGCTACAAAAATGTAAAGAAAATATATGGCTACAAGATAAATTCATATTGGAACAATATCGCCGATATTGATGCATACTTCAAGACCAATATGGATTTCTTAAGACCTGACGTCAGAAGCTATTTCTTCAGGGAGGAGCCGACAATCTGTTCAAAGGTGGACGACCTGCCACCGGCCAAGTTTAATCCGGGATCAGACATTTCAAACAGTCTCGTATCAAGTGGCTGTATCATAAACGGCAGTGTGGAGGATTCGGTGCTTTTCAAGCAGGTATTTGTGGGCAAAAACACCACAGTGAAGAACTGCGTGATACTCAATGACGTCTACATAGGCGACAATGTGCACCTCGAAAATTGCATCGTAGAGAGCCGCGGAACCATCAATCCAAACACCTGCTATTGTGGTGAGGATGGAGTCATGATAGTAAAAGAAAAAAATGTAAGATATGTAATTTAAAAACAGACCAGGGGGACAAAAATATGCAGATTACAGACATCAGAATTCGTAAGGTAGAAAAAGAGGGAAAGATGAAGGCGGTTGTGTCAATAACAATCGATGATGAATTCGTGGTACATGACATCAAGGTAATCGAAGGAGAAAAGGGACTTTTCATCGCCATGCCAAGCCGCAAGGCAAACGATGGCGAGTACAGGGATATAGCCCATCCGATTAACTCTGCCACACGCGAGAATATCCAGAATATGATTCTTGAAAAGTATAAGACAGAGATTGAGAATGCATAAAACAGTCAAATGCTGTAGCAAATGTAAATAATAATTTTGGTATGTGTATATCAGACGAAATCGCGCAAGTGCATCGGAGGAGATTGGCTTGCGCGGTTTTTATGTAATAAGGGTTTGATTAGAGAATAAAAAGTAAGCATATATTCATTTTAGACCCTCGTCTTTTACCCTTGTCTTTTAGAGAGAAATTTGATGACAAACTGTCCTCTCTGTGTTACAATCAACTCAAAGCATTATATTTCTGTAAATACGACACCACAGCATATTTTATCGGTGCGTATCACTTTGAAGAGGGCAGACCACTTCGCATTTTTCGACAAAGACATGGAAATTTTCAATGCTTTATGTTACCAGTTAATAGCAGGAAAATTGAAATGTCAGATGTGAAAACATTGCGAGAAAAGCGGGGGTGGGGATTTTGCCGGCTTTTATATAAGTGATTATTGTACACATTATATACGTGGAAAGCATAAGTATACAGTATTTTTATTCGACTTCAGATTTTCCTGCTCACGCAAGAAGAGGAGGTTAATTTGGGTACAAAGGACTCGAAGGCAAAGGAGTATTTGTCGGACAATACGAGGTTTAGTGAAATCTGTAATTATGTATTGTTTGACGGAGAGAAGGTTATCAAACCGGAGGATTTAAAGGAATGTGACACCACAGAGGTGTTATCAGTTTTCGGTATTGATAAGAAGCAGATTGTTAAGCAGAAATGGAGAGATTTGCTAAAAAGTGTTTCCGTGAAGCATACAGGGCAAATGTATGTTATCTTAATTGGAGCAGAAGCGCAGACAGACATTCATTATGCGATGCCTGTTAAAACTATGATTTATGATGCATTGAATTACGGAGAACAGGTCAACGAGGCAAAGAAACGTCACCGGAAAAATAGGGATTACAGGTCTTCGGACGAGTTTTTGTCAGGCTTTACACTTGATGATAAGCTGACACCGGTGATTACAATCACACTGTATCTTGGAACTACACAGTGGGATGGGCCAAGAAGCCTTGCAGAGATGATGCCACAGATGGATGAAAGAATACTCCCATTCATCAATGATTACAGGATTAATTTGCTGAATCCACTGGAGATTACAGACTTTTCCAAGTTCGAGACAGGGCTCAGGCCATTGTTTGAGTTATTGAAAAATGCGTCAGATGAGGAAAAGCTGAATGATTTAATTACAAACGACGAAACCTTCACAAGGGTTGACGTTGAGACAGTAGCAGCTATCAATCTATTTGTAGGAACTGACATTAAGTATGATGAAAAGGAAGAGGTGGTAAATATGTGTAAGGCATGGGATGATCATAAAAAACGCGGCATTCAGGAGGGCATGCAGAGAGGAATGCAACAGGGAATGCAGCAGGGCCGTCTTTTTGAAATTTATCTTTCAGTACAGGAGGGAGACTATTCTGCAAAAAGAGGTGCCGAGAAGGCTGAGATGTCGCTTGATGAATTTGAAAAAGCGATGAGCAAGGCGGGATATAAAATACCTGAGCTGGTATAATAATCCAAATATATTTCACACAAACCGGTCTATCCGTGGTACAATAAGCCACAGAAAGACCGGCTTTTTAGAGTATAGCTACAATAAAAGAGGATAGACAAACAGATATGTACAAGACGAAAATAGATAATCTGGATTTAAAACAGATTGCTGACAGTGGTCAGTGCTTCAGATGGAAGAATACAGGAGAAAATGAATACACAGTAGTGGCATTTGACAGGGCACTTCGGATTAAGCAGGATGGGAATGAGTTTGAGCTGGACTGTGATGAGGCAGACTGGAACAATATATGGAAAAGCTATCTGGATATGGATACGGATTATGCGGGGATTGCAAAGCTTATAGCAGACGGAGATGACGCGCATCTGAAAGAGGCGTATGCATATGGCAGTGGTGTGCGCATTTTAAGGCAGGATTTGTGGGAGATGATTGTTACTTTTATGATTTCCCAGAATAATAACATAAAGCGAATCACAAACAGTGTGGATTTACTTTGCAGGCGGTGCGGACATAAAATAGACGGCAGTGCAGAGGGGGAAGAACTGTATACATTTCCCAAGCCTCTTGAGGTACCGGATGAGGTATTTGATGACAGGAGCATGGGCTTTGGCTACAGGGCACCGTATCTGAAGGAAATATATGAGTATGGTGCTAATAATCCTGACTGGCTTGATAATCTGCGCAAAATGAGCTATGATGAGGCGATGGAAAGCCTGCTTACTCGCAAAGGAATTGGCAAAAAGGTGGCAAACTGCATATGCCTTTTCGGTTTGCATCATGTGGATGCGTTTCCGATAGATACGCATGTAAAGCAGCTTTTGGACAAATATTATAGTGACGGCTTTGATTTTGAGCGCTACAAGGGTGTGGCGGGAATTATCCAGCAGTATTTGTTTTATTTTGAATTGTAAATGATATGAGAAAGAGAAAGGATAAACGATGTACGTTATAGTAGGACTTGGAAATCCTGACAAAAAATATGAGCACACAAGGCACAATATCGGATTTGATGTGATAGATGCGCTTGCGGATAAATATAATATAAGTGTGACAGACAAAAAGCACAAGGCGCTCTGTGGAAGCGGAGTGATTGAGGGCATGAAGGTGCTGCTTGTGAAGCCACAGACATACATGAACTTAAGCGGTGAGTCTGTTGCTGAGGTGATGAATTTTTATAAGCTTGATCCGGATGAGGAAATGATTGTTATTTTTGATGATATTTCGCTTGAGCCGGGGCGTATCCGTATCCGCAAAAAGGGCAGCGCCGGCGGTCACAATGGGATTAAGAGCATCATTGCAATGACCGGCACACAGGGCTTCAGCCGTATCAAGGTCGGTGTTGGAGAGAAGCCGCAGGGCTGGGATCTTGCTGACCATGTGCTCGGGCGTTTCAGTTCTGAGGACAGGGCAAAGGTGGAGGAAGCTATCGGTCATGCGATGGATGCAGCAGTTCTTATGATGCAGGGCGAGACGGATAAGGCTATGAACATATATAACTAGCTGGAAATCGACAAGGTGATTTTGAACAGACAGAAATGGAGAATTGAAAGTGAAAGCATTTACAGAGCCACTCCTTTCCCTTGCGGGCTTTGAGGAGATGACAAAAACGGCAGAAAAATCGTCCGGACTTATATCTGTCACGGGATGCATAGATGCGCAAAAATCACAGATGATATATGCCTTTGGAGGTCACAGGAAAAACAAGCTTATTGTGACCTTTGGAGAGCAGAAGGCGAAGGAACTGTACGATGAGTACAGTTTTTTTGACAAAGAGGTGGTGTATTATCCATCAAAGGATGTGCTTTTTTACCAGTCGGATATCAGGGGCAATCTCCTGACAGCGGAGCGCATCAGGGCTTTGAAGGCTATCCATGAGCAGGAGAGTGTGACACTTGTGACCACATTTGATGCGCTGATGAATACGATGGCGCCGATAGAAAAGATGTGGGAAAACGTGCTTACACTTGAGCAGGGACAGCTTTTGGATTTGAAGGAAATTCAGGCTGCTCTTATCAGAATGGGCTATGAAAAAGAGTATCAGGTCCAGACGATGGGACAGTTTTCTGTCAGGGGCGGTATTCTTGATGTTTTTCCGCTGACGGAGGAGAATCCTATCCGAATTGAGCTGTGGGGAGACGAGATAGACACCATCAGATATTTTGACTGCGAGAGCCAGAAATCCATCGAAAATACAGACCGGGTGAGCATATATCCGGCGGCAGAGCTTGTACTTAGTGATGAGGAAAAGGCCGGGGGAATTGAAAAGCTTAAGGCAGAGGCAAAGAGGGTGTCTGACAAGCTTAGAAAGCAGATGAAGACAGAGGAAGCACACAGAGTGACTGTGATGGCAGACGAGCTTACCGAGGAGTGGGGAGAGCTGTCCATGTATGCGGGCATGGATGCTTTTTTGTCGTACTTTTTTGACGAGAGAGTCGGGCTTTTGGATTATTTTAATCCATCGGACAGCCTTATATTCTTCGATGAGCTGACCAGGTGCGCAGAGCAGGGAAAGCTTACCGAGACTGAGTTTTCAGAGAGCATGAAGCAGAGACTTGCGATGGGATATATACTTCCGGGGCAGATGAACGGTCTTTTTACAGAGAAGGAGATTGTGGCAAAGCTCGAGAAGTATTCGTGTATCGCACTCGGTGCGCTCGATAATAAAGCAAACGGACTGCACCAGCTGGGAAGCTATGGTATTCACTGTCAGAGTGTCAGCCCATACAATAACAGCTTTGAGCTTTTGATAAAGGACTTAAAGCGCTATAAGAAAAACGGCTACAGAGTCATTCTTTTATCCGGTTCAAGGACAAGGGCAAAGCGGCTTTCAGAGGATATCACAGATCAGGGAATCACATGCTTTTACACTGAAAACTACGACCATGAGCTTTCAGAGGGGCAGATTATGGTCTGCTACGGCAAGGTGAGAAGAGGCTTTGAGTATCCTATCCTAAAGTTTGCCGTGATTACGGAGTCAGATATTTTTGGGGCGCAGCAGAAGAAAAAGAAGCGTCACCGCACCTATGAGGGTGAAAAAATACAGAGCTTTACCGATTTGTCGGTTGGGGACTATGTAGTGCATGAAAACCACGGACTAGGTATTTACCGCGGCATTGAAAAGCTTGAGGTGGACAAAAAGGTAAAGGACTACATCAAGATAGAGTATCAGGGTGGCTCCAATCTCTATATTCTTGCCACCCAGCTTGACATGATACAAAAATATGCCGGAAAGGATGCCAGAAAACCAAGGCTCAACAAGCTTGGAGGTCAGGAATGGACCAGAACAAAGAATAGAGTCAGAGGTGCGGTAAAGCAGATTGCGGGAGACCTGGTGAAGCTGTACGCACAGCGTGAGCAGCAAAACGGATATGCCTTCGGCGAGGATACGGTATGGCAGAGAGAGTTTGAGGAGCTTTTCCCTTTTGATGAGACTGAGGATCAGATTCTTGCAATTGAAGCCACAAAGACTGATATGCAGAGCCATAAAATAATGGACAGACTGATTTGCGGTGACGTGGGCTACGGCAAGACGGAGGTTGCAATCCGTGCGGCCTTCAAGGCGGTGCAGGACAGCAAGCAGGTGGCATATCTTGCCCCGACAACCATTCTGGCACAGCAGATTTACGATACGTTTTCGCAGAGGATGAAGGATTTTCCGGTGAATGTGGATTTGATGTGTCGTTTCAGAAGTCCGGCGGAGCAGAAAAAGACGATAGAGAAGCTTAAAAAGGGTGAGGTCGATATCATTATCGGAACACACCGCATACTCTCAAAGGATGTGCAGTTTAAGGATCTGGGACTTTTGGTAATCGATGAGGAGCAGCGCTTCGGAGTGACTCACAAGGAGAAGATTAAGCAGATGAAGGTCAATGTCGATGTGCTCACACTGACCGCTACACCGATTCCGAGGACACTCCACATGAGTTTAATCGGCATAAGGGATATGAGCGTGCTTGAGGAGCCGCCGATGGACCGTGTACCGATTCAGACATATGTCATGGAGTACAATGATGAGCTTGTCAGAGAGGCAATTAACAGGGAGCTTGCCAGAAACGGACAGGTGTACTATGTGTACAATAAAGTGCGCGACATAGCAGACATAACGGCAAAGCTGCAGGAGCTGGTGCCGGATGCGACTGTTGCATTTGCGCACGGACAGATGAAGGAGACGGAGCTTGAGCGCATCATGTACCGTTTCATCAATGGTGAAATAGATGTGCTTGTATCCACGACCATTATAGAGACCGGACTTGACATCTCAAACGTCAATACAATGATTATACACGATGCGGACAACATGGGACTTTCACAGCTTTATCAGCTCCGCGGACGAGTCGGCAGATCTAACCGTACTGCGTATGCATTTCTCATGTACAGGCGCAACAAGATGCTAAAAGAGGTGGCAGAAAAGCGTCTTGCAGCGATAAAGGAGTACTCAGACCTTGGCAGCGGCTTTAAGATTGCCATGAGAGACCTTGAAATCCGCGGTGCGGGCAATCTGCTCGGAGCGGAGCAGAGCGGACACATGGAGGCAGTGGGCTACGATTTGTACTGCAAGATGTTGAGCGAGGCTGTAAAAGAGGCAAAGGGCATCGAGGATATCAGTGATAAATTTGATACGACGGTGGATATCGTGACCGATGCTTATATTCCGGCAGGTTATATTGCAAACGAATTCCAGAAGCTGGATATATACAAGCGTATTGCAGGCATAGAGACAGAGGAAGAGAAGGACGAGATGCTCGAGGAGCTCATAGACAGGTTTGGTGAACCACCAAAATCAGTGCTCAGCCTGCTTCGCGTGGCAAGGCTCAAGGCGTTGGCACATGCCGTATATATCACTGAGATAAAGCAGACCGGCTCACTGATAAAGCTTACCATGTTTGAACGGGCAAGGATAAATCCGGAGAAGATACCGGAGCTTATTACCCAGTATAAATCCTCCATCAAATTCAATATGGCAGAAAACCCATATTTCACATTTGATTTAAAAAATGGCAGCGTGGCAAAGAAGCGGGATGTGCTTGATGTGGTGGAGGAACTGATTTCGCAGATGCGTAAGGAACTGATTACGGCTGAATAGTTACCCGAATTTTGGAATCATGTAGCATATAGCATAGGAAACACCACATGCTTTACGCGAAATTGACGATAATTTACAAAGTTTAGAAAATGCTTGCCAGCAGGCCCGAAAAGCTCTATAATATACGAGCGATACTATACCAATTTTAAAGAGGATAGATACAATGAAAGCGAAAAAAGTAATAGCCATGTTATTAGCTGCAACACTCTCAGTTACAGCTTTTACAGGATGTGCAATAAATAAAACCGCAACAGTTGCGACATTAGATAAAGAGGATATCAAGCTTGGGCTTGTTAATTTTATGATAAGGTACCAGGAGGCCGGTTATGATGACATGTATATACAGTACATGGGCGAGGGCTACTGGGACAAGACAGTATCAGGCAATAATACTGTGCTTGAAACATGGAAGAAAAATGCTATCGAGGAGGCTCATGAGCTTTACACATTAAAGGCGCATCAGTCAGATTACGATGTAGAGGTTTCTGATGATGAGAAAAAGGAAATCAAAAAGGCCGCAGAGAAGTTTATGAAGGCAAATTCCGATGATGTGATAGACGAGATGAGTGCTACAGAGGAGATTGTCGAGGAATATTTAGAGCTTCGCCTCATAAAGAGTAAGATGTATGCTGCAATCATCAAAAATGCTGATTCAAGCGTGACGGATGAGGAAGCCAATATGGCTGCATACACCATTGTGAAGCTTGATTACAAGGGTGCATATGACTCTAATTACCAGTATCAGACATATACAGATGAGCAGTCAGCACAGATAAAGGCACAGGCAGATGCAGTGGTAGAGGCGCTTGCAGGCGGATCATCCTTAGAGGATGCAGCCAAGGCAGCAGGCACTACAGCCACAACAGGCACATACGCCACATACGTTGATCCGGATGCGGAGAAGACAGATGATTCAGATAAGAAATCAGATGACACAGAGTCTAAAGAGAGCTCAGAGTCATCGGACAGCAAGACAAAGGACAGTGTATACACTACAAACAATCTTGATCAGAGCGTTGTAGATGCACTCAATTCCCTTGAGGAGGGACAGACCTCAGACCTCATCACCACAGACAGCACTTACTATATCGTAAGGCTCGACAAAAAGACCGATGATAAAGCAACAGAGTCAAACAGGAAGACTGTAAAGGGCAATAAAGAGGACAAATATTACAATGGCATCCTTTCAGGATGGCAGGACGATGAAAAATGGTCTGTAAAGCAGAAGCAGCTTGACAAGATCAAGATTCACAATTATTTTACTACTACCAAGAAGGACAAAAAGGCAGCAGACACAAGTGCTACAGAGAGCACACAGCAGTCAGAAAGCACCAATAGTACAGATACAGAGAATACTGAGGCAGTAGATGGAACAGAAAACTAATATCGTACTTATAGGCATGCCGGGAGTTGGAAAGAGTACCATAGGCGTAATACTTGCAAAGGTGCTGGGATACAGCTTCCTGGATGCGGATTTACTGATACAGGAGCAGGAGGGAAAGCTTCTGCGTGAGATAATTGAGGAAAAGGGCACGGACGGTTTTATAGAGGTAGAGAACCGTGTCAATGCTTCTATCAGGGCTGATAGGGCCATTATAGCTACAGGCGGTTCGGTGGTATACGGAAAAGAGGCCATGGAGCATCTTAAGGAGATAGGCAGAGTTGTGTATCTCAAGGTTTCTTATGCCATTTTGGAAAAACGACTTGCAGACATAAAGGGTAGAGGTGTAGTATTAAAGAAAGGGCAGACTTTAGAAACCCTTTTTGAAGAGCGCTCAAAATTGTATGAGCAGTATGCAGACATCGAGGTTTCCGAGGATGGGCTTGATGTGGAGCAGACAGTAGAGAAGCTGGTGGAGGCACTTGAATTATAGTGCTTATTTATCGTGATATGATTAGATAATAGTAGCTGCTGCGTCATTTATTAAAAGCAGCACCGGCACAAATGGCGGCTTAAATACGTCGTCATAAATGAAATTTGTAGTTGGATGTATAACAATAGTGTAAATTGAGAATAGTATATTAGGAGGAAGTATACTCCTGAATTCATAGAGGTGGAATATGGAACAGTACGTAATCAAAGGTGGAAATCCTTTATACGGTGAAGTTGAAATTGGTGGAGCTAAAAATGCTGCACTTGCTATTTTGGCCGCTGCCATAATGACAGACGAGACTGTAACAATAGATAATTTGCCAAATGTAAGGGATATCAATGTCTTACTTCAGGCAATCGAAGAAATCGGCGCACATGTGGAGCGCGTGGATATACACAAGGTAAAGATAAACGGTTCATTTATCAGGGGCGTAAATGTCGATAATGAATTCATCAGACGAATCAGGGCATCATATTATTTAATTGGTGCATTACTTGGAAAATACAAGCATGCAGAGGTTGCGCTTCCGGGAGGCTGTGATATCGGAAGCAGGCCGATTGACCTTCATATGAAGGGCTTCCGCTCTATGGGAGCAGACATAGACATAGCTCATGGCCTTGTCATCGCCAGGGCAAAGGAGCTTAAGGGCACACACATATATATGGATAAGGTTTCTGTAGGTGCCACAATCAATATTATGATGGCTGCAGCCATGGCAGATGGCAAGACTGTTATCGAGAATGCGGCTAAGGAGCCTCATGTCGTTGACGTGGCAAACTTCTTAAACAGCATGGGAGCAAATATCAGGGGCGCAGGAACCGATGTCATCAGAATTGTAGGTGTGGAGAGATTACATGCTACAGAGTATTCTGTCATTCCGGATCAGATTGAGGCCGGTACATTCATGTTTGCAGTTGCGGCAGCAGGAGGCAACGTGCTGGTAAAGAATGTCATTCCAAAGCATCTTGAGGCCACCACAGCAAAGCTGTTGGAGGTAGGCTGCCAGGTAGAGGAGTTTGATGACTCAGTCAGAGTAATATCAGACGGACATTTAAAGCATACACAGGTCACCACACTTCCATATCCGGGCTTCCCGACAGATATGCAGCCACAGATGGCAGTGCTTTTGGGTATCGCTGAGGGCACCAGTACAGTGACAGAGAGCATATTTGAGAATCGTTTCAAGTATGTTGACGAGCTCACCAGAATGGGAGCTGATATAAAGGTAGAGAGCAATATAGCAATCATCAGCGGCGTGAAAAGATACACAGGTGCCAGAGTGAATGCACCTGACCTAAGAGCAGGAGCTGCACTGGTTATAGCAGGTCTTGCAGCAGAGGGCATCACAGTGGTTGATGATATCTACTATATCCAGAGAGGCTATGAGGCACTCGAGGAGAAGCTTACAAAGATTGGCGCAAAAATTGCCAGGGTAGAGGATGAGAAGGAGCTTCAGAAGTTCATACTCAAGGTATCGTAATAGATATATACGTAAAGCATGAAATGTAAACACAATATAAATGCAATATATAAAATAAGAACCGGCAGCATCTTACTGTAGATGTACGGTTCTTATTTTTGGTTATTTTATAATTTTTTTGAGTAACTATTCCGTAACCCTTTTGATTATAAATCGGCTTACATCACAGATTTGATGAAAAACTCGCGGTTTGTGGACAAATCAAGTATACTGCCGTCATCAAAACGTACAATAGGGCGTGACAGTTCATGTGGGTTGAGCATCACAATATTACAGAACCGGCTGTCGTTGAGCATTACACGGTTGCTCTGGTATGTGGTAGCAAGCTTTTTCAAAAACAAAAGCAGGAACTTTGTATTGTACTTTGTAAAACCTTCACTCTCAAAGCTTGATATGACAGCGAACGGACAAAGTGGCGCGCGATAGCGTCTGGCAGCAGTCATGGCATCATATACATCGGCGATGGCTGTTATCATGGCAAAGTCGTCAATCAGTGAGCTGTCAAGCTGCGAAGGATAGCCAGAGCCATCACAGCGCTCATGATGCATGAGGGCTGTGCGCTTTATTCTGGAGTCAATCTGCAGATCCCTAATCAAATCAAAACCAAACTGTGGGTGTTTTTTTATGAGCGCAAATTCTTCATCTGTGAGCTTGTCAGGCTTGTTTAGCACATCATCGGGAATCTTGCATTTACCGATATCGTGAAGTACTCCTGCGATAGTAAGCGTATTCACATCTGTCTTTTCCATATGAAGCCATCGTCCGATCATCCTTGTAATAAGCCCTACATTCAGACAGTGTGAGTACAACGGGTCTGCAATGGTGCGCATGTTGTAGAGCATGTCAAAGGTCTCGATTGTAGTGCCGCACGATGAGGAAAGGTCAATGACAGCAGTAAGGAGCGCAGCCTCATCAAAGGATTTTTCACCGGCACAGATTTTGCCAAAGGTATCCTTGATTTGATTTATGCATGTGAGGTATTTGAGCTGGAAGCCTAGGAACTCTTCTGAGGCCTGAACACGCTGGATGTTGGTCACCATCTCATGTGCGCGGGTTTTTGGTACAGGTTTTACCTTGTCTCGCTTTGCTGTATTTTCGCCGGCTTGCGGTGCTACTGCATAGGATGGGTTTTGAATTGAGATGCTGCCTACCTTATATAGCTTCATTTTGTTGATGAGCTGACGGGTGAGTGGTGTGCCGGGCAGTGCAAGTATCTGCCCCAGAGGGGTCTTTATCGGTTCTGCTGCCACCATACCAATCTGCGCATCTTTTATGCTGATTTTAATCATGAGTTACTCCAAAAATTTATTTTGATATTGTGTGTTTAGTACTATAAATACAAATTTAAGTATAATTACAAAAATTATGAAAGTCAATAAAGGAAGAAAGAATAATTGCATAAAATAGCTTATAAATAATGAATAGGGTATCGAAAATGGATTATTGATAAATCTGTATCGAAAATGATACTTGACATATATATCATGTGGTAGTAATATAGCTGACAGAGATTTGAAAAATTCTATATTGTAACTTCTCTTATTCAGAGTGATGGAGATACAAAGGATCTATGAAGTCACGGCAACCCCGTTACATGGGACTGAAAATTGGTCTCAGCAGGGAACGGAAGGTGCCAGCCTGAGCGAGGAACCGGGAGATCGGTTTATCGAGCAATAAGAGGAGTTGATCGAGATAATCAAGTCCGTGTTGCTGCGGACTTTTTTTATGTCTTACGACAAACTTATCAAAGGAGGAAATATGGAGAGATTACTTTTTACATCTGAATCAGTAACAGAAGGACATCCGGATAAAATGTGTGATCAGATTTCCGATGCGATTCTGGACGCGCTCTTAGAGCAGGATCCGATGAGCCGTGTGGCTTGTGAGACGGCGACGACAACCGGTCTGGTTATGGTTATGGGCGAGATCACAACGAAAGGCTATGTGGATATCCAGAAGGTAGTCCGCAATACTGTCCGTGAGATCGGTTATGACCGTGCGAAATACGGTTTTGACTGTGATACCTGCGGCGTGATCGTGGCACTGGATGAGCAGTCCCCGGATATCGCGATGGGAGTTGATAAAGCGCTGGAGGCAAAAGAGAACAAGATGACCGACGAGGAGCTGCTGGCGTCGTCGATCGACCCGCTGGAGGCAATCGGTGCCGGCGATCAGGGTATGATGTTTGGTTATGCGACCAACGAAACGGATGAATATATGCCATATCCGATTTATCTGGCACACAAACTGGCACGCCAGCTGACCAAGGTCCGCAAAGACGGAACCCTGCGCTACCTGCGCCCGGACGGCAAGACACAGGTAACGGTAGAGTACGATGAAAACGGCAAACCATCCCGTCTGGATGCAGTGGTTCTTTCCACCCAGCATGACGAGGAAGTAACCCAGGAGCAGATCCATAAGGATATTAAAAAATATGTATTTGACGAGATTCTGCCGGCAGAGATGGTTGATGAGAATACAAAATTCTTTATCAATCCGACCGGACGTTTCGTTATCGGCGGTCCGCACGGAGACAGCGGTCTGACCGGACGT
>ERZ824598.2551-NODE-2551-length-18501-cov-5.275398_pt1 | contig 18501 bp, 9 predicted proteins | sample MGYA00519934_ERZ824598 | MGnify/ENA primary metagenome ERZ824598 (study PRJEB31778, sample SAMEA3449177) | human gut metagenome | biome: human gut; feature: human-associated habitat; material: faeces | place: United Kingdom | collected 2010/2012 ...
GGGCCGGACAGGCCCGAGTGCACACAACAAAAAGCACATCGCCCATGTAGTGAGTGTTGGGGAGCAAGGCTTTCGGCCTAAGGACTCGATGCCATCAATGGGAACCGCCCTTGAACCACGAGACCGCGTGGTCCAAGGAATCCCCGCCCTTTAGGACGGGGAGGAAGTCAAGAGCGGCCCGAACATCAACGAGTAAGAGCCTAAAAAAGGATGAGGAGCGCCTGTCTTCGGACGGGCGGCCTGACTTTTTGGCGCTCGCGGGCACGCTGAAAAGAAGCCTGCAAGTCGCTAAAATACGGCACTTTCAGTTCAGGGCCTGCGTTTCGGGCCTCTTCAGTCTTTCTGCACATGTCCTTCGAAATCGAACGCCGCCGCATCTATTCGAGCGGCACCATCTTCCGCATGGCCGTTCCGCTGATGCTGAGCTTCCTGCTCGAGCAGCTCATCGGCATGACCGACGTCGCCTTTCTCGGGCGTGTCGGCGAAGTGGAGCTCGGCGCCGCAGCGCTCGCGGGCGTCTTCTTCCTCATGCTCATGATGTTCGGCATGGGGTACGGCTTCGGCGTGCAGGCGCACATGAGCAGGAAGAACGGCGAGAAGGCCTGGGCGGAGATCGGGCGGTCGTTCCGCTCCGGGGTACTCTTTCTCACGGGGCTCGCGGCGGTCCTCATCGTGCTCTCCGACCTTGCGGCCAAGCCTTTTCTCGATACGGCCTGCGAGTCGGCGGCGGTGGCTGAGGCGGCCGACACGTATCTCTACTGGCGCGTCTGGGGCCTGCCCTTTGCGTTTGCCTGCGCGCTTTTGCGTGCGTTCTTCATCGCGACGCTCAGGCCCGGCGTCCTGACGGCGAGCTCGCTCGTCATGGTCGCCTCGAACTTCGTCCTCAACTACGTGCTCATCTTCGGCGCAGGTCCCGTGCCCGCGATGGGCATTGCGGGCGCGGCCATTGCCTCGACGATTTCGGAGGCGGTCTGCCTCGTGTTCCTGCTCGGCTACGTACTCCTTCGCGTGGACCACGGGAAGTATGCGCTCTTCGGGAGCTTCTCCTGGGACGGCGCGCTGCAGCGCTCGCTCTTCAGGCTCGGGCGCTGGCTGATGGTGCAGGAGGCCTTTGCGTTCTTTGCGTGGCTTCTCTTCTTCCTCGCGGTCGAGCATCTCGGTGAGGAGCCTCTGGCGGTCTCGAACATCGTGCGCCAGATCTGCTCGACGCTCTTCCTATTCATCCACGCCTTCGGCTCGACGTGCGGCGCCGTCGCTGCAAACCTGATCGGCGAGGGCAGGGAGGACGAGGTGCCGGGCCTCGTGCGACGCGGCCTCGTGCTCTGCGCCGTTTCGATGCTGCCCGTCATGCTGCTCGCCGCCGTGTTCCCCTCGGCCGTGCTCGGGGTCTTCACGAGCATCGAGGGTGTGATCTCGGCCGCGAACGCGACCTTTTACGTGATGCTCGGCTCCTTCCTCACGGCCGTGCCCGCGATGTATCTGCTCTTCGTGATGGGCGGCATCGGCCGAACCTGGGAGAGCTCGGTCGCGACCATCGCCGCCTCGGCCGTCTATCTCTGCTACGTCTTCACGATCACGCGCCTCACGACGAACGTCGCCGTCGTCTGGACCGCCGACTGGATCTACTACATCACGGCGGGCGTCGTGCTGTGGCACTACTGGCGCAAGGGCGTCTGGCGTACGCACGCCTGAAGGCGATCTGCCTGAGGAGCTTGCGCCCGAGTCGTTTTCATGATGTTGAGACGCTTTTGTCATGAGGGGCCTCTGGTCTAAAATGCGTGTCACCGAAGCTCCCGCGCCCGCCTCGGCGGGCGGCGGGTCCCGTTCCAACACTTTATTGACGACATCGAACATGGCAGTCCTCAACATCGGCTCTCTCAACCTTGACTACGTCTATCGCGTCGACCACTTCGTGCGTCCCGGCGAGACGCTTGCGGCCTCGCACCGCGCCGTGCATGCGGGTGGCAAGGGTCTCAACCAGTCGGTGGCGCTTGCTCGCGCGGGAGCGACGGTCCTCCATGCGGGTTGCGTGGGTGCCGACGGCGGTATGCTTCTTGAAGTGCTCAAGGGCGAAGGCGTCGACGTCTCGATGCTGGCCGTGCACGAGTCCGAGGCGAGCGGCCACACCTTCATCCAGGTGACGGAGGACGGCGAGAACGGCATCCTCTACTATCCCGGCACCAACGGCCGCGTGACGGTGGAGAGCATGCTGCTTGCGCTCGACGCCTGCGAGAAGGACGACATCGTGATGCTGCAGAACGAGCTCCCCGACACTGCGGGCCTTATCGAAGCTGCGCTCGAACGTGGTCTGCGCACCGTCCTCAATCCGTCTCCCTTCGACGCTTCGCTTCTCAAGGCGCCGCTCGAAAGGCTCTACGCGCTCATCGTCAACGAGACCGAGGCGAGGGGCTTTCTGGCCGACGAGGCCGAAGGCGTTGAGGCCGCCGGCCTGATGGCGCTTCTCGAGCGCAGGTATCCTGACGTGAACCTCATCCTCACACTCGGCAGCAGGGGCGCCTGCGGCCGTGTGCCCGGTGCCGAGCCCTTCTTCGTGCCGGCCGTGAAGATGAAGGCCGTCGACACGACGGGCGCGGGCGACACGTTCGCGGGGTATGCCGTGGCCGCGCTTGCCGCGGGCGAGGACTTGAGGACCGCCATGAACCGCGCCGCGAAGGCCTCCGCCATCTCGGTGACGCGCGAGGGCGCCGCCACCTCAATTCCGAGAAGGTCCGAGGTCGAGGTGCTCGCCGTCTGAAGCCCGGCAATCTTCGCAGCCGAACATTCCGAACGCAAGGAGCACGCAACATGAGCACCGAAAACCAGAAGATCGACATCATCCTCGACTGCGACCCCGGCTACGACGACGCGGCCGCCATCCTGCTCGCCGCAGGCAATCCGAACGTGAACATCCTCGCGATCACGGTCGTGGCGGGCAATCAGTCGATTGCCAAGGTGACCCGCAACGCGCTGGCCATCGCGCAGGTGGCGGGCCTTCACGACGTTCCCATCGCGGCGGGCGCCACGCGTCCCCTGATGATCGAGCCCGAAGTGGCGGCCGAAATCCACGGCGAGACGGGCCTTGACGACGCGACGCTCCCCGAGGAGATCGTGCTCAAGACGGATCCGAGGCATGCCGTGCAGGTGATCATCGACACCGTGATGAGCCGCCCCGCAGGGATGGTGACGCTCGTGCCGACGGGGCCGCTCACCAACATTGCGCTTGCCGCGCGCTTGGAGCCCAGGATCGTCGAGCGCGTCAAGGAGGTCGTCCTCATGGGCGGCGCCGTGCACACGGGCAACCACGGCCCGTACTCCGAATTCAACATCGGCACCGACCCCGAGGCGGCCGACATCGTCTTCAAGGAAAAGTGGAAGGTCGTGATGGTCGGGCTCGACCTCACCTATCAGGCCCGTGTGAGCGAGGAGCAGGTCGCCCGCATCGCCGCGATCCCGACGGCCTCCGCGAAGCTCCTCGCTGAAATCCTCACGGCCTTCAACGTCCGCTACCGCCGCGTGCGCGGCTTCGGCGACGCGCCGCTGCACGATCCGTGCGCCATCGCGTGCGTGCTCGACCCGACGGTCGTCAGGTACGTCCCCGTGCCCATCAGCGTCGAACTCACGGGCACGCGCACCCGCGGCATGACCGTCGCCGACTTCCGCAGGACGGCCCCCGAGGGCTGTCACACCCACGCCGCGCTCGAGCTTGACCTCGCGCGTTTCTGGGACATGATGGCGGATGCCGTGTCGAGACTGCCGTAAAGAGGGCGTTCAAATGCGTCTCTCGGGAAGACTGAGGGACGCATGAAAATGAGAGTGAAAAAATCGGGAGCCTCCGTTGCGGAGACTCCCGATTTTATTTAGAAGCTTCAGGCCTCAGGCCTCAGGCCTCAGGTTTTTCGGAGACCGGATAGTAGGCGCAGGCCATGGCTTCGGCCCTGAGCTTGGCCTCGGCGGATGCTGCGGCCTGGTCCTCGGCCTCATCGAGCGCGAGGATCTGCTTGATGCGCTTGATGGCCATCTCACGCACGAGCGGCACGTCCATTTCGGGCGTGAAGATGTGCGCGAGGCGCAGGCCTTCGAGCATGGCGCGGATGGTCATGCAGCGGCTCTCGATCACTTCGTAGGGCGGTGCGTAGCGGCGCTCCTCCTTCATCGCGAGGAGCTGAGCCTCGACGATGTGGTTGCGGACCTTGCTCGCGGCGGCCACGACGATTTCATAGACCTTCGGGTTGATGAGGGCCTCGTTCATGATCGCGATGGAGAGCGACGTGTTGTCGAGGTTGAGGTAGGCGTCGACTACCTGGCCGAGCTCCTTGTCCATGCGCTCTTCGGGCGGCAGGTCGGCGAACTTGTCGGTGTCGATCATGTCGAGGAACTCCTGCGTGCGCAGTTCGACGAGCGCCTCGATGATCGCTTCCTTGTTGCTGAAGTAGTTGTAGATGTGGCCGGCGCTCATCCCGAACTCCTGCGCGATGTCGCGCAGGGTCGTCTTGTGGAAGCCCTGCTTCTTGAAGCAGCGTTGGGCGGCGTCGAGTATCTGGTTGCGGCGTGAGTGGCGCTGGTGCTTGCCCGCCTTGTGAATGGTGAATGTCACTTTGGCCATGGATTACTCCTTGTCGGCCTTGTCGGCCGGCTGCGCTTCGGCTACGGTCGTGCCGCCGCCGAGCACCTTGTAGAGGGTGATGGCGCTCATCGACTTGGAGAGTTCGGCGCCGATGAGGGCCTGCTTGGCGCCGACCATGGCGCGCTGGCTCGTCAGAACGTCGTTGTAGGAGATGGCGCCCGCCTTGTAGCTGGCGTCGGAGAGTTCCCAGGCCTTGGTGGCGGCCTCGGCGTATTCGCGGCGGGCCGTGAGTTCACGGTCCATCGTGCCTTCGGTGGCGAGGGCGTCGGAGACTTCCCTGAAGGCGGTCTGAATGGCCTTTTCGTAGTTCGCGACGGCGATCTTCTGGCCGACCTTGGCGGCTTCAAGGGTGGCGACGTTGCGGCCGCCCGTGAAGATCGGAAGGTTCACGGAGGGCGTGAAGGACCAGAAGCCCGTGTGCGCGTCGAAGAGGTTCGATAGCTGCATGCCCGTGGTGCCTGCGCCGGCGGTGATCGAGACGCTCGGGAAGAAGGCGGCTCGGGCGACGCCGATGTTGGCTTCGGCGCTGATCAGGTCACGTTCGCTCGCGGCGATGTCGGGACGCTTGAGGAGCACTTCGGAGGGAAGACCGGCGGGGAGGACGGCCGTCTGCGTGACGCCGGTGGCGAGACCCGCAGGGAGCAGATCCTCGGGGACGGTGGTGCCGCAGAGAAGGTCGAGGGCGTTCTTGTCTTGCGCGACGGCGCGGATGTAGGACGCGATCTGGGCGCGGGCGGCCGTGACCGTCGTGCGGGCCTGCTCATAGTCGAGCCTGCTCGCGGCGCCGAGCCTGTAGCTTTCCTCGATGAGGCGGAAGCTTTCCTCCTGGCTTGCGAGGGTCTCCTTCTGGAGCTCGAGTTGGGCGCGGTCGGCGCCGAGCGCAAGCCAGCCGGAGGCGACCTGGGCGATCAGGGCGCTCTGGGCGGAGCGGCGGGCGTCCTCGGAGGCGAGGTAGGCCTGCAGGGCCTGCTCGTTGAGGTTGCGCACACGGCCGAAGAAGTCGAGCTCATAGCTCGTCATGGCGAGCTGGGCCGTGTAGGTGTGGGTCGTCGTGCTCGTGCCGGCGACGCTTGCCGGGGTGTGCTTGCCTGCGTTGCTAGCGGCGGCGGCGACGGTCGGGAAGAGCTCGGAGCGCTGCACGCCGTAGAGGGCGCGGGCCTTTTCAATGTTGAGGGCCGAGACGCGGAGGTCGCGGTTTTCCTTGAGGGCGAGATCGATCACCTTGCGAAGGCGCTCGTCCGTGAAGAAGGCCTGCCATGCGGGCAGGGCTTCGCTGCGCACGGAGGCGGCGTCGTAGGCTTCGCCCGTGGGCCACGCCTGTTCGACGGGCGCGGCGGGACGCTCGTGGTCCGGGGCGAGGTTGACGCAGCCTGTCAGGGCGAGGGCCGCGCAGAGGGGAAGGATCTTGAAAATCGTCGTGGACATGATGTTTGTTCCGTGAGGGCGGCGGAGCGGGTGAGGCCCGCCGCCCTGAGATTTCAATGTGTCGTGATGTCAGTCACCTGCATCAGGCCTGCTGGATCTGGTTCTTTTCGTGGCGCTTCTTGCCGCCGAGGAAGCGGTCGACGAGCACGTAGAAGACCGGGACGAAGGCGATGCAGAGGAAGGTGCCTGCGAGCATGCCGCCGAGCACGCCCACGCCGATGGCGTTCTGGGCGCCGGCGCCCGCGCCGTGGGCCATGGCGAGCGGGAGCACGCCGAGACCGAAGGCGAGGGAGGTCATGAGAATCGGACGCAGGCGGACACGCACGGCCTCTTCGGCGGCGTGGATCGCATCCTTGCCCTGTTCCATGTACTCCTTGGCGAATTCCACGATCAGAATGGCGTTCTTGCTCACCAGACCGATCGTCGTGAGAAGGCCGACCTGGAAGTAGATGTCGTTGGACATGCCGAGCGCGCCGGTGAGGCCGAGGGCGCCCACGACGCCGCAGGGCACCACGAGGAGCACCGCGATCGGGACGGACCAGCTTTCATAAAGGGCGGCAAGGCAGAGGAACACCACGAGGATCGAGAGCGCGAAGAGCGCGGGACCCTGGTTGCCTGCGGCCTTTTCCTGGTACGAAACGCCGTTCCAGGCGATTTCGTAGCCGGCGGGGAAGACTTCTTTGGCGATTTCCTCAATGGCGGCCATAGCCTGACCGGAGGAGACGCCCGCACGCGGGTTGCCCTGGATGTTCACGGCGGGAAGGCCGTTGAAGCGTTCGAGACGCGGGCTGCCGTAGGTCCATTCGAACTTGGCGAACGTGCCGATGGGCACCATCTCGCCGTTGGCATTGCGAACGTGCCAGCCGAGGATGTCTTCGGGCTGCATGCGCGAGCCCGTGTTGCCCATGACCCAGACCTGCTTGACGCGGCCGCGGTCCATGTAGTCGTTGACGTAGGAGCCGGAGAGGACGGTCGAGATGGCGGAGTTGACTTCGCCGATGCTGAGGTTTAGGGCCGAGAGCTTTTCATAGTCGAGCACGAGCTTCAACTGCGTCGTGTCGGCCATGCCGTTGTGGCGGACCATCGTCAGACGCGGGTCGGCGTTGGCCTTCATTAGGAACTGGCCCATGTACTGCATGAGCTTGTCGTGCGTGCCGCCCGTGTTGTCCTGGATGTAGAGGTCGAAGCCGTCGGCCACGCCGAGTTCGGGAACCGGCGGAAGCGGGAAGACGAAGGTGCTGGCCTGCTTGAAGTCCGGGTGACCCATGAGGATGCCCATGGTGCGGCCCTGGATGGCGGCGACCGACGTGTCGGGCGTCGTGCGCTCGCTCCAGTCGCGAAGCTTCAGGAAGCCCAGAGCCATGTTCTGGCCCGTACCCGCGAAGGAGAAGCCGCGGACCACGAAGACGGACTCGACGGACTTGGCTTCGGTCTTGGCGAACGTCTGCTGGATCTTCTTCATCTCAAGGTCGGTGCGCTCGAGCGTCGCGCCGTCGGGGAGCTGGGACATCATCATGAGGACGCCCTGGTCTTCCTGCGGCATGAACGAGGTTGGCAGCGCCTTGAAGCCCCAGACCATCAGGCCGACGACGGCGGCGTAGGCGACGAGCATGACGCTCCAGCCGTGGATCGACTTGGCGATGAGGGCCTTGACGGACTGCGTGAAGGCGTCGAAGCTGCGGTTGAACCAGCCGAAGAAGCCGCCCTTGCCGTGGTGCTCCTCATGGTTGACCGGCTTGAGCATCGTGGCGCAGAGGGCCGGCGTCAGTGTCAGGGCGACGACGACGGAAAGCGCCATGGCCGAGACGATGGTCACCGAGAACTGGCGGTAGATGACGCCCGTGGAGCCGCCGAAGAAGGCCATCGGCACGAACACGGCCGAAAGGACCATGGCGATGCCCACGAGGGCCGACTGGATTTCACCCATCGACTTGATGGTAGCGGTCTTCGGGTCGGTGCCGTCCTCGCGCATCACGCGCTCGACGTTCTCCACGACCACGATGGCGTCGTCCACCAATAGACCGATGGCGAGCACCATGGCGAACATCGTCAGCATGTTGATGGAGAATCCGCAGACGAAGAGTGCGCCGAACGTGCCCAGAAGCACGACCGGCACGGCGATCGTCGGAATGAGCGTCGCGCGGAAGTTCTGCAGGAAGAGGTACATCACCACGACGACGAGCACGATGGCTTCAAAGAGCGTCTTGATCACGCCCTTGAGAGCTGCGGAGACGAACGGCGTCGTGTCGAACGGAATCACGACTTCCATGCCTTCGGGGAAGCTCGGCTTGAGTTCCTCGACGCGTTCGAGCACGGCCTTCTGCGTGGCGATGGCGTTGGCGCCCGAAGCGAGCTTGATGGCCATGCCGGAGGCCGGATAGTCGTCGTAGGTGGCGAAGGCCATGTAGGTCTGCTGGCCGACGGCGACTTCAGCGACGTCGCGCAGGTAGACCTTGGCGCCGTCCTCGGTCGTCTTGAGGAGGATGTTGCGGAATTCCTCAGGCGTCTGCAGCAAGCTTGCCGACGAGATGGTGGCCGTGAAGAGCTGCTTGCCGTCGGTCGGCTGCTGGGCGATGCCGCCGGCGGAGACCTGGGCGTTCTGGGCCGAGATGGCGGCCTTGACTTCGCTCGGGTTGAGCTTGTACTTCACCATCTTGCTCGGGTCGAGCCAGATGCGCATGGCGTATTCGGAGCCGAATACTTCGGCTTCACCGACGCCCTGCACGCGAGAGAGCGGCTCCTGAACATGGGCGACGAGGTAGTCGCCCAAGTCGGAGGCGTTCATGCTGTGGTCCTTGGAGATGAAGCCCACGACCATCAGGAAGTTGGCGGACGTCTTCTGAATGGTGACGCCCATCTGCTGCACGACCTGCGGAAGCGTGGTCAGGGCCGTCTGGATCTTGTTCTGGACCTGAACCTGAGCCATGTCGGGGTTCGTGCCGGCCTCGAAGGTCACCGTGATGGACACGCGGCCCGTCGAGTCGGACGTCGACGACATGTAGAGGTAGCCGTCAAGACCGGTGAGGTTCTGCTCGATGATCTGCGTGACGGTGTTTTCGATCGTCTCGGCGGAGGCGCCCGGATAGGTGGCGGAGATGCTTACCTGCGGAGGCGCGATCTGCGGGAACTGGCTGATCGGCAGCCTGAGGATGGCGAGAGCACCCGCGAGCATGATCACGATGGCGATCACCCACGAGAAGACGGGCCTCTCAATGAAAAAGCGTGAGAACATGGTTTACTGCCTCAGTCCGTATTAGTAGAGGGGCTTGCCGGTCTTGTCGAGCATCTTGGAGGCGTCGGCCTCCTTGGGCGAAACGGTGGCGCCGGCGCGGGTGCGCTGGAAGCCCTCGTAGACGACGCGGTCGCCGGCCTTGAGGCCGGACTCGACGAGCCAGCTCGTGCCGATCGAGCGGGAGGCCGTGATCTTGCGGGTGGCGATCTTGTTCTCGGCGTCGATCACCCAGACGGAGGCGTTGCCCTTGGCGTCGCGCATCACGCACTGCATCGGAATGACGATGGAGTCGGGACGCACGCCTTCGACGAGGTTGGCGCGGACGTAGAGGCCGGGGAGAAGAACCTTGTCCGGGTTCGGGAACACGGCGCGGACGTTGACCATGCCGGTGGATTCGTTGACGGTGACGTCGGTGAACGTCAGCTCGCCCTCGTGCGGGTAGACGGAGCCGTCGTCAAAGACGAGCTGGACGCGGGCGCTCTGGTTGTCGCCGGACTTGAGCACGCCGGAGGCGATGTCGCGGCGGATGCGCATCAGGTCGTCGGCCTTCTGCGTCACGTCGACGTAGATCGGGTCGAGCTGCTGCACGCGCGTGAGCGGCGTGGCCTGGTAGGCGGCCATCAGCGCGCCTTCCGTGAATTCGGAGCGGGAGATGCGGCCCGAGATCGGGGAGAGTACCTTCGTGTACTGCATGTTGACCTTCGCGGTCGCCACGGCGGCCTCGGCGGCCTTCTGGTTGGCGACGGCGGACTTGAGCGCGGCCTGAGCGGCGTCGTCGGACTGCTTCGAGACGGCGTTGATCTTCACGAGCTCGGAGGAGCGCTTCGCGTCGGCGCGAGCCTTCACGAGGTTGGCATTGGCCTGGGCGAGCGAGGCTTCTGCGGACTTGAGCGCGGCGACGTAGGGGGCGTCGTCGATCTGATAGAGCTGCTGGCCGGCCTTGACTTCGGAGCCGTCCTTGAAGAGCTTCTTGACGAGGACGCCGTTGACCTGCGGGCGAACCTCGGCTTCATAGTAGGCGCTGGTGCGGCCCGTCAGGGTCGTCTGAAGCGTCTGGTCGGTCGTCTTGGCCGTCACGTAGGTGACTTCCGTCGGAGGCATCTGCCTCTGGGCGGCCTGACCCTGCTGGGCGCCGTCCTTGCAGCCGGTGAGCACGGTCGTGGAGGCCAGGGCGCACATCAGCGCCAGGGTGATGGTTTTGCGCGTTGACAACATGTCAATGTACCTTCTGGTTTTTGTCGAAAACGGTTGTATCAGGTCGTCGGAAAGCGCCGTGTTGCGGGACTCTTTCCTGAACGCCTGTTCAGAAATGACTGAACGGCTGTTCAGAATTCTAGCAAACCTTCTGAACGAACGTTCAGGATTGTACCAAATCGAAACGGCGCCGAACGTAAAGATTCTTCAATTTTCGAGCGCTTTTTCCGATGTTTCTGACGCGTGCTTCATCATTGGGATCGCTACTGCTCGAGGGGAAGACGAGGTTTTCGGGACTTTCGCGCTGTAAAACGGCGCGCAGTCTCAGTAGTGTCCTCTGCAATCCCACAGGTATGAACGGATCGTCAGTTCCGGGCGTTCGAAGAAGATAGCCGACTAATCAAGTGATTTTGCCGAAAGTTGACGGCAGAAGACGGGAAACCTGATCCTTTTCGTTGAGGGAGAGGCCTTTTGACGGCGGGGCGGGGAGGAAGGGCGGAGGCGTCGCGGGGACCCCGGCGCTCGCGGTTTCGCCTGCGGCATCACGAGGGCGTGCTGCGCATGGACGACGCGCGCCGTGATAAGCCTGCAGGCGTAGGGAGACGGCGGGGTTCGATGCAAAACCGCCCGCGGGAGAGGCGTTTCTCCTGCGGGCGGCGGGTCACTTGCGGTTTTTCACCGGTCCGTCATCGGAGGGCTTCGGCCGTTCGGGCGATGAAGACGACGAAGTCCTGCACGAAGCGCTGCGTGAGGTCGGCTTCGGCGAGCGACCACATGCGCCAGGCGCCGTTGTGCACGAGGCGGCAGCCCGCGCACGTGCGGGGCTTGACGTCGTCGAAGGCGGGCACGAGCACGTCTGCGCGGCCGCTCCAGAAGGTGGCTCGCAGGAGCGTGCGCCCGCCGATCGTCATGGTGGCGTCGTTGGGCGTCGTATGAAGGACGGGATTGATCCCCCGGTCCATCAGGCCGTCGCGGATCACCTCCATGAAGGTGACGGGCGTGTGGTGCGGGTCGCCGCAGGACTCGGCCGCGGGCTCGTTTGGAGCTTCGTCTTCCGTTTTGGCGTCCGCTTCGGCGGCGGGCTCGTCGTCGAAGACGTCGGAGAGCGTCGGGAGCGAGATGCGCACCGCATCCCTCATCTCCATCTCGGGAATGAGCATGATGTCGGCCTTCTCGACCTCGACGGGCATGAGCGGAGCCTCGAACTGCACGGGGGCCGTGACGACGGGTTCGGCGTCGTCGGGCGCGAGGTCGGCGGGCGTCACGGGGGCGACGGGCGGCACGGGGTCCTCGTCCTCCTTGTCGAAGACGATCATGTCGAGTCCGGCTTCGAGGCGCTCGACGTTGGCCCTCACGTGTGCAAGAAGCAGGTCCTTCTGCGGGGCGCAGTCCTCGGGCTCGGGCGCGATGCCCAGGGCGGCGAGGGCCTCGCAGACGCGCTCGAGCGTCTTTTCGGGGCGGCGGAACCAGTCGGCGCTGCGCACGCGCACGAACTTCCAGCCCGCGCGCTCAAGCACGGTCTGGCGCTCCATGTCGCGGCGGATGGCGTCCTCGTCCTCGCGGCCCGAGCCGTCGCACTCGATGGCGGCGGCGCGGCCGCGCGCACGCACGACCATGTCGAGGCGCCAGGCGCCCGCATCGTGGCCCGCCTCGACGCGGTAGCCTCGCTTTCGCAGCGCACGGAGCACCTGACCCGTGAATTCGGGATCCGGCAGGTCGAAGGGCTCGGCCGCGCCGATCGTGCCCGACATGACGCCGTCGGCCCAGTCGAAGAGCGAGCGGCGCAGGTCGTCGGGCTTGAGCTGCGCGGCGGGGTCAAAGGAGTGCACGAGCCAGAGCTGGTCGCGGGCGCGGGAGACGGCCACGTTCCAACGCTTCTTCATCATGCCGTCGGCGCCGTCGGTCTCCTTCCTGAGGGGAAGCCCGGGCGCGGCGGAGTCAACGAGCGAGAGGATCACGACGTCGCGCTCGTCGCCCTGGAATTCGGCCGAAATGCCGCAGTGGATGCGGCGGCGCTCGATCTCGCGCGGGTCGAAGTTCTCGACGAGCAGGCGGCGGATGCGGTTGACCTGCGCGCCGTGCACGCTTCGCATCGGGATGATGCCGAAGGTCTTGCCGTCGTAGGCGGGATCATGGATCATCGCACGAAGCAGGCGGATGACGGCCTGGGCCTCCTCTTCGTTGACGCCGTTGTCGCCCGCCGTGCCGCGGGTGCGCCAGGGCACCACCGCGGGCTTGAGGCTCGAGGACGAGGCGTCGCGAAGCGGCCTGATCGTGCCGTTGTAGGAAAGGCGGCTGCACCAGCCGATGATTTCGGGCACGGAGCGGAAGTGCTCGACGAGCATGTGCGCGGGGAAGGCCATGCTCTGCACGAGGCCGTAGAGCGAGAGCCTCGAGTCGTAGAGCTTGGGCTCCTTGACGCGGCCCTCGAGGTGTCGGGCGCAGAGCGCGTCGACGGCGGCCTCGCTCGTGCCCACGGAGAGCGGCGTCACCTGGCGGTCGTCGCCCACGACGATCACCTTCTTGCCCATGTAAAGAAGCGGCAGCGCCGTCATGTCGGCCTGGCTCGCCTCGTCGACGACAATCACGTCGAACTTCGAGGCGGTGCTGAAGTTGAGGAGCGCGTCCTGGATCATCATGATCCAGACGGGTACGGCCTGCTGGCAGGCGGGCAGAAGCCTGTTGACCTCGCGCCTCCAGGCGGCGCTCTTGCGGCCGCGGCCGACGGCGCGCTTCATGTAGGCGGCAAGCGAGAAGAGGTTCGAGAGCGCGGGGCCGTTCGAGAGCCTCGACTTGACGGCCAGCCACGCCTTGGCGACGGCGAGCTGGGCCGTCGCCTCGCGAAGGTCGGTGCACAGACGCTCGGCGTCGGACTGCAGCGCGTCAAGGTCCGCGGCGGTCGAGCCCGTGTAGATGCGCTCGAGCTGGCGGTAGAGCCAGGCATTCGTGATTTCGGGCGACGGGTTCGAGGTCGTGAAGCCGGGGTCGCCCGCCTCGAGCGCGTTCGCCCACTCGGGTGCGGCGGCGCGAAGCCTTTCAAGAAGTTCGGTGCGACGGGCAAAGAGCGGCTGGTCCTCAAGCAGCTTCCTGAGGCGCTCGGCCTCGAGCTCCCAGGCGTCGGGGTCGACGAGCGTTGCGGCGGCAAGGCGCCTTGCGGTCGCGCAGGCGGGGGCGGCCGCATAGAGCTTCTGGCTCTCGGTCGCCTGCCATTCGCGAAGCGCATGAAGCTCGGCCTCGCGGTGGCGGGCCGTGTGCACGGGCGCGAGCACGTCGGTCGCAAACCTGCGGGCCGCCTCGAGCGGATCGGCGGATTCAAGAAGCTCCTTCATGCCCTCGGCTTCGATGCCGGCGGAAAGAAGCCCTTCAATATAGGGAACGAAGACCCTGCGCCACCAGATGCAGGTGTCGGAGAGCGATGTGCCGTAGCGCGTGAAGAGCGTGCGCACGGCGTTGTCGCCATAAGTGGCGAAGGCGGGTGCGTCCGCGCGTTCGGCCAGGCTGTCCCAGGTGCGGGCGACGGTCTTCACGGCGGCCTTGAGGCGTGCGTGCAGCGCGACGGCTTCGAAGGCCTCCTTCGAGGCAGGGCGCGAGCCGTCCACTTTGACGCCGGAAAGCGCATCGGCGGCCTCGCGGGCCTCCTTGTTGAAGAGGCGGCCGAGGAAGCCCGTGCTGCCGTCGGGATCGTTGGCTGTGAACCATTCGGCGGCCTTCATGGCGGCGTCGGCGTCGATGGCGTCGGGGATGACGACGGTGCGGTTGTCAAGAAGCGAGGCGCGGTCGACGGCGAGAGCAAGTTCGTTTGCGGCCGCGAGCTCGCGCTCGAGCTGCTCGAAGGCCTCGCGGCACCCTTCGTCCGCAAGGCCGAGCGAGAGCGCAAGGCGCTTCATTTCGTCCGTTTCGGTAAGCGGCGAAAGATCCATAGCGGGTGTGAGCGCGGAGATGCCCGACTCGGGTGCGACGAGAAGCGTTTCGCCGCCCTTCATGAAGGCGTGGAGCCGTTCGCCTGAGGCGCTCCTTCGCTCGTCGATGGTGACGTCGCCTGCGTCCTCGGCGAGCACGTCGCGCCAGCGGCGGTTCATGCCGCGCATCGTGTCGACGTCGGGCAGAAGCTCGAATCCGGGGAGCAGGCCCGAGAGGTCGCGGGCCGTCTCGGCGTCCCACCGGCCGTTCGTGCCGTAGAGTTCAAGAAGCTCCCTGAAGGAGAGCGGCAGGGGACCTTCGGCCACTTCGCCCGGAATGAGCGCCTGCAGGCGCTCGGCCTCGCGCAGGAACTTCGCGATTTCGGTGAGCGTGTAGCGGCGGCCGTTGAATTCGACGGCCTTGTGCTCGATCCTGCGTTGCTCGAAGATGCGGCGGCGACGGTCGGCGAGCGCGGTGCCGAGTCGATGACGTTCAAGGCCGAGCGCCCTGATGCGGGCCTCGAGGTCCTCGACGTTGAGGCGGGTGAGGCGCGTGATGAGTTCGGACGAGGTCTGCTCGAGGTCCTTCCTGTCGCCGAGCATCGTGACGCAGAGCGGCTGGATCTCCTTCGGCAGGAGGTCCTTGACGACCGAGAGCGCCTTCGTCGTGTGGCTCGTGACGAGCACGCGCTTGCCCTGCGAGAGGAAGTGGCCGAGAAGGTTCGCGATGGTGTGGGTCTTGCCTGTGCCGGGAGGGCCCTGCACGAGCACGACGTTGTTGTGTTCGACCTCGTGCGCGATCGCGAGCTGCTCGGGGTTCGCGGGCTTGGCGAGAAGTACGTCGGGGTCCTCGCCCGCCGTCGCGGCGAGTTTGGCTTCGAGCGAAAGCGTGGGCGTGAGGCCCGAGGCGAGCGTCGGGAAGACGTCGGGACAGACGATCTCCATCAGGTGCGCGGGCACGTCGCGGTGTTCGGCGATGTCCTTCCTGATGCTGCGGATCGCACTGCGAACGCCGCTCGGACGCGGCTGAATAAGAATGACGGGACTCGCCTCGAGCGTGAAGGCGGGTTTTTCACCCGCGTCCTCGGGGAGTTCTTCTTCTGCGGGTACGAAGCGGCAGTCTGGGTGAAGGCTTGCGGCGAACTTTTCGAGCGCCTCGGAAAGCGACTCGTCGCCCGCAAGGTTCGCGTCCGCACCCGCATCCTCGAGCCATTCCTCAAAGCGCGAGGCGGCCTTGAGGTCGACGCCGTCCTCGGCAAAGGGCGCGAGGATTTCGGCAAGGAGCCTCGGGTCCTCGTCGCCGTTTCTGCGCACTTCGATCACGGGCAGGTTGCGGCGGCTCGAGCCGAGCTCGATGACGAGCGGCTGCACGAGGAGCGGCCAGCGCACGGGGTTCTTCGCGCGCGTGACGTCGGGGTTCGACGTGAAGACGGCCGTGCCGATCACGCACTCGTCGCGAAGGTTCGACTCGGAGAGATGGTCCCTCAGATCCTGCAGGCGCTCGAAGAGCGCATGGTTGGGAAGGATCTCGCCTCTGGCCTCCAACCAGGAGCCGCGGATCCTGAGCCAGTCGGCGAGCGTCTCGTAGAGTTCGGCCGACTCGGGATGCTCGGCCGGATCGGGCAGGGCCTTCCAGTCGGGCGTCCATTCGGGGACGCGCCAGTCGCCCGTCGCGTACGGGGCGAGAGACTCGGGAATCGGCGGGCACGGCGGCATCTCGAGCTTTTCGATGCGGCAGACGAGGTCGGCGTCGGCGCCCGTCGGGTCGCCCGCAACGAGCCCCGGCACGGCCGCCTCGAGCTCGGGGAGCCTGAGAAGCCTGCCGCACCTCGAGAGGTGCCTTGCGGCCGTCTGCCTGAGGCTCGTGGCCTCTTCAATGAAGGTGAGAAGACTGTCGATTGCTTCGCGCTGTGCTTCGGTGGCTATCATCGGAATTGTCTTGGCTGCCGTCCGGAGAATCGTCCGGCCGGAATCGGATTTTGGAATCTAAACACCACATTGTACTGAAGCGGACGCAATCCGCCTCTCCATGCGGTGCCTGCCCGCGTCTGCAGCTTCGCAAATGCATCGCGGCAGGAGTCCGGATCGGTGAGTGATGATATCGGCAGGCTTGGAAAAAAAAAGGAGCAACCTCCGGAAATTCCATGCAAGCGAACGGAATCGGGTAGAATCGTGATATTACCAGAAGGCACAAAAACTGAATGAATGTTCATTCAGGGGCGCATTCCGGGAAGGTCCCTACGCCACCATTCTCTGCAGGATGGGGAGAGCGGGGCTCGTGTCGCAACAAAACAACTTCAAAAGGAGAGGCCAACATGCTTCGCCGCAATCTTCTTCTCGGTGTCGCCGGCGTCGCCGTTCTCGGCGTCACGGGCTGCGCAACCCATCCCGTCAGCGTCCAGCAGGCCACCGAGCTTCCCGCCGCCCAGCTTCGCACGTGCATCAAGCGCGCCGCCCATCGTCGCGGCTGGCGCGTCGTCACGGACGAACCGGGCAAGATGCGCATCAAGTACGTCAAGGGCCCCCACGTCCTCGTCGCCGACGTCACCTATGACAACGAGGGCTACATGATCGAAGCCGTCAAGGAAGGCTCGACGCTCTTCAACAAGGACGGCACGGCTCACCGCAAGGTCAATTCCTGGACGGCCAACCTCACCGTCACGATCCGTGAGGAAGAAAACAAGATCCTCCTTCGCCAGACGAACTGATTGTCAACGATCCGACCGCCGCACCGGTCAATAACTCCTGCCTAAGGCAGAGGCTCGAAAGAGCCTTTGTTGACTAGCCTCGGCGCCCCTCTTTCGAGAGGCGCCACGTTGGTTGGGAATGTACAGGCACCGTGGGATGTACATCCTGGTTCCACGCACTGCGGCCTGCAATTAAAAGCTCTGAGAGGTCGGAGCGGTGTTGCAGGTACCAGACCCCCTCCAACATTGGCGAAGGATGTCAACCGGCCTTCGGGCCGTGTAAGCGGAACCTGCGGGTATCCGCCAAACGCTTCTCGAAAAGAGAAGCACCTATTTAACCGAACTTAGAAAGGAGGACGGCGCTTCCTCCCCTGTCTGAAGACAGAGGTTCCCGCGCCGAATTTCGAATTTCTATGAAAGAGTCCATCAAAAAGACCCGTCGCACGCCGGCCCTTGAAGCCCTCAACGAGGCCCATCGTCTTGCCGTCTCTCCCTTCGTCTTCCAGGCGCTCTGCGCCATGACGGACCTTGGAATGATGAGGGCGCTCGACGAGGCTGGCTCAGAAGGCCTCACGCTTGAGGCGCTCTGTGAAAAGTCGCCCTGCAGCGACTACGCCGCCAGGTCGCTCCTTGAGGTCGCCGTGCGATTCGGCGTGGCGCAGCGGTCGGATGAAGGCCGGTTCTCGCTCACGAACACGGGCATCTTCTTCGTCAACGACCTGCACGTGGGCATCAACTTCCGCTTCACGCGCGACGTCTGCTACGAGGGCCTCGGAGGCCTCACCGACTCCTTCAGGGAGTCCCGTCCCGCAGGCCTCAAGGTCTTCGGCGACTGGCCGACGATCTATCCCGGCATCCAGAAGCTGCCGGGCCGCGCGAAGGAGAGCTGGTTCGAATTCGACCACCATTATTCCGACGAGGCCTATCCCAAGGCGCTGCCGCTCGTCTTCACCGACGGGATCGACTCGATCACGGACGTCGGCGGCAACACCGGCAAGTGGGCCCGCTCCTGCTGCGCCTGGCGCAGTGACATCCGCGTGGTCGTCATCGACCTGCCCGAGCAGTGCGAGACCGTCGACCGCGTGATGGCCGAAGAAGGCCTCGCCTCGCGCGTCAGCACGCATCCAATGAACGTTCTCTCCGACCAGCCGTTCCCGAAGACGGGCACGAAGGCCTGGTGGATGAGCCAGTTCCTCGACTGCTTCTCTCCGTCGCAGATCGTCTCCATTCTGAAGAAGGCGCATGCCGCGATGGAGGACGATGCAGTCCTCTATATTCTTGAGCCGCTCATCGGCCGTCAGCCGTTCCCCGTGGCCGACGCCTGCCTTGCGGCGATGTCGCTCTACTTCACGGCGCTCGCCAACGGCACGAGCCGCTTCTATCCCTCCCAAAATCTCGGACCGGTTGGCTGTATAACCAACCGGTTCCTTATTTCTTGAG
>ERZ824598.2560-NODE-2560-length-18462-cov-3.062857_pt1 | contig 18462 bp, 6 predicted proteins | sample MGYA00519934_ERZ824598 | MGnify/ENA primary metagenome ERZ824598 (study PRJEB31778, sample SAMEA3449177) | human gut metagenome | biome: human gut; feature: human-associated habitat; material: faeces | place: United Kingdom | collected 2010/2012 ...
CAGAATCTTTGCCACTTGTTCGTTGTGCGAACGACGCAACATGAACGATACATCACGGAAAGCTGTATTAGCCATAGCCGTAAGCCCTTCTTTCTCTACTTTCAGAATCGGATTTCCTTCAAACTCGCTTACCGATACATAGTCTTTGGTAAGCAGATAATACTCAGTCTTATCTTCTCCATGTTCAAACATGGGTTGATACTTAAACGGAGGTGTTGCCATATCTTTACTTTTTATTACGTAATGTTAGTTAGTGAGGCAAAGGTAATAATAGTTTTCCGAAGTACAGAAAATGGAGGGCTAAAAAAGATAAACAGAAAAAGGCTGTTACCGGGAGAATCTTGTCAAGAGCAGATTTATTGATTCTTAACTGAAAAGACAGGTACTTCGAGAGCAAACTACTATTCATTACAGCACAACAACGTTTGTAACATAACATAGTGGGGTAACCTGATAAGTAACGCCCCCAAAGTATCAATTTACCGAGATAACACATGACTCTGCCCATAGATTATAACCATTCAAACCTACAAACAATCTGACATCTTACTCTTTACAATAATTATAGACTTTCAGGTTCTCTACCCGGCTCTTAAAATGTCCGGCTTCTTCCAACGGGAAAACCAACGTGCGGAAATACAACATAGAATCCTTCCCACAGCTAAAGTAACGCATCTTTGGTTCCAACTGGTCAATCAATTTCCCATCTATCTTAAGAGTCGTTGTACGAGATGTGCCTTCTATCTGAACATTTATCTTTTCACCCTCCCGAATCTTATATCTGAAAGTATCCAGGTAGCCATCACGTGCAAACCCCAAAAATCCATTGATCGGATCGGCCAGATAAAAAACTGCATCCGGCGAACGGAAAAGCACAGTACCCGATGCTTCTTTCTGACCTGTCAAATCAAAATTCACCGTGTAACCATATCCTATTTCCTGTATCTGATTCTTACTACCCGCCGGAACATCCGTTTTCCGATAAACCAAGGAACCCGGCTTTCCTACCCTACCCAACAGATTCACTCCCGGTGCTTCGCTCAATGCAGCACGAGTTTCATTAAAAGCGGTATAAGGTATAGTCGTGTTTTTGCCTGTCCACATTTTCACAGCCAAGGTCTGTAATGCCGGGAAGGTACGATAATGAATATCTTTCACTGTTATGCCATTGCCTACAAGATCATTCCACAAAGCGAACATACCACCCAAGATAGACGGATGCTTCTCTTCAAACCTCTCATTTCGGCCTATTTTAGCCGGTGTCCACTCTTTGTATAACTTTTCTTCGTCCAGATAGTCATGATAGTAAAAAGCACCCGGTACAATATAGATATCCCAATCGTACATGCTCACTAATTGGTATCCTTCCGCAATCATTTCCTGAGGATTGGCAAAGCCAGGATTCCATAAACTCATGACCACCTGTTCTGCCTTGACTGGAGTACTACCTTTTGCATGAGTCAATGCTCCCCATACACAAGCCTGCTTGCCATATTGCTCTACCAGACGAATATAGTGATCTGTAAACTCTCGAAACTTCTCAACCAATTCGGGTGTTTCATTGGAATATTCATCCGTACCCACATGTACCCGTTTACCACAGAATACTGGCTCGTCACCCTCCAAATATTCTTTAAACAGGGCGTCTATAAACGGATAGGTCTCCGGTGAGAACAGATCCAGATGATCCATACCATACTTCTTACTACCTATTTCGGGTTTATAACGTGAAAATGCCAAAGAATGTGCCGGAACATCGATCTCCGGAATAATTTCAATCCCCAGTGCCATTGCCTGTTTCTGCAAATCGATAAATTCTTTCTTGGTATAAAAACCGTCATAGGCCGTCAATCCGGGATACATATCCGATTCCAACCGAAAAGCCGAATAAGTATTCGTAAAGTCATTATCGAAGAATTTTTTGTGTCCGTTATCATTCAAATGAATTTGCAAAGTATTCATCTTGTAGTAAGACATGATTTTAACCAAATCCTGTAAATAAGATAAAGGAATAAACTTACGTGCACAGTCTATCATGAACCCACGAAGGGGATAGTCGGGATAATCCCGGATCTCCCCTTTAGGCAAACGATAATTATCATCTTGTTCTGTTATTTGTAACAAAGTACGGGTTCCCCAGTATATGCCTTCAGACTGAGGAGCCGATAAAAGTACTTTATCAGTTATTTTAATAGAGTAACCCTCTTTTGCCAATTGTCTATCCGGCTTCAATGTCAATGCAATATCACCGGCTTTTGGCTTACCGACTACGATTTCCGGTCTCCACTGAAACATTCTAAAGCAATCGTCGGCCATCAGTCCGGCAATACGAAGCAACTCCGGTTGTCCGGCATCGTACACAATTCTTGTATGGCTCCCTAAAGTCATATATCCTCCGGATGCTTTCCATTCTTTCAACTCCGGGATTACAAAAGGTTTCTTCTCTCCAGGAGTAGCCATCAATGCAACACTCATTAAGGAACAAAGTAACAACGACATTCCTATTTTCTTAGATACAATATTTAATATAAGATTTTTCATTCTCTTTTCAATCAAAAACTACAATACTTATTTATTCAAAACACCAATCTTTCTGATAATGCCCAACTGCTTCCTCTTTATTTTCGTCAGTATGATTCCACCCTTAGTCTTAGGAAGCTATATCCATTTTTCTTCTGTAGTAGCTTTTTTCAGTGAAAGTCATATTCTTCACATAACAAAGTTTATTTAGGGACGCAATTGATTATTCACTATATCTTCTACCCTTAAAAAAAATAAACAGTGGACAATATACGATAATTTCATCATTACTGCCCACTGTTATCAGGATTTATTTATAAATACCTATCAGAAAGTACACTGACATATCTGTCATATTATCCCTACCTATCCTTATTTGCTATATCCTGGATTCTGGTCTTCAATGGAAATCATATCATTAGTAGTTAATTCCATCTGTGGAATAGGAATCAACTGATTACGTATCAGATACGTATTCCAGTCTTCCTCGCCATCACTGGGATACCAATACTCTCTCCAAGGGGCAGCATAATTGTTTTCAAGACCATAATGATAACAAGCAGAAGTTATATGGTGGTTATTATTGCGTTCAAGTAGCTTCTTTCGCCATTCAATACCCCGCCTTCTTGTATCCGTAAATCCATCAAATTCTGCTGCCAATTCAAAGAGACGTTCATGGAAAATGTATTCCCGCACTGCCTCTTTCGACAAAGTAGCCGATAAATCTTTCGGATAAGTGGCTATCGGCTTAGCTGAATTACGTGCGCGCTGCAACACCTTGTTTACCAAAGAAATAGCAGTTCCCGTATTTCCTAATTCATTTTCAACATCTGCCATCAATAAAAGAAAATCAGCAAAACGATATACATACAGATTGTTATTAGCATAACGTCCGGAACAATCATTAGTCATATATTTTCCGAAATAAGGCCAGTCATTAATATTCCAATCCGATGGGCCTTTTGTTTTGCAATATGCTTCACGTAATAAAGAATCCAGTTCTTCTACTTTCGGATTCGTCGGATCCTCATATCCACCATTGATATAATCGATAGAATCCACCAATTCTTTATGCGTAGTTACTACCGGTACTTTAATAGGAGGTCTTCCAGGTCTGACAATCGAATCGACCCATGTCGTATCATTAAAAGATTTTGTTACGTAGGGATAAGCAGCCTGCCATTCATCCGACGGCATTTTATTAACATATTTCACCCATTTAGAGATGAAAGTAACCTTCAAACGCGGATCATCCTGATAAGTACCATGTGCCCAGTCATAAAAAGATTTATTAGGCTGCGAACGTCCCCAAGTTTCCCCCTGAGAAGAGTTCTGAGGAGAAAATGTCCAGTGCAATGAATTGTATCCTACATTCTCAGTCGTATTTTTAGTAGCATCGATTACAAAGACAAACTCTTTAGAAAAACTGAGACGTGTACCATTATATAAAGTATTAAAATCCGGTTCAAGATCAAAATCACTTTTGTCTAACACCAAGTCACCATATTCCTTTGCTTTCTTAAAATAAACATCGCTGGTTTGCATTTCCGGCCACGTCTGCTTCAAAACGCCTGTAGCCCAATAATCTCCGTTTTCGGCAGCCCAAGCATTACAGCCCATCACCCAATACAATTTCGCTAAATAAGCATAAGCAGAATATTTATTAGGAGCAGTCGGTTTATTACTTGCCAAAGAAGAGGTTTCATCCAAATCAACAGCAGCTTCCGTCCAATCTTTTATAATCTGGTCAATCGTCTGCTGACGGGTAGCCCGTGACACAGCTAAACTTTCCCGATCAGACGGTGTTAATCGCAGGGGTACTCCTCCGTAAAAAGAATAAAGAACATAGTAACATACCCCTCGCATAAATTTAGCCTGAGCTACCATATTGGCTTTCGTACTCCAATCAGCACTCTCTCCGTCTTCACACGCCTTTATAAAAATATTGCAATTTGCAATTGCCTGATAAAGCGCTCCCCATACCAGATTATTAAACTCATTCTCCGTAGGAATAGCCCCGGCAGTATACTGACAACGATTATCGGATGTATTATAAGAGGTCCAGCACAGACCGGAAGCTTCCGTATTAATCTCAGGAAGCAATTGTGCAAAAGACCCCTGTACAGCCATCAGACCATAAATTCCGGTCAGAGCCATTTGTGCAGACTGTTCGTCGCTGTATACTACTTTAGAGTTTGTAGTGTACTTTGGATCTTCGTCCAAACAAGCCCCTAAAACAGCTAACATTAAAAACAGATAAATTATATTGATTTTCTTCATAATCAAACCAGAATATTAGAATGAAACATTAAGTCCAAATATAAACGAACGGGTATGCGGCATTGAACTCGTATCGATACCCGGACGCGTTCCGTCAAAAGCAAAGCTGTTTACTTCAGGATCATAACCGGAATAATTGGTTATTATAAACGCATTTTTCACTGATGCATAAACCCCAATACTATTAAATCCAATCTTTGAAACCAGATTTTTGGGTAAATTATATCCCAATGTAATATCCGAACAACGCAGATAGCTTCCATCCTCCACATATCTGTCCATTATAACTTTAGGAGTTACCGCGCCGGGCGAGGGCATTTCATTTCCATGATATTCTCCTATCCATGGATTATCATTTCTCCACATTTTCTCAAATGAACTTTTATAAATCATACTGGTCGAATTAGACGGTAAGATAGAATAACGTGCATTCGTATTTAGAATATCATTCCCCTGTACCCCGGTAAATGCCATGGATAGCGATAAGTCTTTCCACCTAAAATCAGTCTGGAATCCATATGTAAAATCAGGATTAGGGTCTCCCAAAATGACCCGATCTTTTTCATTAATAGCCCCGTCACCGTTCTGATCTACAAACTTCAAATTACCTGCTTTTACCGTTCCTATAGACTTAGTTGCATCTATCTTATTTATATAAGGATCATTCTCCTGAATAATTCCATCCGTCTGATAACCATAGAACAAACCTGGGGCCTTTCCGGCAATAAATATATTCGCCTCACCAAAATGATCGCCCAGACTATTTCCCATATATGCTTTCCAATATTGTCCTGTCCCCCACTCTTCTTCCGGCAATCCGAAATCCAGAATCTCAGGTCGGTTGAAAGCTATATTACCAGAAAGCGACCACGTAAAATCTTTCGTACGGATAATATCTCCATGCAACGAAATCTCTAACCCTTTATTACGAAGGCTTCCCTGATTGATTGTCATTGATTTATAGCCAGTTGATGGTGGAAGATCGCGTTGTATCAGCAAATCTTTCGTCTTCTTGGAATACAAGTCGACAGTACCTCCGATTCGATCCTGAAAGAAAGAAAAGTCAACTCCGACATTATAGGAAATAGTTCTTTCCCATTTCAACCCGTCATTTTCCATTTTATCGACTACAAGACCTATCAATTTATCACCGCTACCGGTTGCCCCTTGTGCAGGTTTTTCTGCCCCCTGTGGCGTATTTGTAAATTGTGTACCGTAACTTGAGAATGTACTATACGGATCAATAGATTGAGACCCCGTTTCACCATACCCGGCACGAAGCTTCAATTGATTGATCCATGAATAATCTTTTATGAAATCTTCCTGTTCCAAACGCCATGCTACTGTTGCTGCAGGGAAATATGCCCACTGGTTACCTTTTTTAAACTTACTGGAACCATCGCCACGAATAGATGCAGTGAGCAAATAGCGCCCTTGCAAAAAGCTCAAATTTGCGCGTGCCAGGAATGACAGTAGTTGATAATCCCGTTGAGCCGGTTGTTTATACTCCACATTACCGGCCATGTGCATTCCATTGGAACGAAAACTATAGTTGTTAAAATCATTTCCAACAACCAGTGTATTCAGTGAACGATATGTATCATACGTGATACCAGCTGTAGCATTGATATCCACAATCCCCTTTACTTCATGGTTGAACTGAAACACATTCTCTACAGAATAATTGCTACGGTTAAAGTCCGACTGAGTAATATAGCCGTTCTGTGCAGAACCTGTATAAAGTGTAATGTTGAACCAACGGTCACGGTCTTGAATAGAGATATTACCACCGGCACGCAGATTATAAGATAGGAATTTAAAGATTTTCCAATTCAAATCCAGTGATCCACGAAATGTCTTTTCAATGGTAGTATCATCATAATCTTCCACCCACGTCCAGACCGTAGCCCGATCGGCAAGATTCGGAGTAGTCAGTTCCATTTCTTCTTCGGACTTTACATAAGGTGCACTTGACAGAGCAACGTTAGAGATAGAGCCAGTAGCGCCCCCCGTCGTATTGCCACCGGACATCATGTCATTCTGTTTGATAGATCCATTCACTGAAACAGCCATCGTAATGTTCTTGGCAAGTGTGGAATTCAAATTCAAACGGAAGTCACCTTGCTTTAAGCCGGTACCTTTTACCAATCCCTCAATATCCTTGTAGGAAGCCGAAGCAAAATAAGTAGTTTTCTCAGAACCACCGTTTACGGTGACAGAATAATTCTGTGAAAGAGCAGTACTATATATCTCTTTCTGCCAATCTATCGGATTCAAAAGTGTCCACTTCTCTTTTAACTTGGAGTTTTCACCATTTTTCCTATACACACCACCGTCTTGCAAGAAGAATTGAAAAGTATCATTCCACTCATTTTCACCGGTTTCCTTATTTATTTTCCACAGATTCCAATCCCCATTGTCATCCTTTTTATAACCTCCGCCATATACCAACCGGTATTGAGCATATTCCTCAAGACTCATCAATTCTAACAAATTGGCGGCATTGGCAACGGTAAAGTTAGCAGAAACTCCTACCGTCGTTTTCCCCGACTTACCTTTCTTAGTAGTAATCAAAATAACTCCGTTTGCACCACGAGAACCATAAATTGCAGTAGCCGAAGCATCTTTCAATACCTCGATACTTTCAATATCGGCCGGATTCAAAGAACTCAATGCATTGGTTGCAATGGTAAAAGTACCATCATTGCCGGAGTTGGCAAACTCTCCCGTAGAAGCTTGAGGAATATTGTCGATAACATACAAAGGCTGATTATCTCCACGCAATGAATTGGCACCACGAATCGTTACCGAAGAAGCGGCTCCCGGAGCATCGATAGAAGCTCCAATTGAAAGTCCGGCAATCTTTCCCTGTAACATGTTGTCAATAGAAGCAATTTTACCTACTTCTTTTTCATCTGGACGATAGGAAGATACAGCACCCGTCAAGTCACTTTTCTTCATTGTACCGTAACCTACTACTACCACTTCATCCAACATTTCACTGTCGTCTTTCAGGACAACGTCAATGGTGCGCTGTTTGCCCACGGTTATTTCCTGCGTAGACATACCGATGAAACTATAGATCAGTACTGATTTCTCAGATGGAACTGATATACTATAATTACCATCCACATCAGTGATAGTACCATTTGTAGAACCTTTAAGTAGTACATTGGCTCCCGGCATTCCAAAGCCGTCTTCTGCTTTCACTGTTCCTTTCACCATTATCTGTGAAAAAGCCAAAGCAGGAAGAAATAACAAACAAAACAACGCGAAGATGCGTCCCTGTGTTTTTCTTTCCATAATACTTAGATTTAATTAATATGCAATTTTTTTGTATAACTACCATTATTAGTACGTACCTGTATCAGATAAGTCCCTTTCTCTAACGAAATCGTTGGAATCACATTGGTTACGGCATTCAGACGACCCCGCATCGCAGTTTTCCCATCCATAGCATAGATTTCATAAAAAGCATTACTTATATATTCTTCTTTAGACAGTGTCAGAACAATTTGCCCTTTTGACGGACTGAGGTAGAATGAGAACACCTCACCTTGATTATTATTATTTTTCACATTCTCTATACCTACAGGGGCTAAATCAACTTTAGTAATGAGTGTATCCACGTTAGATGCAAGTACATCATTCTGTGCACGTATTAAACTCTTATAATCACTAACGGGTTGGTCATTACCCATATCAAAGTACATTGTTCCGCGGCAATCCTTTTCTATAATAAAATCTTGCTTACGTTTAGTCTGATTGACACCATTATAGTATCTCATTGTGCCACCGCAATCCCATGAATTCAAATCCGGATCAAAATTACTATCATTCATTCCGTACTTTTCAAACAGGTCCTTATATCCCTCTTCACCGTTATTCACAAGTAGTATTCCATAAGACATCAATATTTTGTCTTTAGGAAAGCCGTACCCGGTAAACCAATTATAAGCCTCCGGATAATAATCCCAATAATAAGTTTCTTTGTTAGGCCCATAGAGCTGGAAAGTGAAATAATCAACATCTTTCATCAAATCTTTAGAAAAGCCATTGTAAGATACCTTATGTAAGGAACAGGTAAATGTTTTGTCTTTTCCAGCCATTACTTCATTAATTAAACGCCCTACAATCTTGTTGTATAAAGTCCAGTCAGACGCACTATACATCCATTCCAAATCAACATCCAGACCATCGCAATGTTCCAATAAAACTTTTGCATCACGAATCAGATTATTCGCATATTCGTCATTATTCAAAACACCATATTTCCAGTTTTCACCTTCAGGATAGATAATACCTATACGGATTTTCATTCCACGATAACCAGCATAATAATTACGTATAAAATCAATCATGCCGGTATAACTTTGCGAATCCTTACCTATATTTTCAGGGTCATCCCCTTTCCAATATGCGTTCAGAAAAATATTATTCCAATTTCCAACATTCCATTGATACCCATTTTCTGAATCATTTTTAGCAGAACCGGAACGATCTGTTCCCCAAACCATCACTTCATCAAGTTTTCCATCAAAGTTTTCGCCTAATATGATACGACTTTTCTGAAACGCAGGAACCTTTTGAATAGTCATACTTTTACCGCCCAACTCAACAGGACCATCAGAAGAAAGTCTGTCATGATCTTTATAGTCCACACTAATTAGAAAAGGATTAAATCTTCTGCTAGATACATCTCCTGCCATCGGTTTAAAAGTCACACTTATATAATGCCACTTATCTATTTCTACTTGATTTTTTAATGTACCAATCGTACCACAAAGATTGACAATAATTTCTTTATCAGCTTCTTTTCCAAGCTTTATAGTCATACAATTATCCTCATCCACATAATTGGAAAATATACCGGCACCTTCCACCCAGCTATCTATATATACCCAACCTGCTACAGTAGCATTATTAGGAGATGCAGATTCATAAAAACGTGTAGTAGGGTCAAAAGGTACTCTACCGTCTTCTGATATCATATTAGAACCTACGCCATGAAAATCCATCACCCCATTGCGTCCTTGAAATTCTGCAAGATAAGATACATTGGTAGGAGTGGCCGAATTGTCCGGGTATTCAGGAAACAGGCTACCATCTTTCTGAACCTTTGCAGAAAGCAGAATCAGATCATTCGTCATCAAAAACATGTCACGATCAATATTAGCACGGTCTGTAAATCGCATCAGATTGGTATATCCGGTTACAACACGATAACGCATCACAGCATTATCTTCCACAGCAATCCGTTGGACATTGTTCATCTCTCCATGATGAGCAAAACGATAATCCACCAGATGTTCGCACTGCTCCTGATCGCATTTCCAATAAGATACTAAATCAGTATAATTGGGATTAAACTTATGAAGTGTGTTATTCCAATATAAATCGGCTTGTTCCAATGCCTTTTTCCAAACTCTAATCTCATCAATTTGCCCATTAAAATTCTTTCCTATCAAACAAGGGTTTACAGCATCCGATAATGTTGGCGGAAGAGTTCCTGACACTTCTTTCAATTCATTATTTACATAACACTTTACATTACCATTATTAAAAACTATCGTCAATTGCGACCAACTGTTCAATACAATACCGGTTTCACATATTACAGAGGCTACGCCCGCTTTAATTACCAATGATTGGTTATCGCTCGACTCTATAATAAAATTATCTTGATTGAAAAGTTGAATACCCTTTACCCATGAAGTAGGTTTTATCCACATCTGAACGGTCATTTCTGAAGAACCGTTTAACTCCTGAATCACCGATGTTTTTACATAGCCTGCACCCTCGTTGCTGATTGCATAATTAACAGTTTGCGCATAGGAAGTTAATGAACATCCTATCAGGCATGCCAACATTACTTTTCTCAATACCATACTTTATTGTTTTTAAGTTAAAATTAAATGGGTTAACAAAAAAGGAACGAATCTTTATCCCACAAAGGATACCAAGATTCGTTTCCTATATATATCAAAAATTATAAAACAACTTTTCTACTGCTATTACCCACCTTAACAATATAAACCCCTTTTTCTTTAATAGGAATAGTTGTCAAGTTAGACATAGGAGCTTTGAAAGCCACCAATTCACCAGAGATTGAGTATACAGAAACCGGAGAAGCAGCATCAACAACTGTTATTTCGCCATCTTTACCCCATACAATGGCTCTATCATCTCTCTCCGCATAATTAAGACCGGTAGGTGCATCATTCCAATCTTGATCTACTATCTTACAAGGAACGCGTTCCATATCAATCGCATCAATCTTCTCTAATTTGATATCATCAAGTAATAAAATAGCCTGATCGACTCCATTTAAATACATTTTAACAACCAGTGGTAGCTCTTTATACTTAGGGTCTGTATTATCCTTAATTGTAATATCCATTTCGCCAGTAGCCCAATACTCATTATAAGCTGGGTCAAAGGCCAAATCATACTGACGATAACCATCTCCCAAACCTGTATTCTCATCGATTCCGTCATAATGTGATGTAGCTACCGTCAATGCCAACTTACCTTGACCATTAGCTATCACACGAAAACTAACAGAAAGACGGTAGTTAGAATTAAGGGGTACATCCGTATTCGAGAGCCAGAACAAAGTAGAATTAGGCATTGATTTAGGATTTTTAACAGCTCTAGCATCTACAGCAGTCGATTTATTTCCCTGATAACAGAATATATGACCTAATGTACCACCATCCACTATCTGACAGGAATTATAAAAATCTTCAAAAGCTGCTTTATCGCCTTCACTCATGTCGGCATAACTCTTACCACCGATAGCTATATCCCCTCCTGCGGCGGATGTAAGACCAATAGCACCATCTAAATTATCCGCCAAACGAAAAGGAGCACTCGCATTCCAATCCGTTTTTGCCATTTCACGAATAAATAATCCTTGAGCACTACCTATTTCTTGAGTACTGAATTTCCACGCAGCCGGAGCATAATCCTGAGCCATTGCACCTAACGAAAAAAGACAAACAGCCGAAGCTAAAAGTAAATTTCTTCTCATAATAATAAAAATTAAAGTTAATAAATAAAACATTGAGATAACATCAATCGAATTATCATAATTATATATAATAGTTCAATTTTAATTGTTGCAAACATAGATGATTAAATACAAATTAATGTTCAAAAACAACCGTTTGTTATTCCAAAACTGTCCTAAACATCCTCCTTATAAGAGTTTTGAACATTTTTTGAAAACATATGATTGATTTTGAAAACGGCTAATAAAAATGCATTTTCATATCTATACTTTGTACATAAGTGGATTCTACGCTTCGTAATCTCTAAAAGCTTACATCTCAAATTTTTTCCACTTTCCTTAAGTACATCTATTATATTCATCATAAATAATATGTCTCAGGTTTCGCATATCCAAAACTTAAATAACATTTCATCATTTAAATTTATTGAATCCATTCTGTTATCATTTCCACTGAGGTACATGTGTATAGCCATAGGTTTATATCAATAGATAAGTCACATTTGCATAAAAACAGGTGATACATGGTGATGATAAATTCTATTATCATCACCATGTCATCGCCGCTTAGTTTCATTCTTTTTCAATAAATCAATCATAAAAGACGACAAATTACAATTCTAAATCATTTTTTCAAAATTGATCGTATATTTAATATTTAAATGTCAAAAGTCCTATTGGGAATCTATTAGTATTCCAATCAGCACCATCCTTTTTTACGAAATAGTCTCTCGCTTTTTCATTGGCATGTCGTTCATACCACTTTAACTTATGAGTAGTAAGAGGAGCATATCCATCAATAGGTTTAGATTTCTTTGCACTGAAAAGACTTGGTAATCCAACATTAAATAAATATCCCCAACCATATTCCTGACTTTGTAAATAGTGTCCGTATTCATGTAAATACAAATCATCCAATAATGGATCAAATTTTCCTAAAGCATTTACAGGTTTGCCACCTCTATCGTTTATGTTTATGTAACTACCAAGAGTAATTCCCTTATCCTCAGTAGAATGTTCATTTATTACATAAGTCGCTCCCCTGAAATATTCTACATCATCAACCAAACCAATAGTATTTTTAGCCAACGAAAAATATTCACCAATAGCAGTTTGAGGTAATTGCCATGTAAAACGGCTTAATAGTTCTAAAGTCCCTTTCCAGAAGTTATTTGTTTTATCAACAGTAAATAGTCCTCCATATATTTTAGCTTCATTCTTTACAGACTTCCATGCCGTCTTTATCAGATTCTTTCCAGTAAAAATTCCTTTCCAAAAACCAATAGCAGCCGCAAGAAAGAATTCACCATCTTCATCTGTATACAATAACGGATTATTCAGACAATAGCTATAGCGATTAAAACTTTGGCTATTTTCCGGCATCTGCACATATGGATCCGGACTCAAAAAACGACCTAATAATGGATCGTATAAACGAGCGTTCATATTTATCAATCCGAACATGGATAAGTGCTCATGTCCTGTATAACCACGATTTAAGAATAAAGACGGTTCACTTCCCGGAGCATATATAGATTGAGTTTCAGGATTACGTAGACGTCCCCAGGCATCATAACTCAATTCTTGTACTACACTTCCAGAAGAATCTGTAATATGTGTAATACTTCCCAAATAATCACGACAGATATAATAAATATTCCAAGAATCATTCCCCCTTACATAAACCGCAGGGGCAGAATATGCATTTCCACCAATATACAGAAAACTTTTTGTTCCATCTTTTTCATAACAATCTCCCAAATAATAACGATACTGGCTATCATTATCACTCCGGTTTATAGTCATTTTGGCACGGTCTCCATTAGCCTTATAAACAAATGTAGCAGTAACGCCATTCTCAATAACCGTTGCCGGACGTTTAAACGAAGTATAAATTACATTTTGGGTATTCTTCGGAACTAAATAACCAGAATAGGAAATAAATCCAGTCACCGCATAAGGTTTCGAAGCATTCGCATAAGATAGCTCACCAATTCCAACAAGCCTAGTAACATTACCTTTCGAATCATAAATATTCTGCTTAGGACCATAATCGACCAAACGTTTCAATTTATCATAAGTAAAATACTCACTGATATTATGAGCTACGTCTGTACGAATTCCTAAGTTACCGGTCCGAACATCAAACATATATTTAAAGTGTTGTATAGAACCCGTTTTACGTTCTGTCACCATACCATAAGTATCATATTCATAGCTACGAGTCAATGAGCCGGTTGTAACAACCGTAGGTTGTCCTAACTCATTTTCACTTACTAATTTCCAGATCGAAGCTGTCCCCAATTTTATTTCTGTCAGATAACCATTCGTATAAATATGGCTCTCCTCCATTACAGAACTATCGTCAGATGTCTCATAGATGATTTTCGAGAGATTATCATCAGTATTATAGGTATAAGTACGTTTCAGCCAAACGCTATCCGGTACATATTCTACCTCTGTAGCAATTCGTCCAAATTTATCATAAGTATAGTACTTTGACGTTCCACTAGTTGAAATCTCTTGTTCAAGAAGCTTTGTAATAGCATTATACTTCCATCTTGTTTCAAATTCAGGTCGCGCTACCCTTACAATGCGCCCATCCAATCTAAAGCTGGATAATACTGTTTTACCATTGGCTTCCGTCTCTCTTACATCTCTTTGATCACCACTAACGTTTTCCGAGTAACTTTGCGTACCAGCGCTCGGATCGATAAGCTTGATTCGCCGCCCATAAGTATCATACTCGAAAGAAGTGGCAACATCTCCCGGAGCTATTATTTTCTTAGGTTGCCTATCCGGTCGATATTCATAGGTTATTGTCCCTCCCAGATCGGATACGGTTGTTAACAATCCACTCTTATCGTAGTTCCGGGTGGTAGCCATCCCTCTTGTATCAGTAGTAATCACTTGATTTCCTGAATAATCAGTAGTATTTATTCCACCAGAAGCTTCTGTTACGGATATCGTACGATCATAATTATCATAACTATAAGCGGTCCATAGTGAGGGCTGAGTTTTAAATGGTTGAGAAACTCTTTTCACACGTCCATATTCATCATACTCGGTAGCCGTATATTGCCAACTTCCATCAAATCTCTGATTCCCACTCCGAATTTCCCGGTTCAAGGCATCATAATAAGTTTTACGTTGCGGTTGTCCGGCATCAGTTTCCGTTACACAATATAGTCCCACTAAAGAATTCCAATTATATGCAATCGTTTTTTTAACATCAAATCTTGTTGCAGAATTAACATTTAGTACACGAGTCTGCAACAAACGTCCCAACATATCATAAGTATAGAGGCTGTTAATAGACAGATAATCTGTCATAGTAGAAAGATTTCCATGAGCATCATAATTACCATAGTATGTAATCCGGCCGAGCCTATCAGTTTCCTTTTCAACATTACGATGATACATATCATACATATAAGTACTTCCTTGAAACTCCGTATTTGTATATGGTGCACTCATCTCTGTAAGTACATTATTATATTCATCATAGGTCCACCGTACCTCTTCTGTCTTATTACCGTTCGTTTTAGTAATTCTGCTTTCGGGAAGCACAGTAGCTGACTTATAAATTATTTCTTCCGATTGCACCCAAGAAGCCCCGTCACGATGGTTTGTGATCGTTTTTAAAACAGGAAACCCGATCCAATAACGATCCGTCGTAACTTGGTTTTGATAAGTTTGCGTAACATTCGTCTGTATTATATTAGAGGTTTTATCGTCCGTATAAGCGGTAACCTCGGATATAGGATTACTATAGCTATCGTAACCGTATGTTTTTGTAACAGTCGTATTTTTCAGTAAATCTTTCACAGAAACCCGAACCGGCCTAATCGTAGTTTTTTTATTCGATGCAACTCCGACATTATAAGTATAATTGGTTTCTGTTGTAGGCGTAGTTTCTTGTACCGGTACTCCGAATCTCGAAGGATCATTAGTCCGGGAAGAGACAGCCCGGCTGCGCAATTTATCATAAACTTCCATCTTTTTCATTCCGATTAAGCCTAATCCCTGACGATGGTAAATGGCTTCCTTATACGTATATGACAGATTACTTATAAATACACCTTTGAGGAGTGCCTCCTGTGAAATAGCAGCCCACAAGGGACCGTTGAAATCAGTATATGGGAAAGCAGCTTCCGTACCTTTTACATAAAACCAAAAAGGGCTTCCGTATTCACGTCCATTCAAACGCTGATAATAGTTACGATGTACCACCCCGAAACTATTAACCATACCCGTCAGTAAATATTGTTTCGCCCCATTAATCATACTATTTACTTTCACCAACCTCGGCCCTTTCACAGCTAATAAAAAATTATAATAATTGGACGTAGCAACAGAAGAGGGCACAATATAACTATCCTTGGGAATACCCACAAAAGTAAGTCCGATTGAAAAGGAACCATTTTTATTAAGCCAGGCATCTACACTTGCAGCCGTATTGGCCGATTCATGCCTTATCAAATCGACCAAGCCGTCAGCATCCACATCTTGTAATGCATAGTGCTCATCTGTCCGGTATTCCATAAGTTCTTGTTGGGTTTTAACCAAACCACTACCGGTAGAAAGATAAGTATCCCATACTGTTCCATTATGATAGGGTATCGTTGTCGCCACTCGATAAGCAGCACCATGTTTAGGACATTCACCATTAACGAGAGGCTTTCTGCAATTGACGCATTCATTGACATATCCTATGGGATAATGGCACTGCGGACATACATCACTATTCGGATAATGCCAAAGGCATGCCGGGCAGTATTCGGAAGTTTTTGTCAAAACATCCAGATTTCCCCACTCACCATAGGATTTAACCGGAGTAACAACAAAATCCACTTTGCCATCCCCATTCACATCGCCAAGCATTAAGTTTCTATTTCGTAATTTATTAATATTCAAATCCGGATATGTGAATAGTTTATTCAATGAATAGGCCCCATTGGTTGTTTTAAAACTATAAACATCCATTCCACTTTCATGTAAATGGCAGAGATCGGTTTTTCCGTCTCCATCCACATCCATTGGAATAACCATATCCTTTTTAACATTAAAATTAAAAACATGAGCATTGAAAAGGGTTCGTCGACCGGATAAAACAAATAGCATGGACTTTGAATCCAACTCTTTCTCGAGGGGATGGTACATAGACACTGCCAACACTTCAATTTTCCCGTCCCCGTTATAATCACCCGGCAGATAGGTTTTAGGCCAAAAACTCTTATTATTCACATGCGTTACAGCATCGCTGGTAAATATAAAAGTAGATTCCAGACTCATGGAATTTTTTAAATCCGGCTTATAGGTTTTTATCGTAACTACATCCCGGTCGTCAACCAAAGTGTTGTTAATCTTCAAGATTTCATCGCCGGATTTTCCATCTACGTCCGCTGACAATAACGCCTGAAAGCCATCCTCGGCCAAAAGCTTGGTAGGTGAAGGAGCAACACTACCCAGATTTTGGTAAACCAACAATTCCTGTTCCGGAGCGAACTCTGAAAAATAGTAATATACAGAATGTTGAAAAGTACTGCTCGGCTTATAATAAGAAGAACAAGGGCTCTTATCCGGATAGACTATTAAGGCGTCGTCATCGGAACCGTAATCAAACTTTCCTTTACTTACCACAACTGATACAGATTCATCAAAATGTAAAAGTAAACCGGTCTCCTGTTTCTGAAGTTTTTTCGTTGTATTATCGCTATATCCATAATAGAATTTTAGCGGATTCAAATTGTCTTTTCCAATTCCAGTCAATAATGATACCCTATCCGTCTGATAAGTAAAAGTATACTCATGAACATAGTCCCCTTTATCCCAACATTTTATCTTATCAAGCAAACATGACAACTTAAACTCCATGCCATTCTGATAACTGGATATAATATCAGTGCGCGATTTATAAATAAAATCCATCTCTGTGAAATATATATCGGATAAAGAATGGATTCCGGAATAGATTTTCGTTATATAACTATGATTATCAACCGTTTCATATTCATAGGTATTATAATTTCCCAAAGCATCTTCAAATCGTGTGATAGGGAAAGATATATTATTGGTATTGCTGTATATGGCCTTACTCCCATCCGGATATTCCACAGTAAAAGAGTTTATAGTATTTCCGGACACATCGGCCTTTATACGCATATTTCCCTGCTCCGGCTCATAAGTATTTGCCTGCCCCGTTACCGGAAGCAACCTCATACCATCCAAAGTAAATGTATCATCTACGCCAAATGTCATAGCAGCCGTCACTCCATCATAATAGATACTCTTATTTATCCGGGTAATAGAGGATAAGCCATTAATACTCCAGCCATACCCTAATACATTATTTCCTCCCTGACTATTGTAAGCTATGGAAATTTCCGGATTAAAGCCATTCCGTATAGGAGTAATTTCAATAGGAACATTGTAAGTAATAGCTCCCATAGACGATACTTCAGAAGTAAAAGGTATCTCACCTACCGTATATTTAGTATCGACAGTTACAGAAGTAGGAATATGAGCATGCGTTTCCTCCACCAATAAAGGGGTAACCATTTCAGTTTTGAAGGTATTATTTGTATCTGTATTCCGGACCGGATGTTCAATGCGAATAATAGAATCCGGAACAATAGAACTGAGGCTAT
>ERZ824598.2561-NODE-2561-length-18452-cov-6.547046_pt1 | contig 18452 bp, 20 predicted proteins | sample MGYA00519934_ERZ824598 | MGnify/ENA primary metagenome ERZ824598 (study PRJEB31778, sample SAMEA3449177) | human gut metagenome | biome: human gut; feature: human-associated habitat; material: faeces | place: United Kingdom | collected 2010/2012 ...
GTTTTTCGGGGGGGGGGCAACCCTTAATGCTCTTGAACCAATCATTTTCAGCCTCCTTTTTTATAATCATTATTTACTATTTTGCAAGTTTTGTCAACATATTGTTTACATAGGCAGCTTTATACAAAATTCTGTTTTGACATTTTCTTCGCTATCAACAGTAATTTCACCGCCGTGAGATTTTATAATCTGCTGCGAAAGATATAAACCTAGACCTGTGCCAATTTTACGGAATTTTTTTGCAGCAGAATAATATTTGTTAAAAATCAATTTAATTTCTTCTGCAGGAATTCCCTGACCGTAATCAATTACTGAAATTGTTATAAATCCGGGGATTTCACCAGTAGTTATATCAATTTTATCTTTAGTATTGCTGTGAGATATTGCATTGGATATTAAATTTTTAATAACCCTTTCAAGCTGAAGTGCGTCTGCCGTAACTTTGATGTCGCGTTGTGGTGTAAAATGTATTTTTATACCTGAGTTGTTTGCTATCGGCTGAGTGCTTATGATAATATCTGTAATAAAGTTGTTCAACATAATATTTTCTTTTATCAGTTTAATACCTGTTTCTTTTATTTTATATGTCTCAAGAATTATCTGAACGAGTTCAACAAGTTCCTGGTTTGAATTTTTCATATTTAAAAGTGCAAACTGCTGCTTTTCGTTTATCTCGCCGAATTTGCCGTCAAGAAGAAAATTAATTATGTTTGATTCGGCAACTATCGGAACTTTTAAGTCGTGAGTTAGTGTTGCAACGAAATCTTCTTTTAATGTTTCAATTTCTCGTTCATTTGTAACGTCTTTGATTAATATTACATATCGTTTTTTATCATCGTCAAGTGAAAGTTTAATTGTATTCATTACAAAGTTGTTTGTAGGAGTATGAGTAATGAAAACATCTTTATTTTTAATTCTTTCTAAAGGTGTGTCGTCGCTTATCTGAATATAGTCAAAAATATTTTTACCTATAATTTCTTGCCCTTTAGCTCCAAACCATGAACTTACTTTCGGAGTAACTCTAAGAATATTATACTTGTCGTTGACGATTAATATACCGTCAGAAAGAGAGTTGATAACAGATTCGAGTAATTTGTTCTGGCGCATTAACTCTGCCTGATATTCCACAATCATTTTTTCTCTATCGTTGAGAGTTTCTACCATTCTGTTAATACTGTCAGTAACGTTTTGGTATGTCGGGTGGTTAATTTCATCTATTTTAGTTGATAAGTTACCGTAACGAACCGAGTTTACGGTGTTTGTAACCATTCCTAAGTAATCGTTAATTTTTGACCAGCGTTTGTTTGTTTGTCTTGCGATTAAAAACAATACTATGAAAACGATAATGATGCTTAAATTTAAAATATACCAGAGCATTTATTTTTCCCTCTCTTTATGATAGAATTATAGCAGATAAGGGATATTTTGTATATGGGAAATCTAAAATTACCTGAAACAATTAAAATGGTCATCACTGACTTTGACGGTGTTGTGACTGATAACTGTGTGTATATATGCGCAGACGGTCAGATGAGCCGTAAACTGAATTTTAAAGATGTAATGGCTTTTTCCATACTTAAAAAAAACAATTTTATGATAGGAATAATATCAGGAGAGAAAAATTCTGCGATAGAAATTTTGGCTAAAAAGTTCAACATTGAAGAAGTGCACCAAAATATCAGAATTAAAATCAATGTATTAAAGGGCATAATTGAAAAATATAATCTTTCTCAGGAAGAATACGTTTTTATCGGAGATGATATAAATGATATTGAATGTCTTGAATATGCAAAATATAAGATTACCGTTCCGCATTCTGTGAATAAGGTTAAAGAAATTGAAGGTATACAGATTACACAAAGCACTGCAGGCGACGGTGCGTTCAGAGAGGTGGCAGATTGTTTGGCTGGTTAGATGATATTATAGGAAAAATTAAGAATTTAAGCGGTTCTATTGATAAGTATAAAGAAGAAACAGTTATTCAATCACTGCCTTCGCTGACTTACGTTAATCGTGCCAAAAAGCTTATAGAAAAAAATCAGCTTCAGGAAGCTGAATTGATACTTAATAAGGCACTAAATCTCGCGCAAAAAGATGCTCTTGTTTATAAATATCTTGGTTTGGTTTATGAAAAACAAGGTAAAACAGAACTTGCTGTTGAAAATTATCAGGCATCTGCAGATATTGATTCACAAGATAAGACCATTTGGCAAAAGCTGGGTTTTGCATTAATTAATGCCGGAAAATACGAAAATGCGGAAAAATCTTTTGAAAATGCAAACAAAATTCAAGGAAATAATACAGACACGTTCACCGGCTGGGGAATGTCTTTGATGAAACAGAAAAGATATGACGAGGCAAGAGAAAAGTTTGCAGAAGCATCAAAGATTAATAAATATAATTTTTCTGCTGTATTTTTATGTGCTGTAATGGAAATGAAACTTGAAATGTATGATAAAGCTGAATTAAAGCTGACTTTTCTTGCAAATGTATGCCCTAATGAAAGCAATACATTTGAGTTTGCTCGTTTAAGAGCCCTGAAAGGCGACAAGGAAAGTGCCATTCATTATGCTTTGAAATCATTGGATTACAATCCTAATTTATTTCCTGCATATATTCTTTTGGGGCAGCTTTACGGGGATGCTTATGATGAAGAAAATGCCTTGAAGTACTTTAAAGCAGCAGAAGATAAAGAACTCGTTAATTCTGACCTTTATCTGGAATGGTCAAAAGTTTTGGAAAAATTTGAAAAATATGATGAAGCTAAATGCAAACTTTTGAAGGCTTTTGAATTATCGCCTGAAAATATTGAAGTCATGGCACATTTAGGCTTGTGCTGTGTTACACGTAAAGAATTTGATGAAGCAAAACCTCTGCTAGAAAAATGTCTTGATGCTGAACCTGAAAACCTCATTGTTAAGCAGGCACTTGGTATTGTTGCTTATGAAAATAATGAACTTGAAAAAGCAATGTCTTATTTAAGGAGTACTGATGAAGATGCAATCAACTGCTATTATATGGCTAAATGCTATGAGAAAATGAATAACGATACAAAAGTTAAGGATTATTACGAAGCCGCTATACTTATTAATCCTAAATATATATCAGCGTTTGCAGATTATTCAAGGTACCTTATCTCTAAAAGTGAATATGCAGAGGCACAACGTAAACTGCGTAAAGCTTTGAAGGCCGATGATAATAATATTGTGTTGTTAAATTTATTGTTCTATGCAAGTTACATACTTGTCAAAGAGAACGTTTGTGAATATAATGTTAAAGAAGCTATCACAATAGCTGACAAAATTATAAATATTAGTCCCGACTTGTTTGAATACCCTGAGCAAAAAGCTGAATTATCAAAGCTTTTGCAGAATAACTCAGAAAGAGAATAACATTGAGAAAAGTAATAGTTCAAAAATTTGGCGGCACATCGGTTGCCGATACAAATAAAATAAAAAATGTTGCAAGAACAGTTATAAGAGAAAAAGAAAACGGTAATGATGTTGTGGTAGTAGTTTCAGCAATGGGACATACAACCGATTATCTTGTTAAAATGGCAAGAGATTTATCTCCAAACCCGTCAGGCAGAGAAATGGACATGCTTTTGTCTACCGGTGAAGGTGTTTCTATTGCTCTTCTTGCTATGGCAATTCAGGCTCAAGGGTATGATGCTGTGAGCTTTAATGCTATGCAAATCGGAATTATGACAGAAAATGTTCATTCAAAAGCAAGAATTGTTGATATAAAAACCGATAAGCTCAGACAAAATTTAAAAGACGGTAAAATTATTGTTGTTGCAGGATTTCAAGGTGTAACCGAAGACGGTGAAATAACAACTTTGGGCAGGGGCGGTTCTGATACTTCTGCTGTTGCACTTGCTGCGGCATTGAATGCTGAAAGATGCGATATATATACTGATGTTGAAGGTGTTTATACAACTGATCCGAGAGTTGTTCCTAATGCATCAAAACTTGATGAGATTTCTTATGAGGAAATGCTTGAGCTTGCTCATGCAGGTGCAAATGTTTTGCATCCTCGCAGTGTTGAAACTGCAAAACAGTTTAATGTTCCGTTAAGAGTAAGAAGCAGCTTTAAACTGGATAATTTAGGTACTTTAATATTAGGAGTTGATAAAATGGAAATTTATAAACCTGTTGCAGGCGTAGCCTCAGATTTATCCCAAACAAGAATTGTAGTATGCGATGTTCCGGATAAACCCGGTGTTGCAGCTAAATTATTCGGAAAGCTTGCAAAAGAAAATATTTCTGTTGACATGATTATTCAATCTTATGCAAGAAAAGTTTCTAATACTAATGATATTGCATTTACTATTGATACAGCTGATTTGACTAAAACAGTAACAGCTTTGGAAGCTTTGAAAAATGAAATCGGAGCATCAGGTGATATTCAGGTAAATGATAATATTGCAAAAATTTCAATTGTAGGTGCCGGAATGATTGACAGACCCGGTGTTGCATCTACCATGTTTGAAACTCTTGCAGAACAAGGTATCAACATCAGAATGATTTCTACAAGTGAAATTAAAATCAGCTGTCTTGTTGATAAAGAAGATGCGCAGCGTGCCGTAAAAGCTTTACATAAAGTATTTGAACTGGAAAGCGACGAAGTTGCCGAAGTTAAAGGCGATTTACCAAATGTATAAAATCTTATAATAAATAATTGTCAAAAGACCATGCTTGAAGCATGGTCTTTTGTTATATTATAAAGTGACTTTGATAAATGACATAAAAAAAAGGAGCCTTGTGGCTCCGTTGGAATTAAGAATAGCTGGAAGTATGAAAAAGATTTAGTAATTATATTTAACGTAATAAGTGTCATTTATACAATTACCCTATTGACTTATATATTAAAGACCAGTTGAACTATGAAAAAAATATAATATTACCCATGCTTCTATATATTTTCCAAAAGAAGAAAATATAACCTTAGAGAATAAGTGTAAAAATGCCACTTTATGTCAAAAGCCTTATATTTAGGGGCTTTGTCGCTTCTTAACAAAACTTTATAATAGGGGTTGACAAAAGATTTATTATAGTTTATAGTAAAAGTGTTAGATGAAGTGTTCAAAAAACACTTAATAAACAAAACCTCACGAGAGGAGGAAGAATATGATAACAATTAATCCGGTAAAATTTAATAATATAAAAACAATTTCCTTCGGAGAAGGTAATCTTAATAACATAACCCCGAACGTAGCAATTTTATCGCTACAAAACCCTAATGCGAAGATTAATTTCGAAAACGACCTTAATCGTACAAAAAGAGCAGATGCGGTTCAAAACCCTAATGTACTTTCAAGTACATTAAACAAACTTCGCAAGACTTATAATATACTATTTTCACCTGATTACGACAGAGCCAGCAAAAGCCCTAAACACATTTCATTCTTGGGTTAATGAGATGTGGCAGGTATCTGACGTAAATTTACCCCAAAACTTACTACATAGATTATAACCATGTTGCTAAGTATTTATTTTATAACTTGATTTATCCTTTCTGTGTAAACTCACAGAAAGGATATCTTGTATATGAATGAAAAAATTAAAGAAATACGATTTAACCCTGAAAAGGCTCAATGCTTTTTCTCTAAAAAACTGGCTTTTACATTAGGTCCTATTGAACTTAAAAATCTTTTAGATGAAGGTAAAGTAAAGCTTCTTGACGTAAGAAAAAAGGAAGATTACGACATTGCTCATATTCCGTCTGCTATTTCTATACCGAAAGATGAACTTGCTGACAATGTTGACAAGCTTTCAAAAGAAGAAGTCACTGTTGTATATTCATATAATCAGCAGTGCCATTTGTCTGCTAAAGCTTGTTTGATACTTGCTGATTACGGCTATCCGACAATGCTCTTAGAGGGAGGGTTTAAAACCTGGACTGAAGACTTTAGATTTGCTGTGTCAGGCAATGAAGAATAAATTTTCATTTTGGTTGTCATAGTTATGAGGGCAGTGTGCCCTCTTTTTTTTATATATTTGCGCCGCCGTCATTTTTCATCTTATCTAAAACTTTCTTGCTGCCTTCTTTTTCTTTTGCGAGTTTTAGAGCAAAATCTGTTGCTTCCTGATCTCTTGCAATGGCTTCTTTTAATCCTGTCATTTCGCTCAGTGTCAAATTTTCAAGTCCGCTGCCGTCAGAGTTGAGATATATTTTAAATATTTTTTGAGAAAAATAGTCAAATCCCGGCAGATTATTTCTCAGAGCATACCATTTGTAGAACTGGTGAACCATGTAGTACGGATCAATAATACCGTCACGCATTACAAACATTGGTTTTGTTCTGAATGAAAATCCGCTGTCTGTCATAACATTTAAATAAAAAGCTTCCAAGCCTTTAAGTTCAGTTATTAACCCTTCTTCTTCTTTAATTAATGCAAGAATTTTGTCTGCATTGTCAAGTTTTATTACTTTTGTCCCTGCAGAAGAAATATATGCTAAAAGCTTTTCAGGCTCTGTGTTTGCATTGCTTACAATGTCAGCAACATTTTTTAAAACCATTTCTTTATTTTTTTCTGTTTCAGCGCTCAAAGTCATAGTTACGCCGGTTGAAAGAACTGTTTTTGAAGTAGAATTAGTACTGCTGGCTTTTAAATGTTTGTTAAGCTTGGCAGAAAGCGACTTTTCCTGTATTTGCAAAAAGAAATAAATAATTTTTTGGAACATATTCATAGTAACAGTATATATTACTTGTGGTACAATAGTTTCATCCATATAAATGAAATATTAAATTTGTATAAAGATTGTAAAAAATACACTTGCTTTTATAATTACTTTATTTTATAATGTAATTGTGAAATAAATCACGAATAAAAACTTAAGTAAATAGTAACTTTTACTTTTAAAAAGGAGATATATTTTATGACAACAAAAAACAAAAAGACTGTTGAACACCTTGAAAAGACTTTAACTAAGTCTTCTTTGGTAGACAGTGCTGAACAATTGGAATTGTTGATTGAAAGAGCTAAAAAAGCTCAAAAGATTTACTCAACATTCACTCAAGAACAAGTTGATGCAATTTTTAAAGCAGCCGCTACTGCAGCTGACAAAGCACGTATTCCTCTTGCAAGATTGGCTCATGAAGAAACAGGTATGGGCGTTTTGGAAGATAAAATTATTAAAAACCACTTCGCATCAGAATACATTTATAACAAACACAAAAATGCTAAAACTTGCGGAATCATTAAAGAAGACAAAGCTAACGGTATTAAAGTTGTTGCAGAACCTTTAGGTGTTATTGCAGGTATCGTTCCTACAACTAACCCTACTTCAACTGCAATTTTCAAATCTTTAATTGCTTTGAAAACAAGAAACGCAATTATCTTCTCACCACACCCAAGAGCTACAAAATCTACAATTGAAGCAGCTAGAATTGTGTTGGAAGCAGCTGTTAAAGCAGGCGCTCCTGAAGATATTATCGGTTGGATTGATATTCCGTCAATTGACTTATCAAATCAATTAATGAAACACCGTGACATTGCTTGTATATTAGCAACAGGCGGTCCCGGAATGGTTACTGCGGCTTATTCATCAGGAAACCCTGCATTAGGTGTAGGTCCCGGTAACGCTGCTGCTGTTATTGACGAAACTGCTGATATTAAAATGGCTGTTTCTTCAATCCTTATGTCAAAAACATTCGATAACGGTATGATTTGTGCTTCTGAACAATCAGTTGTTGTTGTTGATAAAGTTTATGAAGAAGTTAAAAAAGAATTCATATACAGAGGTGCTTATCTTCTTAACTCATCTGAAGAAAAGAAAATGATAGACCTTCCGTTTATTGACCCTAAACGTGGAACAGCTCACCCTGACATCGTTGGTCAAAGCGCATACAAAATTGCTAAATTATCAGGTTTTGATATTCCTGAAACATCAAAAATTCTGCTTGCAGAAAGACCATCTGTTGATTGGGAAGATCCGTTCTCAAGAGAAAAATTATCACCAATATTAACTATGTACAAAGCTAAAGACTTTGAGGAAGCTGCTGAAATGACATACGAATTGGTATCAAAAGGCGGTGCAGGTCACACTGCAGACCTTTATACAGATACTCGCAGCCAGGAAAGAGTAGACAGATTTGCTGAAAAAATGCCTGCTTGCCGTGTGTTAATCAACTCTCCATCTGCTCAAGGCGGTATCGGCGATTTATACAACTTCAAACTTGAACCGTCACTTTCATTAGGTTGTGGTTCTTGGGGTAAAAACGCTGTATCAGGTAATATCGGTGTTGAAAATTTATTGAACTATAAAACAGTTGCTGAAAGGAGAGAAAATATGCTTTGGTTCAAAGTTCCGCCAAAAGTTTACTTCAAAAGAGGCGCTGTTGATTTAGCACTCCGTGAACTTGAAGGTAAAAAACGTGCATTCATCGTTACAGACAGATTCTTATTCAACTCAGGTGCAGTTGACAGTATCGTTAACGTATTGGATGAAGTTGGTATCGATCACCAAATCTTCTTTGATGTTAAGCCTGATCCGACATTATCAACTATTAACCAGGCTATGGAAATCATCAGACCTTATGAACCTGACGTAATCATTTCATTAGGCGGCGGTTCTCCTATGGATGCTGCAAAAATTATGTGGTTAATGTATGAACAACCTGATACAGTATTCGAAGATATCTCTATGAGATTTATGGATATCAGAAAAAGAATATGCCGTATCCCTGATTTAGGTAAGAAAGCTACAATGGTTGCTATTCCTACAACTTCAGGTACAGGTTCAGAAGTTACTCCGTTTGCTATCATCACAGATGATGAAACTCACGTTAAATACGCTATCGCTGACTATGCTTTAACTCCAAATATGGCTATCATCGACCCTAACTTTGTAGACGGTATGCCTAAAGGCTTAACTGCTGCATCAGGTATTGACGCATTAGTTCACGCTGTTGAAGCTTACGTATCAGCATTAGCTACTAACTTCACAAATTCAAATGCTTTGGAAGCAACAAAACTTGTATTTAGATATTTGGAAAGATCATACAATGAAGGCGCTAATGATCCTATCGCAAGAGAAAAAATGCACTATGCTGCAACAATTGCAGGTATGGCATTTGCTAACTCATTCTTGGGATTATGCCACTCAATGGCTCACAAATTAGGTGCTATGTTTAATGTACCTCACGGCGTTGCAAACGCATTGTTAATCAGACAGGTAATCAAATACAACGCTGTTGATTGTCCGGCAAAACAATGTATCTTCCCTCAATACAAATTCCCTAACGCAAAAGCTAAATACGGTCAAATTGCTGACGAACTTGGCTTAGGCGGTAAGAATGATGATGAAAAAGTTACATTGTTAATTGAAGCAATTGATAAATTGATGAAAGCAGTTAACTTACCAAATTCTATTAAAGATTTCGGTGTATCTGAAACTGAATTCAATGCTAAGTTAGATGAAATGGTAGAATTGGCATTTGACGACCAATGTACAGGTGCAAACCCTGCATATCCGTTAATGGCTGATATGAAGAAAATCTACCAAGATGCTTATCAAGGTATTGTAAGAGATTACTATCCTGCTAAATAAGCAGCAAGTCAATATTAAAAGAACCGCTTTAAAAGGCGGTTCTTTTTTTTTAGAATTTATACGGGTAATCATCAGGAATTTTCCAGCCCTCATATTGAATAAGTTTGCCGCAGTAATTGCTATATATTCCACCGCAAGCCATTGCGTTAGAAGTATTTAACAACCCTTCACGTGTGCCGTCCCAACCGAATGCATATGGCTCAAAAGTTTCTTTAATAGCATATTTATTATTTTCAATACTTTGACCTTCACGTAAAACAGGGTTAAATCTGAAATAAAATGAATTAATTCCTTGTCGCGGATTGTTAATCGCTTTTTTGTTTATATAAAAATTAATATCATATAAAAAATTATCAATTTTCAAGATACTTCCGTCGTTAAGAAATATATAAAAACCTGTATTATCATCTTTTTTGGTTATACTTGTAATTTGAAGATATTTACCGATATATTCATTAAACCGTTCTAAAGCTTCATCTGTTGTACATTTGACATTATTGCTATTTCCGCAATCTATACCCCAGCTTGTAACATCCCCATGTTCTACGGTTGAAGTCCTCACGGCTTGATTAAAGACAGAGTAAATTTTTTCAAGCTTTGTTACTACTTCATGTTTTCTATGAGCTGCAATCAAAGACGGCATAGTCATTGCAGCAACAACTCCAATAATGCCCAGAGTAATCAAGACTTCAGCCAAAGTAAACGCCGGCGAAGCCTCTTTGCAATGAGAATAATTAGTAAAATCGTTTTTCATATAATTCTCCTTTTAGTAAAAAGACTGCTAATTTTTTAGCTAATTATCACATAAATTGATAATTATGTCAAATATACTGATGATTTTAATAAAATTATCAGTTATTTAGTATTTTTTGAGGGTTGATAAAAATATAAAATTATAGTTAAGGAGCTATATGAATACAAAAGAATTATTAGGGCTGAAAATCAAAGAGATAAGAAAGCAGAGAAAACTGACTCAGGAAAAACTTTCTGAGCTTGTTGGTGTTGATAACGGTTATATCAGTAAACTTGAAATAGGGCAAAATTTTCCAACGATTGGAACGCTGGAAAAAATTGCCAATGTTTTGGAAGTTGAGCTTTCTGTATTATTCCAATTTACAGATGCAAAAGATATTGACTTTAAATCTGAAATTATCAGGATTTATGATAGTTTAAACAAAGATAAGCAGCTTACATTGTATAAAGTTGCAAAATCTCTTGAATAATATCTAAAACTTAATCGGATAATCTTTCGGAATTTGCCACCCTTCATACTGAATTAATTTTGTACATAATGCTCTTCTGGAATTTTCTGCAGTGCTGCATGCATATTGATTTGATGTTGTTGTTAGTCCTTCTCTTGTTCCATCCCACGAATAAGTATAAGGCTCAAAAGTTTTCTTTTGAGCAGAAGTACTATTACCTTCAAATCTGAATAAAAAAGTATTTTTACCTCTAACAGAATTTTTTATGGCTTTTTCATTTGTATAATATGCGATATCGTAAATATATCTTGGCATATTAATAATGCTGCCATCACTAAAATATATAAGAATTCCTGTTGAAGTGCCATTAGTTACAATTTTTGTAATATTCAAGTATTTACCTAAATAATTTTTAAACCAGTCTTTTACTTCTTCAGTAGAGCATGTTGGAGAACTGCTTATGCCGCAATCCATATACCAATGTTCAACAGCTCCGTTTTCAACTTCTGACATTTTAATAGCTTGATTCATTACAGTATAAACTTTTTCAAGCTTAGTAACAACTTCTTGTTTTTTGTGATTAGCAATTAAGACAGGAATAGTCATTGCTGCAACCACACCAATAATTCCGAGAGTAATTAATATCTCTGCCAATGTAAATCCTTGAAACAATCTCTTAAAATCATTAAAAGCCCCAATTTGGCGGGTCAAGCTATAGTGACTACGTGCGTAGCACCGCTTGTCGGGGGGGGGGCAACACTTAATGCTTCATGATTCATAATTTCAGCCTCCTTTTACATTATTATTTACTTTATTATTATGTTTGTCAAGGTGCAAAAAAAATTATGTGTGCGTTTTAGAATAAATATGTTAAGTCGGAGGGAAAATGACAACAAGAGTAAATAAGATTACAAAATTCATAAACTATTTTACTTCAAGCGGGAGAAGTGCTAATGAGTTATATAAAAATATAAGCTTGAAAAAGGGGGAGGAACTTTATCAAAGACATTTTGCTAATGGCTCTCTGGGGGTCTTAAAAACTTCTATAAAAGACGGATTAAAAGAAGACAGATTTTACATGCTTAACCCTGACGGTTCTCATTCAGAAAAGCACAGTATGGTTTTGAGGACATTAAAACCTCATTTATTAAAGCGATTTATGGTAAACAGAACAGATTATGGAAAGTTTGGTGAATTTATAGCATCCAGACGTTTGCAAAAGGCATTCAATACGTTCAGCGGAAAATTGGAGGAAAAAGCAGAAAGAATTCAAAACTGGAAAGACGGTATTATAATTAAAGTCCTATCTAAGAAGAATAGAGAAACAACGTTTCCATCAACTAAAATTGGCGGGAAGTTACATCCTGCAATATATACCAAAAAAGTTTTGCAAAATGGCGATGTTGTGTTCACAGAAAAATATTTATATCCATAATTAAATTTAAGTTTTTTTATAAATTGAGAGCCGGGTCATCTTGACAACGGATTATGTGTAACGTATTATAAAGAAACGGAAACGGCGACATGGCCAAGTGGTAAGGCAGGAGCCTGCAAAGCTCTTATCCCCCAGTTCGAATCTGGGTGTCGCCTTTTTTTATTGACAATTTTAGGATGTTTAGTATAATTGGTTTATGAAAAAGAGTTTATTGGTTATTTTGGTATTGGCTCTGTTTACCTCAATTCAGGCTAATGCTTTACAAGATTTGAATTTTAAAGGGTTTATAGCAGATGAGGTACATCTGCTTTCGGAAGATACTAAATACAACTTGAACATGACTTTATGGGATTTGCAGAAAAAATCAGGTGCAGATATTGCAGTTGTGGTTTTACCATCGCTTGAAGGCAGACGTGTTGAAGATGTAGCTCTTGAAATTGGAAGAAAATACAAAGTCGGCTCAAAAGAAAAGAATAACGGAATAGTATTTTTAACTGCCATAAATGACAGAAAAATGCGTATAGAACTTGGTTACGGGTTTGAAAAAATAATTGCAATAAGTGAATTAGACTTTATAAGAGATAATGATATTTTACCTTATTACAGACAAAATGACTATGAAAACGGTATAGTTCGCGGTACATATCAATTAGCAGATTTGGCTGCCCGGGCTGAGGGTGTTGTTGTTACAAGAACAGGAAATTGTCCTGATAAAGCCTTATCTTATAATACCGGCAAAGCTTCTTCACGTTCTCATACACCATGGTGGGTTTGGCCTATTGCAATTGTTATGAGTATTTTTTCACCAAGACGCAGAAACGGATTTGGAAGCAGTGGTTTTGGCGGTGGCGGCGGTTTTGGCGGCTGCGGAAGTTCGGGAAGTTGGTAGAAGTCCTTTAAAGATAATGCCAATGAGTATAAAAAGAGAAAAGTTGTTGCAAATTACATAAAAATAATCTCAGTTATATATGGAGAAGGTATAAAAGATGAAAAATTTAGATAAATTTATTGAAAGTTTAAAAGAAAATTTGGGGGATAACCTTATTTCAGTTATAGCATTTGGTTCAAAGGCTAATGTTGATGAGGTTAAATCAAATCTTAACCTTATGGTAGTTACAAATACTTTGACAGCAGAAAATTTATACGCTATTTCACAGCCTGTTAAAAAATGGGTTAAATCTAAAAATCCTTTGCCTGTTGTGATGACAAAAGATGAATGGTACTCGTCTTTTGATGTTTACGCAATCGAATATTCTGATATAAAAGAAAATTACAAATTGATTTACGGTGAAGATTTAGTACCTGCTGTGAATATTAATAAGTATTATTTGAGATTGCAATGTGAAGCGGAATTAAAAAGTTTGTTGTTAAAATATAAAAACAATTTCTTAATGAATATTCGTTCTGATAAAGAGATGAAAAAGGTTCTTGATAAGGTTATTAAAACATTGCTCGTTATCTTTAGAGCAGTGTTAAGACTTCATAATTGTCAGGTTCCATACAGAGCTGTTGATATAATTGAAAGTGCTTCTAACTTTTTGTCATTTAATAAAATTGTTCTTAACAAGCTTGCCAAAATCAAATATGAAGGTGACAAATGCAACAAACAAGAGCTTTTGTTTATTGAAAATCAGCTTTTAACAGATTTACAAGCTATGCTTAAACAGGTTGATGCTATGCAATTTTAGTATTTTATGATATACTATAATCAATGAAATTTTAATAAAAAATGTTTGGACGATTAGCTCAGTTGGTAGAGTACTTGAACGACATTCAAGGTGTCACTGGTTCGAGCCCAGTATCGTCCACCATTTCTCAGAAATGAGAACCGATGCTCTCACGCATATTTTAATCGTTGATTAAAATATGTTGGTTCAGTCTTTCAGACATCCTGCCTCGTAAAGTTCGGATATCCCATCCTCACTAACGATGCAAGCGAGCCCAGTATCGTCCACCATTTTATTAAAAAATCCGCAATATAGAATTAGGAAGTTATTATGCAAGATGCAATAGTTATGGAATTAGATTCAAATTTGTCTTTTAAAGCGCAAATTGATACGACACCTGCAACAAAACAAAGTTTTGCAACGGTTTATGTTGATGAAAAAGAAGTCAAACGTCCGACTATTACTCAGTCTAACGGCTTAATTGATTTTAAACTGGTTGATGCGGACAGCAAAATTACAGCTTTTATAGAAAAATGGAATAAAACAAGAAAAAGAATTAATCTTATGGTCGAATCTAATGACCGTATGTACTTTTTAAAAGGATGCTCCGTTAAAAAGTTTGAAAGCTCCCAAAAAGCTTTTACTGTTTTTTATAATACTTATAAAGAAGCATAAAGGAAGTTTTATATGACAAAGGTATCAATAATTGTTCCTGTGTATAATGTTGTTGATTATCTTTCTGATTGTCTTGAAAGCCTTGTAAAACAAACCCTTGATGATATAGAAATAATTTGCGTTAATGACGGTTCAACTGATTCAAGTTTAATTGTTCTGGAAAAGTATGAGAAACAATATGATTTTATTAAAATAATTAATCAAAGAAATAAAGGTCTTGCTTCTGCCCGTAATGCCGGAATAGCAGCTGCAAAAGGTGAGTATTTGGGATTTGTTGATTCAGATGATTGGATTGACACGGAGTTCTATGAAAAATTGTATGAGGCAGCAAAACGGCATAATACGGATATTGCAGCTGCAAGTATTATAAGAAAAAGAGAACATTCTCAAAAGTTTCGAATAAATTATTTTGATGAAGAAATTTTTTTCGATATTCAAGATAAAATTTCTGCTTGTAATGTGCCGGAAATGTGTTACGTCTGGAATAAGATTTATAAAAAATCATTTCTTGATAATAATAGCTTAATCTTTGCGGACGGTAAAAATTTTGAAGATATACGTTTTACAATAAGGGCTTTATATTATTCTAAGTCTTTAGTAACTGTTCCTGATATTTACTACTATTACAGAGTAAGAAAAAATTCTATTGTTAAAACACTTTCAAATGAAATGATTTCAGCGCGCGCGGAGTCTTTAAATGATATGTTTGAATTTGCAGATTTAAAAGGAATTATGCTTGACAATAGGTTTCGTTGTTTTACTGTAAAAATAGTTTATTTAGCTAAAATAACGATGTTAAAAATAAAGCAGTACCGTAAAGAGTACCGCTATTATTTATTTGGTTTTATTCCTATATTTAAAAAGACTATATAGCTTTTATGTAAGCTTCAACATCGTCTTCCGTATTCATTTCTGTTGCCGCTACAAGAATTTTATTATCAGCAATTTTTAAACCGCCGATAATATTGTTTTGTTTAAGTTTTTCAAGAGTTTTATCAGCATCGTGAACTTCAATTACAAATTCGTTAAAGAAATTTTTGTTAACTGTTTTAATTCCTTTTTGGGCAAGTTTTTCTGACAACTTATGTGCAATTTTTGCGGATAAATATCCTGCTTGTCTAAAACCTTTTTCACCCATAACAGTCAGATATAAAGTTGCGCAAAGTCCTATCAAAGCCTGATTTGAGCAGATATTGCTTGTTGCTTTTTCTCGTTTGATATGTTGTTCACGGGTTTGAATAGTTAAACAGAAAGCTTGATTTCCATCTGCATCAACAGTTCTTCCTGCAAGACGTCCCGGAATCTGGCGCATAAATTTTTCTTTGCATGCAATAAACCCTGCATGCGGACCGCCAAATGACATCGGGATACCTAAAGTTTGAACGTCACCTACAACAATATCAGCTTCAACAGGAGGTTTTAATACTGAAAGTGATGAGATATCAGTACATACAATTAAAAGCGTATCAAGAGCTTTGATTTCTTTTATTTCACCATAGAAATCAGGATTTTGAATAAGAACTCCCGCATATTCGCCAGTGTTTTCAGGCAGCTTATCAAACCAATCAACTTCTATATCGTTTGAATATGTGTAAGTCTTTATTACATCAATATATTCGGGATTTAAAGAATTTGATACAAGAACTTTGTTTTTCTTAGATATTCTTACAGCCATCAATATAGCTTCAGCGCAAGCGGTAGCAGCATCATACATAGTGGCATTGGAAATATCCATACCTGTAAGTCTGCTAATCATTGTTTGAAATTCATACATTACCTGAAGTGTTCCTTGCGAAATCTCAGGCTGATACGGTGTATATGCTGTCAAAAACTCAAAACGGTTAGCAACTTGAGAAATACATGCAGGAATAAATTTGTTGTAAGTTCCTGCACCTAAAAAACTGATATAGTCAGTTTTGTTTTTCTTTGCTAATGATTTAATGCGTTTTTGCACATCCATTTCGCTTATAGGTTTTTCAAGCTCAAGTTTTTCCATACGGGCTTTTTCAGGTATTTGGCTGAACAAATCCTCTATGGATGCTGCACCAATGCTTTCAAGCATTTCTTTTTTTACTTCATCAGTATGTACTAAAAAATTTTTCATCTTATTCCAATTCTTCTTTATAATCTTCGTATTCCAGTAAGTCGCTTTGTTCTGCATCATCACCTGTTGCTTCTATTTTTACAAGCCAGCCTTTTTCATAACTGTCTTCATTAAGTATTTCAGGTGATTCAGCTGCTGCTTCGTTAACTTCTAAAATCTTACCGCTGATAGGCATATAAATTTCAGATGCAGCTTTTACAGATTCAACTGCTGCAAATGTGTCGCCTTTCTGAAATTCCTTTCCGGTTTCGGGAAGTTCTAGAAAAACAATATCTCCAAGCTGTTCAACAGCATAGTCTGTTAATCCGATTGTAAAAGTGTTATCTCCGTTATCTAATAAGAATTCGTGAGATTTTGAACACAAAATTTTTTCTGTAATACTCATTTAATTCTCCTTTTTTATCCTTAAGGGTTTATATTTTTATTTTATTTCTTTTTTGTACAAATGGTCTTTTGACAACTTCTGCATCATGCAGTTTTTCTCTTATCATAACTTGAACAACAGAACCTGTGCAAATTTCTTTATCATTTTTTACATATGCCAGTGCTATATTGCAGCCAAGTACCGGGGATGGTCCTCCGCTTGTTATTACTCCGACTTTTTCACCGTTTTTGTAAACTTCATATTCATGTCTTGCAATTGATTTGTCAAGCATTTTGATGCCTATTAATTTTTTATTTGTACCGTTTTTAATTTGTTCAGTGATTACTTTTTTACCGTTGTAGTCATCTTCTTTGTCTTTGGGTACTGACCAGGATAATCCTGCTTCAATTGGGGTGGTATTTTCGTCAAGGTCATTTCCGTATAAATGCAATGCTGCTTCGAGTCTTAAAGTATCTCTGGCACCAAGTCCGATAGGTTTTATTCCAAATTCTTTTCCTTGTTCAAGGATTTTATCCCAAAGATATTCTGAATTTCGGTTTTCTACAAGAATTTCATAACCATCTTCTCCGGTGTAACCTGTGCGTGAAATTAGAACTTTAATACCTGCGATTTTTGCAGGTTTAATTGTAAATGATTCCTGATGAGTGTTTAAGCCCATTTTGCGTAACAGTTCATCTGCTTTTGGTCCTTGTACTGCAAGTAAGGAATAATTATGTGATTGATTATCAATTTTTACATCATATCCTTTACTATTTCTGACCATCCAATTTAAATCTTCATCAATTCTTGAGGCATTACAGATTACCAAATAATTTAATATACCAAGTTTGTAGATTATCAAGTCATCTATTAATCCGCCATGCTGGTTTGGCAGCTGGCAATATACAGCTTTTTCATAATCTAATTTTGTTATATTTTGAGGAACTATTTTATTTAAGAATTCTAAAGCATCTTTTCCTGAAACAAACACTTCTCCCATATGTGAAACATCGAAAAGACCGACATTTTCACGTACTGTTTTGTGTTCTTCAATGATTGAAGCATATTGAACGGGCATATGCCAGCCTGCAAAATCAACCATTTTCGCACCTAATTGCACATGTTTGTCATGTAAAAAAGTTTCTTTAGTCATAAAATTATCCCCCTTGTGTATAGATTAATTGTCTATGTAAATGGTTATATTGTCAATGTTTTATTGAGTAAGTTGAAGTTCAAATTACAATATGTTATAATAAGAGTGGTCAATAAAAGAAAGGAGCATTTATGAGAAAATTTAGTAAAAACGCTGCTACGTTAGTTGGGGAAGTTTTGACAAAGCTCCAATATGACGGGTCAAGCTGTATCGACTACGTGCGTAGCACCGCTTGCGGGGGGGGGGCAGACTTTTAAGCTCCAACCGTAAAGGATTTACTCTCGCTGAAGGTGCTAC
>ERZ824598.2562-NODE-2562-length-18442-cov-5.229456_pt1 | contig 18442 bp, 13 predicted proteins | sample MGYA00519934_ERZ824598 | MGnify/ENA primary metagenome ERZ824598 (study PRJEB31778, sample SAMEA3449177) | human gut metagenome | biome: human gut; feature: human-associated habitat; material: faeces | place: United Kingdom | collected 2010/2012 ...
TGAACTCATCGGCGTTGGTCACGACGATGGGGGTAGTTACATCATAACCGTCTGCTTTGATTCCGTCAAGGTCAAACTTCATCAGCAGCTGGCCCTTCTTGACAGTCTCGCCGTCCTTGACCTGCGGATCAAAGCCCTTGCCGTCGCGCTTGACGGTGTCCATGCCGATGTGCATGAGCAACTCGGCACCGGCAGCGGTCTTCATGGAAATAGCGTGCTTGGTGCCGAACACGGACTCGATCACGCCGTCAGCGGGAGCGTACAGCTCACCCTTCTCGGGCACCACGGCAATGCCGTCGCCCAGGATCTTCTGGGAGAAAACTTCATCCTTGACCTCTTCCAGAGCAATGGCCTTGCCCTGCAGGGGGCTGCTGATGGTGGAATCCGCAGCTGCTGCGTCTGCAGCAGTCTCGGGAGCGGGTGCAGCGGTCTCATCCTCTGCGGGGGTCTCGTCCTTATACAGGAAGAAGGACAGTGCGAAGGAGGCCACAACAGAGATCACCAGACCAACTGCAGCCCACAGGATGTTCTTACCGTTATCCGGGTCAACGAACATGGCCATGCCAGCCAGACCGGGGCCCATGGCAACGAATGCCTTGACCTTCATCAGGCCAACGAACAGACCGCCGATGAAGCTGGAAGCCACAACGGACATCATGACCTTCTTGTGCTGCAGGGTAACACCGTACAGAGCAGGCTCGGTGATGCCGAACAGGCCGGAGATACCAGCGGAAATTGCGGTAGCGCGCAGGTTTTCATCCTTAGTCTTCAGAGCAACACCCAGGCAGGCACCGCCCTCGGAAATGTTGTGTGCCAGAGAAGCAGGCATGTACAGCATTTCAAAGCCGGGGTCAGAAATAGAAGCAACTGCATAGGGGACCAGAGCCTTGTGCATGCCCATGGAGATCATGAAGGGCAGCACGGCAGCCAGCAGAGCAACGGCCAGCCAGCCCAGCGTGTTGTACAGAGCAAGGATCACGGTGGTCAGCAGAGCACCGATGTTGTAGCCCAGAGGTCCGAGGACGACCAGTGCCACAGGGAAGCCGATGCCGAAGCACAGCATGGGCACAAAGAACACGCGGATGGCCTTGGGGCACCACTTGTTGGCCCACTTTTCAATAAAGGACATGAAAATGACGGTCAGGATAGCCGGGAATACCTGTCCGCCATAAGCGATGTTCTGCAGCTTGATGCCGAGGAAGTAAGCACCGCCCTCGGTAGCCAGCAGAGCGGAAACGCTGGGGTGGATCATGGCAGCAGCCAGAGCCACAGACACCAGCTTGTTGCAGTTGAACTTGGTTGCAGTGGTGAAGGCGACCATGACGGGCAGGTAGTACAGAGCTGCATCTGCCACGCCGACGAACACCTTATAGGCGATATCTCCGCTGCTCATCAGGCCCAGAGTGCTCAGCAGCACCATCAGAGCCTTCAGAACGCCTGCACCTGCAATGGCGGGGACCAGCGGCTGGAAGATGCCGACCATGTAGTCCAGAATAATGCCGCCGATTTCTTTTTTGCCCTTGGGAGCAGCGGGAGCCGCTGCCTGACCTGCGTTGAAGGTGCCCAGCTTGAGCAGCTCATCGTACACTTCGATGACATCGTTGCCGATGACCACCTGACACTGCGGGCCGCTGGAAATAACGCCCATGACGCCGGCAGTCTTTTTCAGGGCAGCAACATCTGCCTTGGAGGTGTCTGCCAGAGTGAAGCGCAGGCGGGTGGAGCAGTGCTCGACCTGCACAACGTTCTTCTCGCCGCCAACCAGACGCAGCACGTCGGAGGCAGTCTGCTTGTAGTTCTTCATTGTGTTCTCCTTTACCTTGTGTGTGATGGCATTCCCCTGCCGTCCGGCCGAAACGGGCAAAAGAAAAAGGATCTAACAGAATGACTCCGTATACAGCTTCTCCCGGAATCATAGTATCTGGCTATAATTCACCCAAAAGAAAAGGTATTCGTCATTCCATCAGATCCTGCCTGCATTACCAGTAACATGTCCAACTGGATATTGTGGTATTAGTATATCAATCCTCTTTTCGTTTTTCAATATGACTTTTTCACAAAATAAATCTTAAAAAATTATGAAGTTCGCACATTCATTTGTTTTTTCACATAGCTGTCGGTGTGTGCTCGTGTACTCCTTTCACCGCCTGCACTGATGCCGGCCGCACATCTTGCGCACCGCGCCGCCGCTTGTTATAATAAGTGTAACGATCTGTTTATTACTTTTTACATACAGGAGGTACAATCCATGCGCATTGCTTACGAGACGATGCTGGCCGAATTTGAGCGGGTCCTGACCAAATACGGTTTCAGCCCAAAGCGTGCCCATGAAGCGGCCGAGATCTTTGCCCAGAACAGTCTGGCTGGCGTGTTCAGCCACGGGCTGAACCGCTTCCCCCGCGTGGTGGAATACCTGCGCAAGGGCGAGATTGATCCCGCCGCTGAGGCCGAGTGCATTGCCAGCTTTGGTGCCATGGAGCGCTGGGACGGCAAGCGCGGCTTTGGCCCTCTGAACGCCAAGCACGCCATGGACCGTGCCGTAGAGCTGGCACATCAGTTCGGTATTGGCATGGTGGCGCTGGGCAACAACAACCACTGGATGCGCGGCGGCACCTACGGCTGGCAGGCCGCAGACGCGGGCTGCATCGGCATCTGCTGGTCCAACACCTGCCCCAACATGCCTGCATGGGGCGCAAAGGACAACCACATCGGCAACAACCCGCTCATTCTGGCCGTGCCGCGCTCGAACGGGGAGCACATCATGGTGGATTGTGCCCTGAGCCAGTTCAGCTACGGCAAGCTGGAAACGATGCGTCTGGCCGGCAAACAGCTGCCTGTGGTAGGCGGCTACGATGCAGACGGCAGCCTGACCACCGACCCCGCTGCCATTGAAGAGACCCGCCGCATGATCCCCATTGGCTACTGGAAGGGCAGCGGTCTTTCCATCCTGCTGGATATGATCGGTACTATCCTGACGGGCGCAAACTCGGTGGCAACGATCGGCACCTTTGGCGATGAAGTGGGCCTGACCCAGATCATGATCGCCATTGATCCTGCAAAGTTCCAGTCCGCCGACCTCACCGATGCCGTCATTGATGCCATTGCCGCCGATGTGGCATCCAGTGAACCTGCAGAGCCGGGCCGTGAGGTGCGCTGCCCCGGCATAGGCGAGCACCGCAGCCGCAAGGAGAACATGGAGCTTGGCATCCCGGCAGCCGAGGAAAAGTGGGCCGAAGTGTTGGCGATGTGATGCAATGTTAAAAGGGGTGTCTCTCCGGCAGACAGAGAGACACCCCTTTTCTTTTTATCTGTGGTTTTCCGCAAATATCCGGCCCAGCTGGGACAGGATATCATGCGGCAGCATTCCGTACTCGCCAAGCGCAGCAGCGGCACGGTCGGCAGCGGCACCGTGCAGATACACCGCGCAGGCCGCAGCTTCGTATGCAGGCAGGCCGCAGGCCAGCAGGGCCGCCGTCATACCGGCCAGTACATCTCCGCTGCCGCCCCGGGCAAGGCCGGGGTTTCCGGTAGGGTTTGTGCACACGCGGCCATCTGGTGCAGCCACCACGGTACGGCAGCCCTTGAGTACCACCACAGCGTTCCATTTTTCTGCATACTGGCAGGCAGTATTTTCACGATCCGCATTGATCTGCGCCACCGAAAGCCCGGTGAGCCGGGCCATCTCGCCGGGGTGCGGGGTCACGATCAGCTCTCCCGCCGGGTGCGGCAGCGTTTTGCCCTCGGCCAGCAGCTGCGCGGCGGCGTTCAGGCCGTCCGCATCCAGCACCGCGCTGCCTGCAAAGCCGGGCAGCAGCTTCTGCACCAGCGTGCGTGTTTCGGCCGCGCGGCCTGTGCTCTGGGCTGTACCGCCAAGGCCCGGGCCCAGCAGCAGCACCGTCGCCTTCTGGCGCTGGAGCTGTGGAATGCTCTCCGGTGAGATGCCGCCTTCGGCCCCCACCACGCAGGGACACAGGCAGCATTCCGGCAGGCGGGCCACCGCAGCTGCCAATACCGGCTCCACGCTGGCCAGCGTTACAATGCCCGCACCGGTGCGCAGCGCACCCTCGGCAGCCAGCAGGGCCGCACCTCGGTAATATGCGCTGCCTGCCACAGCCAATACGGTGCCAAAGCTGCCCTTGTGGCTGTCGCGCGGGCGCGGCGGGATGTTGTGCCAGACAAATTCGGATGTGATCTCGGTTGACATTTTATGCTTCCCCCTGCACCAGTTTGCGGATCTGCTTTTCCACATTCTGCACTTCCTCATGGAACATGCGGGCGGAGACACGCAGCGCGCCGTGGCCCAGAATGATGATCTGCTCCATGCCGTCGGAAGTAGCCACACGTACCCGCCGCCCCTTGCCGATCTCATGAGTAACGTGCTCGATGAACATATCGGCGGTTTCGGCTTCCTTGGTGTAGACCACATGGATATTGTGGTACTGCTCAATGCTGCCGGGGCTGCCGGGCACCCGGTAGGCGTCGAACACCAGGATGAGCACGCACTTCTGGAAGCCCTGATAGTTGCACAGGATGTCCATCAGCTTGTGGCGGGCGGCGTCCAGGCTCTCTTTGGAAAGGGCGTTCAGCTCGTCCCACGCAAAGATGATGTTGTAGCCGTCCACCAGCAGGTATTCCGGCGCGATCTCCCACTGCTCGGCGGCAAAGTCGGGGCGCTCCCGCTTCTGCACCGGGCGGAAGGCTGCCAGCGGGTCCCGCTTGATGGGGCCGTAGGTGCGCTCGAAAATTTTGAGTAGCTCGGCATCCTCTTCCAGCGTGGCACGGTAGGCCATGGCCCGGCGCTGAGGCACAGCCGCTTCCTGCTCCGGACGGGTGCTTTTGCCCCAGCCGCTGTCCACATGCATGTGGCTGCGCACCTGATCCCAGGGCACCACAAATCCGGCCCCGTGGGCACAGAACACTGAATCTGCCGGGTTGTCGAGATCATGCTCCGGCTCATAGCCGATGGCCGCGATCACCTCCTGCGCGTTGTGGCAGGGGCGGTAGCCGTCCAGTGTCAGGCTCAGATGACCCCGGCCGCGGGTGTAGCTCACCACTTCCATGGGGTAGCTGCGCATGGTGGACACCGGCGCAAACCCGGTGAGCACCGCCGTCTCCTCCCCGCTTTCCGGCGGGTCAAAGGTGCCCTCCATGCGCTGGATATCGCTCATGGCGCGACCGATGTTCTCGGCAGGCACCTCCAGCCGAAAAGCATACCACGGCTCCAGCAGCTGGCTTTTGGCCAGCATCAGGCCCTGCCGTACTGCGCGGTAGGTGGCCTGCCGGAAGTCGCCGCCCTCGGTGTGCTTGAGGTGGGCCCGGCCCGCAATGAGGGTGATCTTCACATCGGTGAGGGGCGACCCGGTCAGCACGCCAAGGTGCTGTTTTTCTTCCAGATGGGTCAGCACCAGCCGCTGCCAGTTTTTGTCCAGCACCTCTTCCCGGCAGTCGGCGGCAAACTGCATGCCGCTGCCGCGGGGCAGAGGTTCCAGTTTCAGGTGCACTTCCGCGTAATGGCGCAGCGGCTCGTAGTGGCCCACCCCCTCCATGGGTTCGGTGATGGTCTCCTTGTACAGGATGCCGCCGGGGCCGAACTCCACTGCCAGGCCAAACCGCTCGGCCAGCAGGCTGCGCAGCACCTCCAGCTGGATCTCGCCCATCAGCTGGACATGGATCTCGCCCAGCGTCTCGTTCCATACCACATGGAGCTGGGGCTCCTCTTCTTCCAGCCGGTGCAGCTTGCCCAGTGCCGCATGCACGTCGGCCCCCTCCGGCAGCAGCACCTGATAGCTCAGCACCGGTTCCAGCACCGGCAGGTCACTGTCCCGCTCCGCGCCCAGTCCCTCGCCGGGGCGGGCCTTGGTCAGACCGGTCACGGCACACACCTGCCCGGGACCGATGGCCTCTGTCAGTGTGTATTTGGCACCGGAATACAGCCGCAGCTGGTTGGCTTTTTCGGCCCAGGGCTCGCCGTCCGCTTCGCCGGTAAGCTGGGCTTTCACCTTCAGTTCCCCGCCGGTAACCCGCAGCCAGGTCAAGCGCGCGCCCTGCTCGTCCTGCGACACCTTGAACACCTTGGCTCCAAAGGCTTCCAGTGCCGGAGCCGGGCGGGTGTAACGGTCCAGCCCGTCCAGCAGGGCATCCACGCCCTCCAGCTTGAGGGCCGCCCCGAACCAGCACGGGAACACATGCCGCCGCGCAATGGCAGGGATGAGGTCGGCGTCCTGCAGCTGTCCGGCATCCAGCATCCGGTCCATCAGGTTTTCGTCGCACAGGGCCAGCGCCTCGTCCCGGTCGGCCTGTTCTGCCCCGAAATCCACAAAGCCCTCGCCCAGGCGGCGGTTCAGCTGGGCAAGAAGCTCCTGCCGCTCCATGCCGGGCAGGTCCATCTTGTTCACGAACACAAAAGTGGGCACATGGTAGCGCCGCAGCAGCCGCCAGAGCGTCTCGGTATGGCTCTGCACGCCATCGGTGCCGCTGACCACCAGCACCGCGTAATCCAGCACCTGCAGGGTGCGCTCCGTCTCGGTGGAAAAATCCACATGGCCCGGTGTGTCCAGCAGGGTGATGTCGGTATCACCCGCTGTGAGCAGGGCCTGTTTGGAAAAGATGGTGATGCCACGCGCTTTTTCCAGCGCGTCGGTGTCCAGAAAGGCGTCCTTGTGATCCACCCGGCCCAGGCGGCGGGTCACACCGGCGCGGTAGAGCATGGCTTCCGACAGGGTGGTCTTGCCGGAGTCCACATGGGCCAGAATGCCCAGTACGATTTGTTTGCGCGTTGATTCCATCCGCTCAGTCTCCCTCAATGCATATTCCTATTTATTGTATCACGGGCGGGGCAAAAAGAAAAGCGGAGCGACCGCAGTCACTCCGCTTTTTAAAAGGATTTGATTTACTCCACGATGATGCTCTTGCCAGTCATCTCTGCCGGGACAGGCAGGCCGATGTAGGGCAGCATGGTGGGTGCGATGTCGGCCAGGCAGCCGCCCTCGCGCAGCTTCACGTCGCCGCAGCCAACGGCCACGAAGGGCACCACGTTGGTGGTGTGGGCGGTGAAGGGGGTGCCGTCCGGGTTCATCATCTTTTCGGCATTGCCGTGGTCCGCAGTGATAAAGGCGCAGCCGCCGGCGTTCAGCACGGCAGAGACCACCTGGTCCACAGCAGTGTCCACAGCCTCGACGGCCTTGACGGCAGCGTCGAACACGCCGGTGTGGCCCACCATGTCGCAGTTGGCGAAGTTCAGGATCACCACATCGTACTTGCCGCTCTCAATGCGCTTGACGCATTCGGCAGCCACTTCGGGGGCGCTCATCTCCGGCTTCAGGTCGTAGGTAGCCACCTTCGGGCTGGGGATGACGCAGCGGTCCTCGCCCTCGTAGGGAGCCTCGACGCCGCCGTTGAAGAAGAAGGTGACATGGGCGTACTTCTCGGTCTCGGCGATGCGCAGCTGGGTCATGCCCATCTTGCTCAGATACTCGCCAAGGCCGTTTTTCACGCTGATGCGTGGGAAGGCGACGAGCACGTTCGGCATGGTCGCGTCATACTCGGTGTTGCAGACGTAGGTGAGCGGGAAGAACTCGCGCTTGAAGCCGTCGAACGCGGGGTCGACGAACGCGCGCGTGATCTCGCGGGCGCGGTCAGGGCGATAGTTGAAGAAGATGACCGAATCGTTGTCGGAGATCATGCCGTCCTTGTCGCAGACGATGGGCTCGACGAATTCGTCCGTCACGCCGTTTTTATAACTCTCCTCGATGGCGTGGATGGGGTCGGGATCCTGCACGCCCTCACCGTAGACGAGCGCGTCATAGGCGTTCTCTAAGCGGTCCCAGCGCTTGTCGCGGTCCATCGCGTAGTAGCGGCCCATGACGGTCGCGATCTTGCCGACGCCGAGCTCACGGCACTTTTCCATGGTCTTTGCAACAAAGTCGCGGCCAGAGGTCGGGGGCGTGTCGCGCCCGTCGAGGAAGGCGTGGATATACACGCGCTTTAAGCCCTTGATGTGCGCCATCTTTAAAAGCGCGTAGAGGTGGTCAAGCGTGGAGTGCACGCCGCCGGTGGAGTGCAGACCGTAAAGGTGCAGCGCAGAGCCCTTTTCAAGGCAGTCGTCCATCGCCTTGTTGTAGGCGGGATTTTCAAAGAACGTACCGTCCTCGATCGAGCGGGTGATGCGCGGCAGGTCCTGGAACACGACGCGGCCGCCGCCGATGTTGGTATGGCCGACCTCGCTGTTGCCCATCTGGCCCGCGGGCAGGCCCACGTCAAGGCCGGAGGCCTGGAGCGTCGTGTGGGCATACTCGGCAAAAAGGCCGTCGAGCACGGGGGTGTTGGCCGCGCGCACCGCGTTGCCGACGGTATCGTTGGACAGGCCGAAGCCGTCCATGATGATCAGCGTGGTGGGAGTCTTGTTCATCGATTTTCCTCCTTACTCCTGGTTGGCAGCGTGGACGATCTCCATCAGCGCCTTGGGGTCGAGCGAAGCGCCGCCGATCAGGCCGCCGTCGATGTCCTCGTGCGAGAGCAACTCGTGGGCGTTCGAGCCCTTCATCGAGCCGCCGTACTGAATGGTCACGCTGCGGGCGATGCGCGCGCCGTACTGCGCGCGGATGAGCGAGCGGATATAGGTGCAGACCTCGGCCGCCTGCTCACCCGTGGCGGTCTTGCCGGTGCCGATGGCCCAGATGGGCTCATAGGCGATGACGCAGCGGCGCAGCCGCTCGGCGCTCACGCCCGCGAGGGCGGACTTGACCTGCAGCGCGATAAGCTCCATCGTCACGCCCATCTCGCGCTGGGCAAGGCTCTCGCCCACGCAGATGATGGGGTTCAGCCCCGCCTCGAGCGCGGCGAGGACCTTTTTGTTGACGATCTCGTCCGTCTCGCCGAAGAGCGCGCGGCGCTCGCTGTGGCCGACGATGACATAGCGCACGCCGAGGTCGGCGAGCATGTCGGCGGAAATCTCGCCGGTGTAGGCGCCGCTCTTTTCAAAGTAGACGTTCTCCGCACCGACGGCGATGCGGCTGTCCTTGAACGCGCGCACGGCGGCAGAAAGGTCGACCGTGGGCACGCACACGACGATGTCGCACCATTTGGTTTTGGGAAGGATGGCCTTGAACTGTTCGGCAAAGGCCTTGGTCTCACTGGGGGTCTTGTTCATTTTCCAGTTGCCTGCGATGATGGTTTTACGGTATCTGCGATTCATGTTGGGTCTTTTCTCCTGTTACTGTCTAAATCTAAAATCTATGCGAATATATGAAAATCAATAGTGATTTTTCTCACTTGTCTAAAAGGCACGCAACGCCCGGTAATTCCTTGCCTTCCAGGAACTCGAGCGACGCGCCGCCGCCGGTGGAGATGTGCGTGATCTTGTCGGCAAAGCCGAGCTGCTCGGCTGCCGCCGCGCTGTCGCCGCCGCCGATGATCGTGACCGCGCCGCTCTCGGCGAGCGCCTTGGCCATGGCCTTCGTGCCGGTCGCAAAGGTTGGGAACTCAAAAACGCCCATGGGGCCGTTCCACACGATCGTGCCCGCACCCTTGGTCGCCGCACAGAAGAGCTCGACGGTCTTGGGGCCGATGTCCATGCCCATCATATCCGCGGGGATGTGCATCGCGTCGACGACGTGGGGCTCTGCGTCGGCGGCAAACTCCGTCGCCGCGACGGTATCGACCGGCAGCAGGAGCTTGACGCCCTTCTGCTTGGCCTTTTCGATCATCTCGAGCGCGTAGGCGCACTTGTCTTCCTCGAGCAGGGACTTGCCGATCTCGCCGCCCTGCGCCTTGGCGAACGTGTAGGCCATGCCGCCGCCGATGATGACGGTGTCGGCCTTGTCTAAAAGGTTGTTGATGACGGCGATCTTGTCGCTGACCTTTGCGCCGCCGAGCACGGCGACGAACGGGCGCTTGGGATCGTCGAGCGCCTTGCCCATGACCTCAAGCTCCTTGGCAACGAGCAGGCCCGACACGGCGGGAAGATAGGCGGCCACGCCCGCGGTGGACGCGTGCGCGCGGTGCACCGTGCCGAACGCGTCGGAGACGTACAGCTCCGCCATCGAGGCAAGGGCCTTGGCAAGCTCGGGGTCGTTTTTGGTCTCGCCCGCTTCAAAACGGGTGTTTTCAAGCAGCATGATCTCGCCGCCCTTGAGCGCCGCGGCCTTGGCCTTGGCATCCTCGCCGACGACGTCGTGCGCGAAGATGACATCCTTGCCCAAAAGCTCGGACAGGCGCTTGGCGACGGGCGCAAGCGTCAGCTTGTCGAGGGACTTTTTCCACTTCTCCTCGGTCAGCGTCGCGGGGTCCTTGCCCTTTTCGGTCTGCTTTTTCACCCACTTGTCAAACTTCGCCTCGGGCTTGCCGAGGTGGGAGCAGGCGATGACCGCCGCGCCGTGGTCGAGCAGATACCGGATGGTCGGCAGCGCGGCCACGATGCGCTTATCCGAGGTGATCTCGCCGGTCTCCTTGTCCTGGGGCACGTTGAAATCGCAGCGCAGCAGCACCTTCTTGCCGCTCACGTCCACATCGAGAACAGTCTTCTTGTTATAATTCATGTTGTTTCCTCCTCATAATATACACATACGATTTGGTTACTCAGTTGAAACGAATTTGGGATTTACTCCTTTTCCAGCATTTCCCCCTCGTGCTTGAGACCGGGAAAGCCCGTCTGCCGCAGTGCTTCATACGTCAGGATCGCCACGGAGTTTGATAGATTCAGGCTGCGCGCCTCCTTCCGCATCGGAAGGCGGATGCAGCGCTCATAGTGCGCCACGCGGAAAGGCTCCGGCAGGCCCGCGGTCTCCTTTCCGAAAAAGAGCCAGCAGCCGTCCTTGAATTCCGCCTGGCAGTAGTCCTGCGGAGCCTTGGTCGTGGCGAGCCAGCAGTCGCGTTCCGCCTCGGGATGCTTTGCAAAAAGGTCGGCTAAATTTTCGTACACGCTGATATCCACAAGGTACCAGTAGTCCAGCCCCGCGCGCTTGACGGCGCGGTCGGAAATGTCGAACCCGAGGGGCTTGATGAGATGCAGATGCGCCCCCGTCGCCGCGCAGGTGCGCGCGATATTGCCGCAGTTTTGCGGGATCTCCGGCTCGACGAGCACGATATTCAGCATGACAGCACCTCCTCCATGCGAAAGTTTTATCATTGTACCGCAAAAATATTGCGAATTCAACCTAAAATGCAGTCTTTTGAAACGAAATTTTGAAAATGCAAAAGTAAAGCCGCCAAATCAAAAATTTTTTGTTTTTTTTGTGAGAAACGGTGGATTTTTCGGGCATCTTTGCTATAATGTCGTTAATAGAGAGTAGAATTGAAAGGAGATGAGCTCCGATGGATCAGAAGTTGGCAGTTCTCTTTATGCCGGACGATATGACCCTGACAAAAGAACAAACACCGCTAATGCTGAGGCCCATTTTGTTCTGCCCCATTCTCACGTGGATGGTCGAAGAACTGATGGGGCGGGGCATTGAGCGGTTTTTTATTGTGTCTGACAAACGGGCGCACGACATGATGCGCCCCTACGTCCCCGAAAACGCCGATGTTGTCTACGTCGACGGTGCCAGACACGGGGAAGAGCTTTTAACGCTCCTCAAGGATGAAAAGGGCAGCGTGCTCATCGTCAACGGCGCGGTGCTGCCCGTGGGCGTGTTCTCCGGCGGCGCGGTCTACTCCGCGGACGCGAAGGAGTGCTGCAAGGTGCTCAAGGAGCACGGCGCCTTCGCCGCCTTCCCCAAGGGGGCGGAGATCACGAAGGGTTTTTTGCCCGTCGGCGACGACGAGGAGCTCAGAGCCGCACAGGACATGTGCCGCCGCAAGATCGCCGACAAGCACTTTGCCGCGGGCGTTTCCATCATGGACCCCAACAATATCTACATTGACCCCCGCGTCAAGATTGGCAGCGGCACGGTCATCCTGCCGGGAACGATCCTGCGCGGCCGGACCGTCATCGGCAAGAACTGCACCATCGGCCCGAACGCCATGATCCGCGACTGCACGGTCGGCGACGAGACCGAGGTGAACGCCTCGCAGCTCAATGAAAGCACGGTCGGCGCGCACACGACCGTCGGCCCCTTTGCCTACGTCCGTCCGAACTCGAAGATCGGCGACCATGTCAAAGTCGGCGACTTTGTCGAGATCAAAAACAGCGTCATCGGCAACGGCACGAAGATCTCGCACCTCACCTACGTCGGCGACAGCGATTGCGGCGAGCGCATCAACTTCGGCTGCGGCACGGTCACGACGAACTATGACGGCTTCAAAAAATTCCGCTGCACGATCGGCGACGACGCCTTCATCGGCTGCAACACGAACCTCATCGCCCCCGTCACGGTCGGAAACGGCAGCTACATCGCCGCCGGCTCCACCATCACCGACGAGGTACCCGCCGACTCCCTCGCCATCGCGCGCGAGCGTCAGGTCAACAAGCCCGGCTGGGCGGAACAGTGGCGCGCAGCGCACGAGAAAAAGTAACTTCAGAAAAATTTTTATAAACAGAGGAGTACATCAACATGATCTCTCACGGTAAGGACATCAAGATTTTCACCGGCAACGCAAACCCCAAACTGGCAGCGGACATCTGCAAGATCATCGGCACCAAGCTCGGCGAGAGTGAGGTCAAGAGCTTCGCAGACGGCGAGGCCTCCGTCTCCCTGTACGAGACCGTGCGCGGCAGCGACGTGTTCCTCGTTCAGTCCACCTGCAAGCCCGTCAACGACAGTTTGATGGAGCTTCTCATCATGGTCGACGCCTGCCGCCGTGCTTCCGCCGGCCGCATCACCGCCGTCATGCCCTACTTTGGCTATGCCCGTCAGGACCGCAAGGCCAAGAGCCGCGACCCCATCTCCGCCAAGCTCGTGGCCAACATGCTCGTCGCCGCAGGCGTTGACCGCGTGCTGACGATGGACCTGCACGCCAACCAGATCCAGGGCTTCTTCGATATCCCCGTGGATAACCTCTTCGGCAACCCCATCTTCGTCGACTACTACGCCAAGAAGTTCGGTTCCGTGTGCGAGGACATGGTCGTCGTCTCCCCCGACGTCGGCTCCGTCGCCCGCGCCCGCACCTTCGCCCAGAAGCTGCACATGAACCTCGCCATCGTCGATAAGCGCCGCCAGAAGGCCAACCAGTGCGAGGTCATGAACGTCATCGGCGACGTTGAGGGCAAGGAGTGCATCCTCTTCGACGACATGGTCGACACCGCGGGCTCCCTCTGCAACGCGGCCAAGGCCATCGTTGAGGTCGGCGGCGCGAAGAAGGTCTACGCCTGCGCGTCCCACGGCGTCCTCTCCGGCCCCGCGCTCGAGCGCCTGGCCGCGAGCAGCATCGAAGAGCTGGCCCTGCTCGACACCATCCCCGCCCCTGCCGGCGAAGAGGAGCTCGCCAAGTCCCGCATCAAGTACCTGACCGTCGCGCCGATGTTCGCCGAAGCGATCGAGCGCACATATCAGGAAATTTCTATCGCGAAACTTTTTAACTAATTCGTTAAAACGATTTTGTCCCCCACCTTAAGTGGGGACGCGGTTAAGGGGGATATTCTCTTTCCTTGGAAAGAGAATATCCCCCTTTGACCCCCAAGAGAAAGGGATTAGATTGGCAGTCTGGAGCTCGAACAATCTTTATGCCTCCGGAATGAAAATGCCTGCGCGCGGCAAAGCCGCGTTAGCATTGCGATACGATTTGCCTCTGCTCCTATTATCCGCTGTTGCGCAGCCGTTGGCGGCTTTGCCGCCTTACGGATGCGGTACACTCCTTGCGGGTGCCGCTCTGCCCATCTTGTAGGAGTACAGCCTAATTTCCGTCTACCGAGGAACCTATCAATGCGGCGAGCGCAGCAATGCCACATTCGGCAAGCAGTCTGCCGCTGAGGTAACGTCACTCGCGCCTCACGGTAGTAAGGCGCGGTTGAAAACGGTGACGAATCGCAGGGATTCATGGCGAAGCCATGTACACCGCGCCCGATTGCGCAGCGCGTGCAGCTCTTCGAGCTACAAACTGCCAATGTGCGGGGTCAAGGGGCAAGGCCCCTTGCGTTCTCTTGGGGGATCTAAAGGGGGCCATTCTCTCACGCGAGAGAATGGCCCCCTTTGCCGCACCCCTGCGGGTACGCAGGGAAAAGCACGCAGCGCTGCCGCGCTGCATCACGCGCAGCGGAACGCTTCCACAGCCGTCCCATCCGCGCAGCGATACAGCCGCCCGCCCTTGGCGTAAAACGTCTCATTCCCCTCGTCGCATTCGACGTTCCATCGCAGACGCCACACTGTCTCAGCTCCGTTTTCGTCATAGCCCTGCCAGCCGAAGCAGCTGACCTCGTTCAGCGCTTTCACGTTCCTCCCAAGCCGCAGTGTCACCGTGCAGTCGACGATCTTCGCGTTCGGATAGTCCTTTTCCGCGTCCGCCGCAACTTTCTCGTCACCGAAGACGACCTGGGTATTCCATATCTCCGGCGCGTTCAGCGCAAACGCCGTCGGCACACCGCGGCCGATATACCCGCCGAGCGCCGTCACCTTGTAGCCGTGCACTTCATCGGGAATGACGATCACCGCGCCGTCGCTCCCGTCCCAGTCAACGTCCGCCGCAAAGGCTTGATGCGTCACCAGGTTGCGGTAGTAGCGCTGCCCGTCTGTGTCTGTCCAATCCGCCGCGCGGTATCCCTGCGCACCGGTCAGCATCCATAAGAGGACTCCGACCGCCGCGGCGATCAGCGCGACCGGCAGCGCGATCGTGCCCATCTTTCCGGAATGTTTCTTCTGCATGACAATACTCCTTTCTTCATCCTTGCAAAGGGTCTTTTCATTTCCATCCAAGTTGATTATAATAGACAGACACCGCATTTGTAAAGGAGGTCCACCGCATGGCGACGCTCAACACCGATATCCGCTATATCAAGGGCGTGGGCGAAGCGCGCGCCAAGTCGCTCGCCAAACTCGGCATCACCGACCTGCGCTCCCTCCTTTCCTACTTTCCCCGCGCCTACGACGACCGCCGTGCGTACAAGAAGATCGCCGACCTCATCCCCGGCGAGAATGCCTGTGTCTGCGCCGTCATCGCGGGCGAGCCCAAGCTCTCGCGCATTCGCAAGGGGCTCGACCTCGTCAAGCTCCGCGCCGTCGACGAGACCGGCGCACTTGAGCTCACCTATTTCAACCAATCCTACCTCAAAAACACCTTTCACACCGGCGACGCCTACGTCTTCTTCGGCCGTGCCGAGGGTACGCCGAGCCGCCCGCAGATGACCAATCCCCTCTTCGAGCGCGAGGGCGCGCACCAGATCACCGGCCGCATCATGCCCATCTACCCGCTCACCGCGGGCGTCAGCCAGTCGATGCTCTATAAGGCCGTCGAACAGGGCCTTGCCGCCTGCGTCGACGAACTTCCTGACATCCTTCCTGAGGACGTCCGCCTCGTCTACCAGCTCTGTCACACCCGCTTTGCCTACGAAAACATCCACTTCCCCACAGACGACGAAGCCCTCTCCGCCGCGCGCCGCCGCCTTGCGTTTGAAGAGCTGTTCCTGCTCGCGCTCGGCCTCAAGCTCCTGCGCGAGCGCCGCACGTTCGTCGCGGGAAAACAGTGCAAAAAAGTCGACCTTTCACCCTTTTTCGCCGCTCTCCCCTTTTCCCTCACCGGCGCGCAGCGCCGCGCCATCGGCGATATCGCCCGTGATCTGACCGGCAAGCGCCCGATGAACCGCCTCGTGCAGGGCGACGTCGGCTCGGGCAAAACGATGGTCGCCGCCGCCGCCATCTACATGGCCGCAAAAAATGGTCTCCAATGCGCCCTCATGGCCCCGACAGAAATCCTTGCCGAGCAGCACTACCGCTCACTCGCCCCGCTTTTGGAGCCACTCGGCATCCCCTGCGCACTGCTCACCGCCTCGACCAAGGCCAAGGAGCGCCGCGCGCTGAACGAACGTCTCCGGTCCGGCGAGCTCTCCCTTGTCATCGGCACGCACGCCCTGCTCTCGCCTGACGTGCAGTACCAAAACCTCGGGCTCGTCGTCACCGACGAGCAGCACCGCTTCGGCGTCGACCAGCGCGCCGCGCTGTCCGCCAAGGGCGATGACCCGCACCTTCTCGTCATGTCCGCCACGCCCATCCCGCGCACGCTCGCGCTGATGATCTACGGCGATCTCGACGTCTCTATTCTAAATGAGCTCCCCCCCGGACGACAGAAGATCGACACCTTCGCCGTCCCGTCGAGCTACCATGCGCGCATCTACGCCTTCTTGCGCAAGCTCGTCACCGAGGGCCGTCAGGCCTATATCGTCTGCCCCATGGTCGCGGAAAACGACGAGCTCCCCGACGAGCGCAAGGCCGTCACCGCCCACGCGGAAACGCTGCAAAAAGAGGTCTTCCCCGACCTTCGCATCGCTCCCATCCACGGCAAGATGAAACCCAAGGAAAAGGACGCCGTCATGCGCGCTTTCGCCGCGCATGAGATCGACGTGCTCGTCTCCACTACCGTCATCGAGGTCGGCGTCGACGTGCCGAACGCCGCACTCATGCTGATTGAAAACGCCGAGTGCTTCGGCCTCTCCCAGCTCCACCAGCTGCGCGGCCGCGTTGGCCGCGGCCAGCACAAGTCCTACTGCGTCCTTGTCTCCGACAACAAGGGTGAGGAAAACAAGCAGCGCCTCAAGGTCATGTCCTCCACGAGCGACGGCTTCGCCATCGCGGAAGAAGACCTGAAGCTCCGCGGCCCGGGCGACTTTTTCGGCTCCCGCCAGCACGGCCTGCCGTCGCTTCGCGTCGCCGACCTCTCGTGCGATTTATCGCTCCTGCACGAGACGCAGTCCGCCGCCGAACAGCTCCTTGCCGCCGACCCCGCGCTCAAAAATCATCCGCTGCTCAAAGCCCGCGTCGAGCTTCTCTTCGAGCTCAACGCCGATGCCATGAATTGAAATAAAAAAGTCAGGCCTGCTGGCTTGACTTTTTTACGCTTTGCAGTATGATTAGTATAAATAATCATACTTTAGGAGGTTGATTTTATGGAAGTACCTCAGGGCAAGCACGCCTGGATGGTCAAGATCGGCGAAAAGGGCCAGTTTGTCATCCCCAAGGAAGCGCGCGACATTTTCGGCTTTCACCCCGGCGATGAGCTGCTCGTCCTCGGCGACGACGAGCGCGGCATCGCCATCCTGCCCAAGGCCATGCAGCGGGAATATATGCTGCGCATCTTTTCCGAAATGGACAACGGGGGCGACAGCAAATGAGCAAGATCGTCTTTTTCTGCATCCCGGCCTACGGCCACACCAACCCGACGCTCGGCGTCGTGCGCGAGCTCACCGCGCGCGGTCACGAGGTCCGCTACTACTCCTACGAACCCATGCGCACGCTCATCGAAGCCGCAGGCGCGCAATTCGTCGCCTGCGACCCGTATGACTGCGAACAGCACCTCACGCCCGCCGACGGCGCGCGCGTCGGCAAGGACATCGCCTTTTCGACGCACATTCTGGTCGAGACCACCCTCGCCCTCGACGAAATGGTCTGCGCCGACATGCGCGCTTACGCGCCCGACTGTATCGTCGCCGACTCGATGGCTGTCTGGGGCAAGGCCGTCGCCAAAAAGCTCGGCATCCCGTTCATCTCTTCGACCACGACCTTTGCCTTCAACCGCTATTCCGCCAAGGTCATGAAGCAGAACGGCGGCCAGATGCTCAAAATGATGCTCGCCATGCCGAAGATCAACCGCGACCTCCAGCGCCTCCGCGACCGCGGCTATCCCATCAAAAACATCCTCGACATCATCCAGAACGACAACCGGACCGACACCATCGTCTACACCTCGCCCGAGTTCCAGCCCTGCGCCGACACGTTCTCAGACAAGTACGCCTTCGTCGGCCCGTCCATCCGCCCCGCGACAGAAAATATCGAAAAGACCCACGATGTACTCATCTACATTTCGATGGGCACAGTCAACAACGACCTCCTCCCCTTCTACCGCGCCTGTATCGCTGCGTTCGCGGACTCGCTCTATCAGGTCATCCTCTCCACCGGCGAGCAGATCGACCGTTCCGCCCTCGGCACACTTCCCGACAACATCACCGCCCTCCCCCACGTCGACCAGATCGCCGTGCTGCAAAAAGCCGACGTCTTCCTCTCCCACTGCGGCATGAACAGTGCGAGCGAGAGTCTCTACTTTGGCGTGCCGCTCATCCTCTTCCCGCAGACGAACGAACAGGGCGGCGTCGCCGCCCGCGTCGCCGGACTTGGCGCGGGCCTCAAGCTCGAAAAAGCCGACACCGCCTCCATCCGCACCGCGGTCGACGCCGTTCTGCAAACACCGTCGTACCGCGCGAATGCGCAGAATATTCGTGAGAGCTTCCTCCGCTGCGGCGGCGCGAAAGCAGCGGTGGATAAAATTCTTTCTGTCGCTGACAGAAGATAAATTTCCTGCGACCGCGCAGGGAAACGATTACGGGGGATATTCTCTTTCCTCGGAAAGAGAATATCCCCCTTTAACC
>ERZ824598.2563-NODE-2563-length-18440-cov-6.954746_pt1 | contig 18440 bp, 13 predicted proteins | sample MGYA00519934_ERZ824598 | MGnify/ENA primary metagenome ERZ824598 (study PRJEB31778, sample SAMEA3449177) | human gut metagenome | biome: human gut; feature: human-associated habitat; material: faeces | place: United Kingdom | collected 2010/2012 ...
CGCTATCCGGCATAAATGCCGTACAGAAATCCGCTGCGTAGCACCTTCGGCGAGAATAAATGCAGGAGCTGTTAGAGCGCCCCCCCCCCGTGCAACACGGAACTAAAAAATCTTTTCATTAAACTGCTCCTATATTTAATTAACCTTATCTATTATAACATATTTTGATTGTTATTACAATATCGGCTTACTGAAATATTTTTTTGTTTATAATAAACTGTATAAAGAAATTTTTTATAAAGGCAAAAATTCAATGATAACAGATATGACGAAGGGAAACCCCTTAAAACACATTTTACTTTTCTCGGTTCCTTTGTTAATAGGAAACATATTTCAACAATTATATAATCTTGCTGATATAGTTATTGTCGGAAGGACATTGGGTGTCGAAGCATTAGCTGCTGTCGGCGCTGTATCGCCTTTATTTTTTCTTATAATGTTTGTGGTCGTGGGCTTAACCAACGGTTTTGCGGTTGTTACAGGTCAGAAATTCGGTGCTAAAGATTATGATGGCGTTAGACGCTCTGTTGTAGTTTCATTGATATTAGGAACAGTATTTACTTTATTATTTACAATTGCTGCAGCTGTATTGATGAAGCCTTTGCTTTTATGGATGAATGTTCCTTCAGAAATTTTTCATAATGCATATTGGTACATGGCAATTGTAAACATGGGATTAATCGTATGCTGCTATTACAACCTGCTTGCAAGCATTATACGTGCATTGGGCGATAGCAAAACTCCGCTTTATTTTTTAATATTTGCTTCTATTTTGAATATATTTCTTGCCCTTTTATTTATTTTGAAATTCCACATGGGTGTTCCCGGTTCTGCAATCGCCGTTGTGCTTTCTCAGGCTGTTTCTGCGGTAATGTGTGTATGGTATGTAAAAAAGAAATTTCCTATTCTTCATTTAAAAAAGACTGATTGGATTTTTAAAAAGGAAAGCAGAAAAGAAGACATTGATTTTGCCGTTGAACATTTAAAGGTCGGAATTCCAATGGGGATTCAATTTTCCATATTAGGGCTTGGAATTTTGATTATTCAAAGTGTATGTAATACTTTCGGCCCTAACATTATAGCTGCATTTACGGCAGCATTAAGAATAGAACAAATTGCAACTTTACCGATGATTTCTTTTGGTATTGCGCTGGCTGCTTATGTTGCACAAAACTACGGAGCAAAAAACTTTTCCAGAATAAGAGAAGGGGTATCAAAAACCTCTTTGATAAACATTGGTTTAAGCTTGTTTATGGCATTCATTATGCACATGTGGGGAAGCGATATTGTTAGAATATTTATAGGCGATGCAAACGATGAGATTATTAAAATTGCAAGAAGCTATCTTTTAATAAGTACAATGTTTTATTTCTTCTTAGGTCAAATATTTATTTTCAGAAACGCGCTTCAGGGAATGGGGCAGACACTTATACCGCTTTCAGCATCTACCGCAGAACTTCTTGTGCGTTCTTATGCGGCAGTTTATCTTGCAGTTAAATACAGTTATTTCGGAATATTTTATGCAGGTCCTATTGCTTGGGTAACTGCATCACTAGTTGTAGCAGCAGGTTATTTTTTACGTATTAAAAAAATAATGAAACGGGCTTACGGGAAAATATAAATATTGCCTGCATATTTACTTGCAAGTGAATTATTTCTGTGTAAAAATCCTAGATAACGATTGGTCTTTTAAAAAATAAGGAGAAATATTATGTCAACATTTATTGAAGATGTTTATGCCCGTCAGATATTAGATTCACGCGGCAATCCGACTGTTGAAGTCGATGTAAAACTGACAAACGGAGTTATCGGTCGTGCAGCAGTTCCTTCAGGAGCTTCAACAGGTATATTTGAGGCTTTGGAACTTCGCGATGGCGACAAATCAAAATATATGGGAAAAAGCGTTCAAAAAGCAGTTGACAATATTAATAACATAATAGCTCCCGAACTTATTGGTGAAAAAGCCTCTCACCAAAAAGAAATTGATACGTTTATGATTGATATGGACGGGACAGAAAATAAGTCAAAACTCGGTGCTAATGCTATATTAGGCGTTTCTCTTGCAGTAGCAAAAGCAGCTTCAATGGCTTACGGAATGGCATTATACAGATACTTGGGCGGTATCAATGCTCTAACCTTGCCTGTTCCTATGATGAACATTATTAACGGCGGAGCCCACGCAGATAATAACATTGATTTTCAGGAATTTATGATTGCACCTGTCGGAGCAGAAAGCTTTCACCACGCTTTGCAAATGGGTTCTGAAGTATTTCATACACTGAAAAACGTTTTAAAAAATAAAGGAATGGCAACTTCCGTAGGAGATGAAGGCGGATTTGCTCCGAATTTAGGTTCTAACGCAGAGGGGATTGAAGTAATCCTTGAGGCCATTGACAAAGCAGGATATAACACTGACCAGATTAAAATTTGTCTTGATGTTGCCTCATCAGAATTCTACGAAAACGGAAGATATAACCTTAAAGGCGAGGGAAAATCCTTTGACAACAGAGAAATGACAGATTTCTTGGATGAATGGGTTAAAAAATATCCTATTATTTCAATTGAAGACGGAATGGCAGAGCAGGATTGGGAAGGCTGGGAAATGCTGACCGAACGTTTGGGATGCCGCTGCCAGCTTGTTGGCGATGACTTGTTTGTAACTAATACAAGAAGACTTGCAGACGGTATAAAACGCCATGTAGCAAACTCTATTTTAATAAAAGTAAACCAAATAGGGACACTTTCAGAAACGCTGGATGCAATATCAATGGCTCATGCAGCAGGTTATACAACCATAATTTCGCACCGTTCAGGCGAAACAGAAGATACATTTATTGCAGACCTGGCAGTTGCGGTTAACAGCGGACAAATCAAAACAGGTTCAGCGTCACGCACAGACAGAATTGCTAAATACAATCAGCTTTTAAGAATTGAGCAAAAACTCGGCTCTGCTGCAAAATATCTTGGCTTACAGGCATTTAACGGTCAAAAATAAAATTTAAAAAAATATATGATTAAAGCAGTGACTGTTCACTGCTTTTTTTATGGATTGAATGAAAAACAGGACTTTGTCAAACAGGCACGAATGTTGGAGAACTTCTAAAAGACATATCCACAGGGAGAACAGGGCTGTGCCAAGCAGGCACAAATGCTGAAAAACTTATTAAAGCTCTATTCACGTGGAGAGGCGGACTTTGTCCGCAGGAAAACTCCCGCTCTGAGGCGGGAGAAGGAATGAAAGTATAAGCTTTCAGCTTTTATGCATCAGCTTATTCTGTTCGTATGAAAAAATTATTTTAATTTGGCTTCTATTTTATCAAGACGTGCTTTTAACTCTGCGTTTTCTTTTTCCAATGCAGTTACTCTTGCATCAAGTTCTTTGATTGCATTGATTACAGCATAGAACATGTCTTCCAATCTGATTGTTAAAAAGCCGTTTTTACCTTTTTTAACAGCATCAGGGAAGATTTTTTGCAGGTCTTGCGCTATTACACCTACGTGAGGAGTTTTTGTTTTATCTTTTTTAAATGTATAGTTAAATACTTTTAACTGACGTATTTTATCTAGTCCTGAGGTGTTTTCGCCGTTAATATATTTTAATCGTTTGTCGGAAGACCCTGAAGACCAGCCCCAAGAACTTACGTTGAAGCTTCCTTCCTCTGCATTTTTGTAATATCCATGACCAGATTCACCGTAATATCTCATTAATGATCCGCTATCTCTGCTAACGTTAAAATATTCCATCTGGTCACCGTCATGCCCGTAAAAAGCAAGTATATCTCTTTCGCCTTTAGACCACAATGTACTGAAAACAAAACCTTTAACAAGTAAGTTTCCATTTACAACAACTGTACTGTCAACATGGGATTTACCATCTCTATATACACGTTTTTTTGAATCATTGTGAACTTCTAATACTGCAACTCCATCATTAAATTTAGGTTTGCCTCCTATGAATACCCGTTCAACATCATCTTTTGCCCAATCAGAACTTGATGAAGGTCCTGAATTAGCTCCGATACAGGTCTTATTGGAACCTGTTACATTATAACAAGCTTTATATCCTATTCCGGTATTATTGGAACCTGTTTTATTGGTATCTAATGCAGCATAACCCAAGGCGCTGTTATATGATCCTTCTGTGTTAGCTGTCATTGAATTTGGACCGACAGCGGTATTAACTGTGCCTGTTGTGTTTGACGGCATTGTATTATTACCTATTGCTACGTTTTGAGTGCCTGATGTATTTTGTGCAAGAGTTGAACGGCCTATAGCTGTGTTTTGAATCCCGCTTGTCGTTGATTTCATTGACTCATAACCGATTGCAGTGTTATATGCATAATCTGCATTGCTTGATGATGATAGAGCATTATAACCTATGGCAACAGTGCCTGTATCAGCGCGTGTATTAGCTCCAATGGCAACTGAGCCAGTAGAGGTTACAGCAGCATTGTTACCTATTGATATACCCTGATCACCGGTAGTAGCTGCAGAACGACCGATTGCAATACCGTATTCCCCGCCGGAATCTAAGACAGGATTAAGACCGTCACCTTCTCCAACTTTTGCACTGCCTATTGCAATTGACCATTGCGGAATTGCATTTGCACCTCCCAAAGCCAGTGAACCGTTACCGATTGCTGCAGAATAAGGTCCTAAAGCAGTTTGAAATGATGCACCGTTAACAGGATCTTCACCTTTTATACCTGCAACTGCCCAGGGACCGATTGCAATTGACCAGCGGTTTCTTGCCTGAGTTGCATAATTTTCATTTATATAACCTGATACATCGTGAGTTTGTCCCAAAGCTATTGAAGCAAAACCTGTTGCCTGAGCGTATTCTCCAACAGCAATAGAAAGATATCCTGATGCATTTGAATTCGCACCTATTGCTGTACTGTAATCACTGACAGCTTTTGCATTTGAACCTACTGCAGTAGAATATTTCTTAGTTGACTCTGCACTGTTTCCTATTGCTATACTGTTTGAGCCATCGGGTTTTGTATCTGTACCAACATTTACAGTATTTGTTCCTATTGCACTGCCGTTACTTACTGAACCCAATAATATACTATCGTTGTTTAAGCTCAACAATCCTTTGTTTACGCCGTCAACCTTAAAAGATATATGGTCTTTATGCGCTCGACTAAATGAATTAATAATTAATTTTACAGGTTCATCTGTATCCTCGTAATCGTTTTGACCAATCATGGCGGTTTGAACCGGACCCATACCATAATAGGCATCAGAAAGATTAGCTTCCGAATATCTCCAGGGACTTGATTGGTCTACTTTACTTCTGGTTGTTACCACAGGCGCCATCGCAGCCAAAACTATGCTCAAGATGAGCATCACTACCATCATCTCGGCTAATGTAAAAGCCCTGCTCCTCGACTTCTTAGCCGAAAACGGATTTTGAAGCACAGATATACTATGCTTCATCCTGTGCAAAGCACAGGGTGATAAAATTGTGTTCATACTTTCATTCCTTTATAAATTTAAATATAATATATAATTTATATTTATTAATAATCATTATAAACTATTTTTGGATTTTTTCAAGTCTTAATATAAATTATATTTTATATTTATAGTAAAATTTTTGCATGACTAAAAATGTTTATATTCATATACCATTTTGTAAATCGAAATGTAAGTATTGTTCTTTTATTTCATTTCCCGAACTGGAATTTAAAGCCGACTACCTCGAATCTCTTTATAAAGAAATCAAATATTATTATAAAAATGAGTTGTTAAAAACATTATATTTTGGCGGAGGTACTCCTTCCCTGCTTACAGTATCAGAAACCGCAAAACTTATAAGTTGTTTTAATATTAATGAAAACACAGAAGTTACTATGGAGCTTAACCCTGAAAGCATTACAGAGGAATATTTAATTAGTTTAAAGCAGGCAGGTGTAAACAGGTTGAGTTTTGGATGCCAGACTTTTAACAATATAATTTTAAAACAAATCGGCAGAAGGCATAATTCATCAGATGTTATAAATGTAGTGAAGTCTGCTCAAAACTGCGGATATGATAATATCAGTCTTGATTTTATTTATGGTCTTCCAAACCAAACATTAGAAGATTTTGAAAAAGATTTAAAAAAAGCATTGTCTTTAAACATTCAGCATATTTCACTTTACGGTTTAAAAATTGATGAAGGCTGTTACTTTTACAATAATATTCCTGATAACCTACCTGATGAAGATATGCAGGCCGATATGTATCTGAAAGCAATAGAAATTTTAACTTCGCACGGCTTTTGTCACTATGAAATCAGTAATTTTTCAAAAAATGAATACGAATCAAAACATAACTTAAATTATTGGGATAATAATAACTATTACGGATTTGGGGCAGCAGCACACGGATACACAGACGGGAAAAGGTATTCAAACAAATGTAATATAAAAAATTATATTGAAAATCCAATAGAGCATGAAAGCACTCATACTCTTACACAACAAGAAAAATTGGAAGAAGAAATATTTTTGGGATTTAGAAAGATGTCAGGTATAAATATTTACAACATAAATAAAAAATATAATATCGATTTCCTTGAAAAGTACTCAGCGACACTGAATAAATACACTTCGCTTAAGTATCTTTCTGAAACTAACACAGGTTTTAAGCTGACAGACAGCGGAATCCTTTTAAGCAATCTCATTTTATCGGAATTTATTGAATAAAAAAAGCCCGCAAAGTAAGCGGGCTTTTTTTTATATTTAAATTATATTATTTTTTTTCTTCTTCTTTTTTAGTTTCAGCAGAAGGTCCTTCCTTTTTAACTGCATCTGCACCTTCTTCTTTTTTAGCATCAGTCGGAGCTTCTTCCTTTTTAGTTACCTCTGTGCCTTCTTCTTTTTTAGCATCAGCAGGAGTTTCTTCCTTTTTAGTTGCCTCTGTACCTTCATTCTTTTTAGGATCAGCCGGAGTTTCTTCCTTTTTAGTTACCTCTGTACCTTCATTCTTTTTAGAATCAACCTGAGTTTCTTCTTTTTTAGTTGCGTCAGTGTTTTCATTTTTCTTAACTTCAGGCTCTGCAGGTTTTTTAGGCTCAGTTTCTACCGGTTTATTCGCTTCTGGAGCATCAGCTTTTGGTTTTACTTCTGCTGCATCATCCGCCTTTTTACCTCTGATTTTGCTCCATAGATTATCAGCACTTTCACCGATACTTACGAAGAAGTTTTTAACCTTACCCATAAATCCAATCTTACCGGCTTCATCAGGAACAGCCTTAGCTAATTTACCTTTACCTACCGCAATACCGAGTGCAATGTAAGCTGCTGCTGCTAAACCTACGATAGTTCCAATAATAGCAGGTGCTTTACTTTTCTTTTTAGGTGCTGCGCCTTCTTTTTCAAAAGAATCAGCGGCAGCTTCAGCTTTAGGTGCTGCAGCTGTTGTATATTTACCCGGTGAATTTATCAACGCTTGAGCATCAACTTCACCGCGGAAACTGACATTAGAAACAGAATTAATCATGGAATAAACCTCCTTTATCTACACACATTTTTATCTGATTTTACCGATATAAAACGACTGATAAATTAATTTTGACTAAAAAAACTTTCATTTACAAGATTTGTTACAAATATTTACACAAAAATTGGAATAATTTTTTCCTAAGTGTCATCTTATATGGTATAGAAGGAGAGAATAATCATGGGATTTGAACAAGATACTTTAATTTATGTAGAACAGGAAGATAAATCGCAAGCAAGCGCTGCTGCAAGAGGTTTTGCTCAAAAAAATATTCAAAACAGAGCATACATTAACACTTTAGGTGCAAGGCTCGCAATGAAATATCTTGCCTCAGAAGATATTAATATTTCAAATATTTATAACATCCATTCAATCAAAAAAATTCTTGAAGAAATTGATATTTCTGATGTTATGCTTCCTAATATTCATATTGATGTAAGAGTAGTTTTTGATGAAAACGTTATATTTATTCCAAAATCTCATTTTGAATACAATCTTGTTCCCGATATTTATCTTGTTTTCCACCTTGCTAAAGATATTTCCCATGTTAAATTTTTAGGTTTCTTTGAACCTAAATTAATAAATAAAAATAATGCCAATAACGAATATTATTTTATAGAAAAAGAAAAATTAAGCCCTGCTGTTGATTTGAAAAAATATGTTGAAAATTTCAACGGTTCTCATCAGGAAAATGTTTCCGAAGATGATTTGCTAAATTCCGAAAGAATTATAATCGCAATGTCAGACAATGATATTACGGAAAATGATAAAAAATATCTTATCCAACAATTAACTAAAAGTGCAGAATTAAGAGATAAATTTATAGAATACGAAAACTTTGAAACATTGTCATACCAAGCTATGACAGATCCTATGATAGAAAGAAAAACTTCCGCTGCTCAACAGGATTCATTATCTCTTGAAGATATTTCCGATTTGGAAACTATTGAATCACCAGCTGATGAAGCAGTTGAACAGACAGAAGATTTTACACAAGGATTTGCTGAAATTACTCAAGAAGAACCTTTGGAAGAAATTGATACTGTTGAAGAAAACGAACAAACTGAAACAACAATCAACGATGAACTAACAATTTCCGATAACTTTGATGATTTTGGACTTGAACCTATTGAAGATTTCTCTGATATTTCATTAGACGAAGACAATACTGAAATAAAAGAAGTCAACAATGATAACAGCGGATTTCTTGATACAGCAGCAGAACTCGGTCAAGCTGCAGCTTTAGGCGCAGGCGCGGCAGCTCTTGGTGCAGGTGTAGCAGCAGCGGCAGAAGGGATTGCAGCTGCAGAAACCGCAATTAATGCAGCAGAAACAGGAGCCGAAGCTTTAAATACAGGTTTGGAAATTATAGATAAAGGAATTGAAATTGCTAATGATTTAATCAGCACGGATACATCCGCTCCTGAACCCTTATCTCTGGATGATATAGATACATCAATGCTTGATAACATTGATTATCATGAAGAAGAAATTCACGAAGAAACAATCTCATTAAAAGATGTTGAAGTTCCTTTAGAAACAGAACCTACTGATTTTATTGACAAAATTGATAATAAAATTTCATTAGATGATATCAAGCTTGAACCGCTAAATGAAGAACCTGAAAATATAAATATTGAACAAGAAACAATATCTTTAAAAGACGTTGACACAACAGGTATGGAAGTTGCTGATGAAGAATTCAGCGAAGAAACCATATCACTTGATAATGTTAATACAGAAGCTGTAAATATAGTTCCGGAAACCGATTTTGAAGAAAATATTATGTCTTTTGATAATGTTGATGAACCTGTTGCAACTGAAAATGATGATTTTATGGATGATGTAATGTCATTTGATGACGTTGTAGAACCCGAAGAATTAAACGATAATGCTTTTGAAGCTCCTGAAGACAACAGTATCTCATTTGATGAAGATGAAAATACTTCTTCCGAATTGTTAAATAATGAAATTAACGAGGAAGAATTAAACACAGATGAAATTGAAAGCGTAACTTCAGAACCTCTAGACAATATGGAACCGGCAGTTGATGAAATTATTGATAACAACGAATTGCCTCAAGAGAATTCTGAAAACGAATCTTTCGGAAAAAATTTATTAAACAATCTTTCTCCTGAAAATTTAGATAATATATCTATTGACGATTTAGGATTAAGCGATGATTTACCTTCTGATATTTCCGATGATATTTCATCTCATGAATTATTATCACAAATTGATGATTTATTAAATTCAGACATTGCTCAGCCGCCTTTTGAAACTTCTGCTGAAACGACTAATAATGTTCAGGAAGAACCTGCGAATATATTGGATGAAGAACTTCCGTCTATTGAAGAATCATTACTTGATACAGAAATTATTCCTGATGAAGTTCCTGTAAATCAGCATTCAGCAGCAGATAGCCTGTTAGAATCAGACTCGGATGATGAAATGCCTGATACAGCAATTGATGAACTTTTGGACTTCGGTGATGAAGAAGAACAAAATGACGAAGATAAATTAGGCGTTTTATTTAATGATACAGATGCAGGAAATGATACAGAACTACCAAGCAGTATGGAAGAATTAAACGAATATGAAGATTCCGAACTGCCGAAAGAACCGGTAGTGCCGGGAGCGGCATTGTATACTAAACCTCAATTAAATAAAAAAGTAATAATTGTTGCAGCAGCACTTGTTACGGTAATAGCTGCAGCATCAGCTGTAATGCTTTTGAAACCTAAAGGCGACAGCTCTGCTGATATCGAGCCGTTGTCAAAATCAGCAGAAGCAGGAGTAGTTGACGGTTTACCCGGAACATCACCAACAAACATTGAATCAACAATAGCAACTAACGTTCCCGAACTTGAAAAAATTCCTGTACAAGAAGCTCCTAAAGCTAAAACTGTACAAGCAGCCCAGCCTGCCAAAGAATTGAAAAGCGCAGCTCCTGTAAGACAAAAACCTGCTTCATCAGAATCTTATCTGAGCGTTAACAGATTAGTATGGGATGTTCCTGATGCACTATCTTACAGTCCGAAAATGCAAAATTATTTGAGAACAGCAGGAAAGAGCATAAAACTATCACTATCAGCTGATTTGCTCCTTGCCACAGAATACGCTTATACAAATCAGGTTAAAGTAAATATTAAATTAAGTAAAGACGGCACTGTACAAGAAGCAAAAGTCGCTTCCGGCAGCGGTTCTGACCAAATAGATAAAATTGTGTTACAATCTGTTAAAGATACGTTAAATGTCGTGAAACCGCCTAGCAGTGAGATAAAGACACCTGATTTTAATTTGAGTCTTATCATATACTTTTAATTATGCTATAATGTGGTAGGAACAAGGAAACTAATAAGTGGAATTAGCTCAAGACAAAATAGATTTAATAGAAAAAATCATAAAAAATGACCGGAAATTCGCTAACAACGAAGATTTGTACGATGACTTTTTTAATGAAACCTGCAAACGTTCTTTCCTTATAGTTAAGACGGTAAGTTCTGATGCGACTTTAGAAGCTTATCTTAAAAAGATTGCAACGACTTCTATTCTTAACGTATTAAAGAACGAAGGCAGATTGAGAAGAACAAAAAGCGGCTATATGTCTACCAAAGAAGTACCGCTTGAGTCTGCTGTCCAAACAAGTTTACCTGATTTTTCGACAATTGAGGTTAAATACGAGCCTGTTGCCCTTGATGATACACCGGAAGATCTTGTTATTAAAAAAGAAATTTTGCAAAGAGTTGTTGATACAGTTTACGCTATTGACGAAAATGAACCGGAAAAAAATTACTTAAAATTATATGACCTTCGATATGAAAAAGGAATGACGCAAACTGAAATTGCCGAAGAACTTAATTTATCGCAGTCTGAGGTTTCTAAAAGATTATTCAAGTTAATGGATAAAGTAAAACAAGCGTTTAACTAGGATTTTTAAAAATGAAATGTCCGATATGTAAAAAAACAATTCCTGACAATACGCTTAAATGCCCTTATTGTAAGGCTCGAACCGGTTTAATATGCAAAAACTGCAACACGGTAAACTCCGTGTTTGATTTAACCTGTAAAACCTGTGGAAAAGAAATTCTTAAACTTTGTCCGAATTGCAGCAGCGTGAACTTTCCTAATGCCGACAAATGCCGCAAATGCGGTTATTTATTTATGCAGCCTCGTATCGAACCTGAAGAAGACGAAGTAAAACTTGAATATCCCGCAAATTTAATATCACAGCAGAGTGCAAAAAATATTTTGCTCAAAGGCATTTTATCAAACGACAAAAAAATATTTTCTTTGAGCGGCGAAAAAGGTATAGGAAAAAGTCTTGTTTTAAAAGCTATTATGCATGACTTAAAAAGTTATAACTTATCTTGGCTTTACGGGAAATGCACACCGATTACACAGCTTACACCAGGCGGTTTAGTTCAGGATATACTTCTGAATATTTTTGAGCTCCCTAATTTTTGTCTTAATAACTTACAATTTAAAAAAGATGCATCAAAATATTTTAAAAACGAATTTCCTGAACTAAAAAATGACGAAGTTTTTGATTTAATTAACTTTCTTTATCCTGACAGCGAAGGAACTTTTGAAGAAATCGTTGCAGGCAAAAACAGAACTTTTGAATTCTTAAATAAAATATTTGATAAAATAACAGGTTCAAATAAATTTATATTTGTTGTTGATAACTTTGATTTTATCGACGGCTTTTCTTATGAATTTTTAAGCAGATACATAAAAAAAGAGAGCGTATGGAGCGACTTAAAATTCCTGTTAATCTATAATGAGCCGAAGCCAGCAAAAGGGTATTTTTATTTTCCTGCTAACAATGACGAAAATATTTATCTTGATGTAGGAATTGCACCTTTAGAATTTAAGCAAATCTTCACGCTTGTTGAGCAAAAGGTTAAGAAAATCGAAGGTTTCCCTGAATTAAACAAATATGAGCTGCAGGAAATATATAAAATCAGCAACGGTAACCCTTCATATATAAACCATGCATTAAGCTTAAGTTTTGACTGCCAGCTGAGTGATCAAACATTTGAGCTTTCAAGAACATTTAAAGGAGTATTGGAATACAGGCTTGCGCTTCTTGCCCATCTTAATCCGGTAGCCTACGATGTTTTACTTGGTTCTGCGATTATAGGCGACAAGATTAATATGAACCTTGTTAAAGAAATTTTCGAAATAAATGATTCAACATTTAGAGATATAATGATTTATCTTAAAAAGATGGATTATATCACGCCGATTAACGAAATTTTTTGTGAATTCAGCTCGCTGCTTTTATGGGAAACCATTCTTGCTACTGCAAAAAATGATGTTAATTATATTGAGATTAATAAGAAAATATTTACGCATCTTACTAATTTCACATTAAACTCTAATGCAATTCTCGGCATTATTTCACAAAATTTAAAACAGCCTCAAATAGCTCTTAATATTTGGACAAAGATTACAAGGCACGCATCATATATAGGTGACTTAAACCTTTATGCCATTTCACAAAAACAATGTCTGGCAATCATTAATGAATTAGATGAGGGCGAAACCCTCAAAATACGTTATAATATTTCAGAACGTCTTGGTAAACTTTTGGCAAATTCAAATCCGGTAGATGCTATTGAATACCTTCCCGATGCAATATCTAATGCTCAGGCAATCGGTGACAGCCCGAGAGAAATTGAGCTTTTGGCTTACCTAGCTTCCTGCTGCAGAAAAACGGGAAACTATTACGGGGAAGTCGAATGCGTAGACACTGTGCTGGAAAAAGTTAATCCGGAAAACAAATTGGAAATAGCGTTATTAAAAACAACAAAATTAAATGCACTTTTAAATATAGGCAACTGCGGACAAATTATCAATATGATTGACACAGAAATAATGCCTGTATTAGATGAATACTTTTCAAAAAACCAGAGCTCAAATGATTCAAAACTTCAATTTATGTATGAAGTCTGGCTGAAAACTTACCTTGTACTTGCAAATGCACTTGTGCTTCAAGGTAATGACAGAGCATTTGAAATACTCACAATCTTATTTGACATAATCGACAGAAATAATATTCAGGACGAACTTTTTATATGTAAATGTAAACTTACACTTGCGTTTGCAAATACAATCAAAGGTGATATAAAATCATCAGAACAGATGCTTGAAGAAGTATTAAAATCTTACCGCGAAAACGTAATGGATAATGAAACAATCCTGCGCTGGAACTTTATAAATATCATCAACAACTTTATCAGAAAACGTTACGACGGAATGCAGGAAGATTTATTCCAAATAGTAACCTTTGCAAATAACAACGGCGACAATTTTACTAAAAATACACTGAAAACTCTGCTCGGCAAAATCTTTAAAGATAACAACAATACTAAACAAGCACTGGAAATATATAATGACCAGATAGCATATTTTTCAAAAGAAAAAATGGCACTGGGAGCCCTGTTAACGTGGTTTTTAATCTCTGACGCAGCATTGACTGCAGAAGGTCCAGAAAACGCTTTGGAAATTGCATCACAGGCACTGGAAGTTGCGCAAAATCCTAAAATTGATAATTACTATTTTACAATTGCATTAAAAATGGTTATTGCAAAATGCTGCCTGACAACCTCAGATTTTGAAACCGCAAAAATGCACCTTGAAAGTGCAATTCTTCTGGCACGTAAATTTAATCTGAAAGATTTATTATCAAGATTATATGTGTTATATGGAAAATATTTTCAGGAAATCGGACTAATAAAATCATCCAGACAACAAGAATACCTTCAGGGCGCTCAAAAAATGTATGAAAAAGCAGCAGAAATAATTGCTCAAACAAAAAACAAATATGTTCATTCAGACCTTCAAAAAGCACAAAATGTTTTAAAATCTTTCTGCCGCCTCAACGGAATTGAAATCTCTTTATGAAACTAATAATTCATTTCCCACCCGTCATTAAGAATTTTACCGAAACAACCTCTAAAACGACTGCTGGAAAAACACGAATTATTATATAAATTTTGACGAAGTTCCTCAGCATTATCAGGGACATGACATACTTTCATCGAGTTGCAGACAGGTCTTACTCCTTCTTCATCAATTGTTCCGTCTTCGTAATAAGCAATAAAAAACACATCTCTGCCTGCAATATTTGGTCCCTTTAACCCATTTGTATCTATAAGTATATGACTCCATCTGACATCACCGTCTGAATGACCTGACAAAGATTCAAGACAAATCGAAGCACCGCTGCCAAGTACAGCACAATCAACATTGCCCCACCAATTAGCAACATTTTCTATACCTCCTGAAGATACAGATGCACCGTTAAGATTTCTATACGCAGTATTAGGTATACAAGGAGTTGTAAGTTTATTACATATTGTGACAGTCCTAAAATAGTCTTTTAAAAATTGATTAACTGCAGTCTGAGAAGAGAACCCGGCCTCCGAAAGATTTAGAGCATTTTTATCGGTCATAACCTGCAAAAATGCCTGTTGAACTTCATTATAAACCTTATGCAGCTGCATAATATAAGTTTTCTTTTGATGATTTTGCATTAAAGAGGGTATTGTCATTGCAGAAACTACACCAATAATACCGAGTGTGACCAAAACTTCGGCGAGAGTAAATGCCCTGACAAAGTCAGGTCCTACACATTGGACTTTGCATGAATCTAAGCTATCATGCTTAGGAGCAGTTAGAGTGCCCCCCCCCCGCAACCGTAGCCGCTTGACCCGTCACATTGGAGTTTTGTCAATATTTCTCCAACTAACGAAGCAGCTTTTTTACTTAATCGTTTCATTTTTTGCTCCTTTCATTTGTTGACCAAAATTTAAGCAGATGCACTGCTTTAATACATTATAACATATTTTGGCTATATTTCAACAAATTCGCATTTGATTATGTATTGACAAAATCAAGTTTGAGAGTTATAATAGATATAGAAAGGAGAGAAAAATGCACGAATGTAATCACGAACATCATTGCGGTCATAATCACGGTCATTGCAATCACAACGGCGAAGAACACTGTCATGAACACACAGAAGGACATCATTGTCATGGCAAAGAAGGCGGTTGTCACGGAAAAGGCAAATGGGGCGGTAAAAGAGAAGGTGCAGGAAGAAAATGCGAAAATCCGAAAATACCTTTTAACAGACGTTTAAATGAAGACTTAATAAACAAATTAAAGACCTATGCCGAAGAAAACGGAATAACAGAAACCGAAGCTCTTGAACGCGCAATCAAAAATCTTTAAAAGAAAAAAAGACCTCTGGTTTAGAGGTCTTTTCAACGATTTTATGTAATTCTGCTTGACATCACTGTGTTCATATAAATTGTCTAACAGGACTACATGCCTGGCATTTATTTGCGAAGAGCACCGTCTACTGCAACTGCAACTGCAACAGTTGCACCTACCATAGGGTTGTTGCCCATACCGATAATACCCATCATTTCTACGTGAGCAGGAACTGATGATGAACCTGCAAATTGAGCATCACCATGCATTCTTCCCATAGTATCTGTCATACCGTAAGAAGCCGGACCGGCAGCAACGTTATCAGGGTGCAATGTTCTTCCTGTACCGCCGCCTGATGCTACTGAGAAGTATTTTCTATCGTTTTCAAAACACCATTTTTTGTAAGTACCTGCTACCGGGTGTTGGAAACGAGTCGGGTTAGTTGAGTTACCTGTAATAGAAACATCAACGCCTTCGTGAACCATAATCGCAACGCCTTCTGATACATCATCAGCGCCGTAGCATTTAACTTTTGCTCTTTCACCGTCTGAGAATGGTGTTTCTTTAACGATTTTTAATTCGCCTGTTTTGTAATCGTATTTAGTTTCAACAGAAGTAAATCCGTTAATTCTTGAGATTACATAAGCAGCATCTTTACCTAAACCGTTTAAGATAACTCTTAAAGGATTTTTTCTAACTTTGTTAGCGTTTCTTGCGATACCGATAGCACCTTCAGCAGCTGCGAAAGATTCGTGACCTGCTAAGAAACAGAAACATTGAGTTTCTTCTCTTAAAAGCATAGCTGCCAAATTACCGTGACCAAGACCTACTTTTCTTGTATCACCTACTGAACCGGGAATACAAAATGCTTGTAAACCTTCACCGATTAAGCTTGCAGCTTCAGCAGCATCTTTAGCTTGTTTTTTAAGTGCAATAGCAGCACCTAATGTATAAGCCCATACAGCGTTTTCAAACGCGATAGGCTGAATTCCTTTAACAATAGCATCAACGTCAATACCGTTTGATAAACAAAGTTCACGAGCTTCTTCTAAAGATTTGAAGCCGTATTCAGGAAGAACTTTATTTAATTTTGCTTGACGTCTGTCTTGTCCTTCAAATTTTACTGTCATTTTTATTTCCTCTTAATTTAAGTAATTCTTTTTTATCGGATTATTCGGGCTGTCACAAAAGCGTAGTTTTGCTCCAACTTACGAGCTGGGCTGGTTTCACCTCACACGTGCCCTACCAAATATCCTCTATTCTACTCTTGGGTCTATCTTCTTAACAGCATCAGCAAATCTGCCGTAAGTACCGATATTTTTTTCTAAAGCTTCTTTAGGATCAACACCTTTTTTAACAGCTTCCATCATTTTACCAAGATTAACGAATTTGTATCCGATAACTTCGTTGTTTTTATCCAAGCCGAGTTCTAAAACGTATCCTTCAGCAACTTCAAGGTATCTTGGTCCTTTTTGCTTAGTTGAGAAAATAGTACCTACTTGTGAACGTAAGCCTTTTCCTAAATCTTCAAGACCTGCCCCTACCGGAAGACCGTTTTCAGAGAAAGCAGTTTGAGTTCTGCCGTAAACGATTTGCAAGAATAATTCTCTCATTGCAACGTTAATAGCATCACAAACCAAGTCTGTGTTAAGTGCTTCCAAAATAGTTTTGCCCGGAAGGATTTCACCAGCCATAGCAGCTGAGTGAGTCATGCCTGAGCAGCCTAAAGTTTCAACTAAAGCTTCTTGAATGATACCGTCTTTAACATTAAGAGTTAATTTACAAGTACCTTGTTGCGGTGCGCAGCATCCGCATCCGTGAGTTAAACCTGAAATTTCTTTAATTTCTTTAACTTTTGTCCAGTCTCCTTCTTGAGGAATAGGAGCCGGTTCACCTTTTACGCCTCTTTTGACGCAACACATTTGTTCTACTTCATGTGTAACTTGTATACGATCCAACATTTTCTATACTCCCTTCGGTTATATACAAGTCTATTGTATGCGCTCAAGAGGGCAAGTCAAGGTAATGTAAAGGTATTTAATCTCTCCAGTTAGTATGTCATCTGCCAGTTGTCGTTGAGTAATTTTCCGAAACATCCATCCCATCTTACTCCGTCTCCGTTAATACAATAGTCATTGAAATTTTTGTCTCTCTGTTCTTTTGTTAAAGGAGCAGATGTATAGTATTCATCTACAATTCCGTTGTTATAGATATAAACTGAAAAGAAGTCGCGTCCTACAATATTCGGCCCTTTTCTACCGTTAGTATCTATATATATTTCAGCAAGAAATTCACCTTTAGGATGGTAACAAGTACTTATAGCCGCACCGCTTGCAAGAACATAATTTGTTCTAGGCGTCCACATACCCAGACCCGATTGTCCGTTCATTTTCTTGTACTCATTTATATCAGGCAGACAAGGCGTCATATCCTCACCGCATTTACTGACTACTTTAAAAGTGCTTTCTATTAATTCATCAAAAGCATCTTGGGAATTTAAACCTGCTTCAGAAAGATTTACAGCATTTCTTTCTGTCTGATAGCGTAATAAAGACTGCGAAAGTTCATTATAAAATTTATGCAGCTGAACGGCATAAGATTGTCTTTGATAATTCTGCATCAAAGACGGCACTGTCATAGCAGATACTACACCTATAATGCCGAGTGTGACCAAAACCTCAGCTAAAGTAAATGCAGGAGCAGTTAGAGTGCCCCCCCCCCCC
>ERZ824598.2568-NODE-2568-length-18420-cov-4.338198_pt1 | contig 18420 bp, 13 predicted proteins | sample MGYA00519934_ERZ824598 | MGnify/ENA primary metagenome ERZ824598 (study PRJEB31778, sample SAMEA3449177) | human gut metagenome | biome: human gut; feature: human-associated habitat; material: faeces | place: United Kingdom | collected 2010/2012 ...
CGTTCGGAGCAGGTTGCATTTTTGGAGGCGTCGCAGCCAAAAGTGCCTTTGCGTTTACTTTTGACAAAAGTAACAAAACATATTCTGCCTCAGACTTCGCCTGTCGGCTCGTCTTTGGCTGGAATATGATTCGCTGTGGGCAGATTTTTATGTAAAACACTGTAATACAATTTGTCTAACAAAGCAAGCGGAAATATTTTGCCAGAGATGGGAATGAGGTTTGAATATAGTGCTTGTATTACAGTTTGTGCAACAAGAGTAAACTTTGTATCACAATATGTTAAACAAAAAAATTGTTTTTGCAGGTGTTTGTCGCCTGATGGTACAGGTAGAAAGGTATAGGCAGAAGAACTTATGAAGGAGATTTTGGGGCAATGGAAAGAGAATCTTTATAAAAGAAATATACGGATAAGGACAGAATGAGGGGGTAGCATGTATGGAGAGAACGATTTCAATGATGGTGGGAAAAGGTTCACTAAATCATAATAACCGGACATTTATTGCAAAGAATGTGGACAGTGAGCGTAGCAAATGCAATCAGATATATGTGAAAGAAAGTATCAAACAGGTTTACCATGCACTTTTTGATGAAGCATTAGAGGCATATAATGCCAAGCAAACAAGATCAGACCGCAGGATTGACAATTATTATGAAAAAATTCGCACAAGTAAGCAGGAGAAACTATTTCATGAACTGATTGTTCAGATTGGCAACAGAGATGATACGAATTGCAGTATGGTGGAAAGTGTTTATGCCCAACTGGCATTGGAGGAGTATATGATGGGATTTCAAGAGAGAAATCCGAATATCCGGGTATTCAATGCAGTTATGCATTTGGACGAGGAAACGCCTCATCTCCATATTGATTATGTTCCGTTTTCGACTGGAAATAGGCGTGGATTATCTATTAAAGTATCTCTTAAGGGCGCATTGAAAGCACAGGGATTTGTCGGGACAGGGCGGTTTGATACCGAGTGGAAACGCTGGGTAGAGAGTGAAAAGCAATGCCTTGCGGAGATTATGGAACGCCATCAGATGGAATGGCTGCAGAAAGGGACGCATGAAAAGCATTTGTCAGTCTATGATTATGAGAAGAAAATGCGTAAAGCGGAGATAGCAGAACTGGAGCAGGAGATTTCCGGACAGAAGGACAAGATAGCAAGCCAGAGTTTCCTGATGGAAGTCACTGAGGAGGCATTGCAGTCCCAAGAGCAGATTTTAGAGGAAAATGAGGCGAGGAAAGAGCAAATCCGGCAGGAGACGGAGAAGGCAAAGGAAGATTGGGAAAAGGTACAGACAGATAAGGACAGGGTGCAGGATTCCTATGAATTTTATAGAAAGCTCGAAAAAGATACAAAAGAACGGTATGAAATGTATCATTCATGGTATGAGGATAAGAAAAAATCCTATGAGGAATATGCCAAAAAGAACAGTGTGCTTATGGAAAGGGCAGATAATCTTGGGGAACAGATAAAGGAATTGGAACAGAAAAAATTCGATAAAGCGGAGGAAGTGCAGGCAGAGGAGATAAAACTTGATATTGTCAAAATGGAGATTCAGGGGGCTATGGATAATTTTGAAAATATGCAGAAACAGGCAGATTTTATAAAAGAGCAGGCTGCACAGCAGTATGAGAAATACCGCAGGGTAGAGCCAAGTGAAAGAGGAATGGCTATGTTTGATGATATGCTCCATCTAAAACGGGAAAATATGATACTGACGGAGGAAAACAGGACTTTAAAAGAAAAACTCCAGAAAGCATATGATTTCATGAAACAGTTTACTATCAATGGATTGAATATGCTGGAGCGTTTTCTGGAGTCTGTTGGTGAGAGGATGCAGAGTTTTTCGGAGAATATAGGTTTTGGTGGCAGGAGTAGGTAATTCTAGTGGAGATAATGGAAAATGGATAAGAGAAAAGTTTTTCTTATCCATACATAAGAATGGAGTGGGATCTGTTTATTCTGCATTTGATTTGCGGAAGATGTGGAATTATGTGGAATGGCATGGTATACTGTTTATATTGATGTGAATGTCGGACAAAAGTTTAGGAGTGCTTAAGGAATATGAAAGCTGATTTGAAAAAGTAAATTCCAGTGCAAGAGTAAATTCCACGGGCTTTTAAATTTTATTGATTTTGCAGGAGATTTTTTAACAAAATCTCCTACTTTCTGCTATAATTAAGCCAACTTATCGAAATTTTGTTGATTTTATGGCATGAAAAACAGGCTACTGGAATTCGGTGTGCTAGACTAAATTCCACCAGCCACATTATAAAAATGTGAAATGTTTACTTCCAGTCTGACAGCAGATTTCGATCAGTTGATTGGTTACTTCTTAAAGCGTATCAGCTTAGGCGTTAAATTGACTTCATCTGGTGAAATCGGCTTGAGCTGAAATGCTTTAAGAACATCTTCTCCAAGTGTTTTCAGGGAAGCATCATACGGTGTTTGGCCACCAAGGCTTTCTCTTGGAGTAGAGTTTATATGATTTACAATAAGATTGACATCCCACTGAGTCAGAAATTCAAAGGATGTTCCTTTGGGCAATATCGTGCGGAGCATTGTATGCGCCTGCTCGATGGTTCCCTTCTGTCCGCTCCGCATGGGATCACAATAATAAATGCTGCTTCTTTGGATGCCGTTAATACCGGTTTCCGATTTTTCCGGGTCACCAAATTCAGGGCCACGATCAGTTAAGACATTTTTAAAAACAGATGTAAATTCATACGTTCCCATACGTTTTTCCAAACGGTCAAATACAGCACGGACAGCACCTTTTGTGCACCGGTTAAGAAGAAATGCAAGAAACAGCTTTTCCTCTGTAAAGATCATAGTCAACAGTGTTTTATGGGAATCCCTTGATGACTTTACTGTATCCATTTGTACATAAGAATCTAATTCCATAGAACAGAAGTCTGCATAGGTTCTGTTGGTAAACACTTTGCGGTCTTTGATCTGTGTTTTGTGGCACTTTCTTGGTTTAAATTTTGCCTGTCTTTTCAGATCTACATTTCTGGCTGTGAACAGTCCTTTATCGATGTATGTATACATGGAACGGACAGACATATCAAGCTCCGGATGATTGATCAGGATCTGATAGGGTGACTGTCCCTGAGCGATCAACGGAGTAATGATCTGATCTTTTTGGTGCAGCTGATGCCTGGTCATATTTATTCCGGCACGGGAACTGCTTAATAATTCACGGTACTTACGGTCGGCAAAGCGGGCATCATAGCGATATTTATGGGCAATGGTACAATGATTGATTTTCATTGGACAACCATTGCATACATAAGGTGCCCTATCAAGTCTGCTGCACCGTTCCTTTTCGAAATCCTTACAGGTCTGGTTGCAGGTTGGACAGGATGTGCATTTGACACCGCAGAGAATGATTTTTCCACAGGCGTTTGTTTTTTTACAGTGATAGTGGTGTACACAAAAGTTTTTGGCATTATAGAAAGTTCCTTTGTGGTACCAGTCAGAAAGACGTCGTGATCTAATCTCTTTTGAGATGGTTGTAGGATCTTTACAAAGGAATGCCGCAATGTCTTTAAAAGTCGCACCTTTGGATAATTCGTTTTCGATGTAGATACGGTCATTAAGTGTTAGATGTTTCTGGTTTCCAGGGATATATTTACTCATGATAATTCTCCTTCTACTGCTGTCAGAAGGAATTATTACAATAACACGGATGTGTGAAAGAGTAAATATCTACTGTGCAGGACTGAATTCCACCGACCCGTGGGGCAGTGGAATTTAAAATTTCATTTTAGGAAGTACAAAAAAATATTCCTAAGGTTTGAAAAAATAGACTATATATGATATGCTTAAAGAGGTGTTTAAGCCCTATATTGTTAAGAACAGATAAACAAAATTGAGGTGTAGTATGGCAATTTCATATAATAATCTTTGGAAAATTCTGATTGATAAGGAAATGAATAAAGGTGCTTTATGCAGCAAGGCAAAGATTAGTAAGGGAACAATGGCAAAAATGACTAATAACGAGCCAGTCACATTGACAGTTATAGAAAAAATATGTGAAGTGCTTCAATGTGATATCGGGGATGTTGTTCAGATTGTAGACATAGAAAAACAGGAGAAAAATAATGGATAACAGAAGTATAAAGAAGTTAGAAGCTGATTTATGGGAATCAGCAGATTTACTAAGAGCAGGTTCAAAACTGACATCAAACCAGTATTGTATGCCGGTGCTGGGATTACTTTTTTTAAGATATGCGTATAGTCGATTTAAATTGGTGGAAGCAGAGATATTAAAGAATAGACCAATGCGTAATGGTAGGCGAATGCCTGTAGAAGCCAAGGATTTTTCTGCTAAAAGTGCACTGTTTTTGCCAAGAGAAGCGCAGTATGATTATCTTGTGAATCTTCCTGAAAATATAGCAGCTGCCGATTTGAAAAATATTACTGGACAGCCAATGAATAGTCTGGGTGAGGTAGTAAATAATGCTATGGAGCTTGTAGAGCAACAAAGTGAACAGTTAGCAGGCGTATTGCCTAAAAGTTATACGGATTTTTCTGATGAACTATTGGGAGAGCTACTTCGTATATTCAATAACAATGCACTTGATGAAATTGGTGGAGATGTAATAGGTAGGATTTATGAGTATTTTCTTAATAAATTTGCAAAAAATATAGCTTCAGATGATGGAGTGTTCTTTACACCAAAGTCTCTTGTGAAAATGATTGTTAATATACTAGAACCGACATCAGGAGTACTTCTTGATCCAGCATGTGGTTCAGGTGGAATGTTTGTACAAACAGGGGACTTTGTAAATGAAGCTGGGTTACAGGCAAATAGTAGTATGACATTTTATGGACAGGAGAAAGTGGAATATAATGCGCAGCTTTGTCTTATGAATATGGCAGTTCATGGGCTCACAGGGGTAATAAAATCTGGTGATGAGGCGAATACATTTTATCATGATGCTCATAACCTTGAAGGCTGCTGTGACTATGTAATGGCAAACCCACCATTCAACGTGGATAAGGTAAAGGCAGAATCAACATCCAGTGCAGGAAGACTTCCATTTGGATGCCCGAAAGAAAACAAGCATAAAGAAATTGGAAATGCAAATTATCTATGGATTTCGTATTTTTATGCTTATCTCAACGAAAAGGGCAGAGCAGGATTTGTTATGGCTTCCTCTGCAACAGACAGTCAGGGAAGCGATAAGGATATAAGAGAAAAACTTGTCAAAACTGGTCATGTTGATGTGATGATAAGTGTAGGTAACAATTTCTTCTATACAAAGAGCCTTCCGTGTTCATTGTGGTTCTTTGATAAAGGCAAAAAGGAAGAATTGAAGAACAAAGTTCTCTTTATTGATGCGAGGAACTATTATACGGAGGTTGATCGAACGCTGAATGAATGGTCAGAGTGGCAGCTTAAAAATCTGAATGCTATTGTCTGGTTATATCGTGGAGAGAGCGAAAAATATACAGCATTGCTTTATGAATATAGAAATGCACTTGGATGTGACAAATTATTTGATGAACAGGTTTGTGATTTGACTGAAAGAGTGAAAAAACTTCGTGCAGAAGCAAAAGCAGCAGTTGAGGCAGCAGATAAGCGAGAAAAGAAAAAATCACAGACTGAATACGATGATAGAATTTCTGAACTTACAAAAAGACTTACAATAGCAAAAGAAGCTAATTGGTTATATGAAAAGTTTGGAGAAGGAGAGTATCACGATATCCTTGGATTATGTAAAGTCGCATATACAACAGATGACGCCCAATATGATGATAAAGATGGAATCAGCATTAAAGAAAAGGGGTGGTCTCTCACTCCGGGTGCCTATGTTGGTGTAGCACCTGTGGAAGATGATGGTGTGAATTTTGAAGAGCGAATGACAGAAATACATCGAGAACTGTTAGCATTGCAGACAGAATCAAATGACTTGATGGATACTATCTCGAGGAATATGAAGGAGATGGGGCTATGAGTTGGAAGAAAGTTAGATTAGGTGATATTTCAAATAACATTCAAACAGGTCCTTTTGGTTCGCAGCTTCATAAGTCGGATTATTCTGTTGATGGAATACCAGTTGTTATGCCAAAAGATATAGTCGATGGGAAATTATCTGATGAGTCAATAGCTAGAGTAAATGAAAGTCATGTAAATAGATTGAAACGTCATAAAATTGAAGTGGGAGATATTTTATACTCTCGAAGGGGAGATGTAGGACGTTGTGCATTGGCTACAAAAAATGAAGAAGGATGGTTATGTGGTACAGGCTGTTTGAGAGTAACAATTAATACAGACATAGCCAATCCTAAATTTATCTTTTACCAACTTCAAAAAAAAGAAATAATCGGATGGGTGGAGAAGCATGCTGTTGGAGCGACTATGTTGAATCTAAATACATCCATATTGAGTGACGTTCCAATTGAACTTCCCAATATTGATGAACAGAATAGGATTGTTGAAAAAATATCAGCATATGACGATTTGATCGAGAACAACAAAAAGCAAATTAAATTATTGGAAGAAGCAGCAGAACGTCTGTACAGAGAATGGTTTGTAAATTTACACTTTCCGGGATATAAAGATGTGAAGATTGTTAATGGGGTGCCAGAAGGGTGGAGAAAAGTTGGATTATTTAACATTGCCCCAATCATTACAGGAAAAAAGGATGCAAATTTCGGAACTCAAGATGGTAATTATTTATTTTTTACATGTTCGCAAGAACCGATAAAAGCCCCCTCGTATTCATTCGATTGTGATGCAGTTATTTTAGCTGGAAATGGAGATTTTAATGTAAAACTTTATAGAGGAAAGTTTGAAGCATACCAGCGTACCTATGTGTTTTCTCCTTTTGAGGCAGATAATTTGTATTTGTTGTATTTTGCAGTTGTAGATAGTATGAGACAACTGTTTCAAGGGGCTAGTGGTTCTACAATTAAGTTTTTGACGAAAAGAATGCTTGAAGAAATACAAGTGTATGTTCCAGAAGAAGATATTAAATACAAATTTAATACAATCATTGAAGACTATCAGCTCAAAATTGAATTGCTGAAGAAACAGAAAGAACTTGCAAAAGAATCTAGAGATAGGCTACTTCCTAAGTTAATGAGTGGTGAAATGGAGGTTTAAATAATGAATGATTTTGAACATAAAGATTATTTCAATGCTAGATATTGCTATCGTGGTGGTGAACAAAAGGTGACTGTTATCTTGGATTCTTATGTTCAAAATCAGATAGAGTTAGTTGATATTAATAGAGTGATTGAATTTTATCATACAAAATTATTTTTTGAGAAAGTTACAGATATTCCGGATTGGTCAGAAGAAAAATATCAGAGATATAAAGCGAAAACATTGAATTTAAATACTGTAGTTTATGAGAGATTTAAACAGATAACAGAAGAAAATGTGGTTGATACTTTTAATAATTGTTATGTGGGATATTGGGATGATTTTATAAATTTCTTTTATAAGTTTAAAACTTATAAGTGCATTTCTAAGGATAGAATATGTGATGTTCTGAAAGGGCTGCGTTGGAATATTTATCATATATTACAGGATAAGTCATTTGTAGAATACTTTGATGAAGAGATAACTAGATTGCTAGAGGAACAACAATATGGGTTGCAATTTGTAGTTTCTTATTATTTAGAAGAACATGATAAAAAACTACAGGTATATATTCCAAGACATTTTACTATTGAGAAAAGGGTAAAACTTATCGAAGATTATCTTAAAAGTGATCATATTAACCCGAATTTTATGAAACTTATTTTAAATGCTAAACATACAAAAGAGTTACCGATTACTCCGAAAATGAAAAAAATGGCGGACAAGAGGAATAACGAATTTTGGGAGAATAATAAATCGGCGGTTTTTCATGACTATGGTTTTGGCGTTACTTTTGGTCCATTTGAAAATGTTAAGAATGTCCAAATTGAAAATAGTAAATGGATTCTAGAGTATGATACAGGATGGATAAAGGATAATATTGATTACCCAACATTGCTAAACAACTTCATATATCTATTTGAATATATAGATAGTCAGGCAAGATTCACATGCGTTTCAAGTCTTGGAGAAAGACAACCTCTTACGGAGATTTTTGAAGTTAGAGGTGTTGGAATGTACAAGAAGAATGTAGCATTTGATATGTTAGAATCTTTATCTGATATTCAAATGAGAGGTTATGTTGAACAATTGATTAAACTTGATATCAACATTGAAGACATTATAAAATGGTTTTTTGAAACCTATTTATTACAGGAATTTGATATTAAAGATTATACATGTAGTATGCCAAACTCGGCTGATAGCATACTTAGTAAATGTAAAACTCTTGCATCAGCTATAGATGGAGTACTAAGTAAGTATAAAATGTTGTGCGATGATGGAGAAATTGATCTTGAACTTTTTAAATATATAACAGATTCACCAAGAATAAAAGATATCCCAAGTCGAATAAAAAATAAATATTGTTATGTTATAAATAGTGAACTTATTAAAGAGATGAATATGTTATTTTCATCGCAGAGCATGCTTGGGTATACCGAAAAAACAAAATCAAAATATGACTCTCTTATTAAGCTTATATCAAATGAAGATATAAAATTGTCAGAATGTGAACCATATAACATAGCATCACTAAATTGGTTAATCGAAAAAGGGGCAATATATATAGAAGATGATGTTATTAATTATAACAAGGAAAGAGTATTTATTTTACATGAGTTTTACGAAAAAGAAGTTATTTCATTACAACATATAAAATCATCATTATTAAAACGATTGATTAAAAATGGTGATATTTGTGTTGATGATAAACTGTTGTCGAAACCTGAATATAAATATTTTGATTATATATTGAATAATTCTGAGTTTAGTGATGGAAAAGCTATTAGAAATCGCTATATCCATGATTCTATTGTGCCAGATAACAATACAATGATAGCGGATTATTATACGTTATTAAAGATAATGATTTTGTTGATTATTAAAATAAATGATGATTGTTGCATTTATGATGAGATAAAGGAAGGAGGAGATTATTATGAGCTATGATTATTCAGAAAACATATTAGTACAGGAAAGTGCTGGTCACCTTCTTGAAGATGAACTTGGTTGGCGTGTAGAACTTGCTTATAATACAGAAGTATTAGGTGAAACGGGCACATTTGGCAGGAAATCATATAAGGAAATCCTTCTTGTGAAATATCTCAAGCAGGCACTTTCAAAACTCAATCCATGGCTTACTCCAGCATTACTGGAAGATGCTATAAAAACATTTGAAAGTCATATGTCATCAGCTTCTCTTATGCAGATAAATGAGAAAAAATATAGACATATAAGAGATGGTATTCCGGTGAAAGTGAATAAGCCGAATGGTCAGATTGAGGAAAAGAAGGCAATTGTAATTGATTTTACAAATCCAAAGAATAATGATTTCCTTGCTATTAAGGAAATGAAAATACATGGAGATCTTTATCGGAGACGCACAGATATTGTGGGTTTTGTAAATGGAATACCTCTTCTTTTTATTGAATTGAAGAAGAATTCTGTAGATGTGCAGAATGCATACACAGATAACTATACAGACTATCTTGATACAATACCGCATTTGTTTTATTATAATGCATTTCTTATGTTGTCCAATGGAACAGAGGCTAAAGTGGGAACATTAGGTAGCAAATATGAATTTTTTCATGAGTGGAAAAGATTGTCTGAGCAGGAAGAAGGTAATGTTGCACTTGAAACGATGCTTAGAGGTATATGCAAAAAGGATAACTTCCTTGATTTGTTGGAAAATTTCATATTATTTGACCATTCAGATGGAAAAACAGTAAAGATTCTAGCACGAAATCACCAGTATTTGGGTGTAAATGAGGCTGTTAAGGCGTATGAAGCACGTAAATTGAATAATGGAAAACTTGGTGTGTTCTGGCATACACAAGGTTCTGGTAAAAGTTATTCTATGGTATTTTTATCACAGAAAATTCGGCGAAAATTTGCAGGTTCTCCAACGATTGTGATTTTGACAGACAGGGATGAGTTAAATACACAGATTAGCGATACTTTTGAAAATTGTGGATTACTTGGAAAAACAAAGGCTGCAAAGTATATTGCTACGAGTGGTGATGACCTTATAACAAAATTGCAAGGAAATCCTAGCTTTATATTTACTTTGATTCAGAAATTTAATAAGAAAGATGTACAGCCAATCATACCAGATCATGACATTATTATAATGTCCGATGAAGCACATAGGAGTCAGTATGGAATATTTGCAGACAATATGATGAATTTGTTGCCTACAGCCGCACGTATTGGTTTTACAGGAACACCATTATTATCAAATGATAATATTACAGAGAGAACATTTGGTGGTTATATTTCCATCTATGATTTTAAGAGAGCAGTTGAGGATAAAGCAACAGTCCCGCTATATTATGAGAATCGTGGAGAGAAGATTTTGGATTTAGACAATCCGGATATCACTGATAAGATATTGGATGCGATTGAGGCAGCAGATTTAGATACAGACCAGACAGAAAAACTGGAGCGTGAGTTTAAGAAAGAGATTCATATTATGACAGCACCACAAAGGCTTAAATCTGTAGCCAAAGACTTTGTTTCTCATTATTCGGATTTATGGACAAGTGGTAAGGCTATGTTTGTGTGCCTGAATAAAGTGACTTGTGTTCGGATGTATAACCTTGTGCAGAATTATTGGGAAGAAGAAATTAAACGATTAGAAGGCATAAAATCAAAAGTATCACAGCAGGAAGTACAGGAACTGGAACGCAAGATTAAATGGATGAAAGAAACCGAAATGGCTGTCGTTATTTCTCAGGAGCAGAATGAGATTCAGACATTTAAGAAATGGAACCTTGATATAAAGCCGCATCGTGAAAAGATGGAGAAAAGAGAACTCGATAAAGAGTTTAAGGATAAGGACAATCCACTTCGAGTAGTGTTTGTCTGTGCAATGTGGCTTACTGGTTTTGATGTAAAATGTTTGTCATGTCTATATCTTGATAAGCCTTTGAAAGCGCATACTCTCATGCAGACAATAGCAAGAGCAAATCGTGTGGCAGAGGGCAAGAGTAACGGACTTATTATTGACTATATTGGCATAGTAAAGGCACTTCGTAAAGCACTTGCAGATTATACAGCAAATGTTGGAGGAAGAGAGACTGATCCAACAATAGATAAGGAAGAACTTATAGAGCACATGCTGGAAACTATATCAGCAGCTATAGAATTTTTATGTAGCAGAAATTTTGAGTTGGAGGATTTGATTAAGGCAAAAGACTTTTCAAAATTAGCATTATTACAGACAGCAGCAAATGCTGTTTCTGATAGCCGAGAATCACGCAAGCAGTTTACGACATATGCAAATGAAATCAACCGAATGATGAAGTATCTCGATAGAGATGATATATCAGATGTGGATAGAGATAGAAAAGATGCACTCATAGCAATAGCTGATGAACTAAAGAAAAAGAAGAAGCATGTTGACAATGTCGATTTGATGGTTCAGATTAATGGGATTCTGGGTGAATATATAATGATTGAACAGGAATCTAATAATAACGACATAGCCAAGCGTTTCGATATCAGTAGAATAGATTTTGATTTGCTTCGAAGAGAGTTTGCAAAGACAAAGAAAAAGAATCTGCTTATTACGGATTTGGATGAACTAATTCAAACAAGATTAGACAGCATGCTCAAAGAAAATCCAAGTCGTGTGGATTATTATGAAAGATATCAGACAATCATTGATGAATATAATAATGAGCAGGACAGGGCAAACATTGAAAAGACATTTATGGACTTGATGGATCTGGCTAATTCTATGAATCAGGAAGAAAAGCGTTATGTCAGAGAGGGCTTTACAAGTGATGAAGAACTGTCATTGTATGATATGCTTTTTAATGAAAATCTTTCAAAAGAAGATATCAATAAGATAAAGAAAGTTGCGATAGACTTGCTGGAAAAGATAAAAGCAAAGATATCTGAACTTGACCATTGGACAGAGAAGCAGGAAACAAAGGCAGAAGTTGATACTCTTATAGGCACGATTCTCTGGGAAGAATTACCAGAGAGTTATTCTGATAGTGCAATATTTGCATATAGGCAGAAAATTTATGAGTATGTATTTATGAGGTATAAAGAGGTGGCGTAAATATATGGATGAACCAATGCAATAATGAATGAACTTAAAAGCAAAGGGGTTATGAAAGTATATTATTGCCAGATTAGAGGGATTATGAAATATAAAGATAAAGAGTATGATTTTTTTAAGGATGATATTACGAATATTTGGATTGCGTTAAATTATGAGAGTGCATTGAACAACAATAAAGAAATTATTGTAAACGTAATGGAAAAGAAAAAGAAAAAGATAGCCAAGACATTTCCCGCTCGAAATAAAATTACTTGTGCATTAGAACAAATCGAAAATGTATTGGATTATTTGAATGATGATTTTGAGTTAAAACCTACGCATAATCAAAGGAATGCATTTGACTTCATTGAGTTTTTAAATTGTGAGTATGTTGTGGTGCATAGTATTGCTACTTTGGCAAATATATTTGAAGTATCAATAAAAGATATCACTGATAATCGAGATTGTTTTTCGGGGTTTATGTATGGAGATGGAAATGATGGAGAAGTGTTTGAGTATATCAGATCCTTATGTGCAGTACATCCAACTGACACAAGTATGCATCCAACAGTACATAAAGCTGGAATTATGGTTCTGTGTAAGGCTTTTGATAAGTATTTGGGGTTGTTAAAAGATGATGGTCATCATCATGGTCAATGCGACCAAGAAGGTGACCATGATGAAGAACAAGATATAATGAGGCGGATAATCGCATTTTGTAGTGAACCTAAAACTGCAAGCGAAATAATGCAAAAATTCAATTTGGAGCGTTCATATTTTCGAAGGCATTATCTGAATAAGATGCTCAAAACTGGTGAGTTACAAAGAACTGAGCCTGATAAGCCGAAAAGTAAGAATCAAAAGTATTATTCGTAAATATATTCATCAACTTGGTCACAATGATCAAGTTGAGAACATGTAATGTAAAACAATACATTTAGAAAAAATGCTACAAATAAGAGAGGTGATCAACGTGGATGATGAAAAGGCAGTTACTATAACAAATACGCACGTGCCTGATAAATTGTATGGATATGGATTACAGGTTCGTCAGATGTTGTACGAATTATTGAATTGTGGAATCGACTGTGTGGTGAGTGTGGAAAAATTTGATGATGTAGGTGTTGAAAATAGTAATGAGAAAATTGCAATACAAACAAAAAGTGCGTTATCAGATAGAAATCCTGTTTCAGACAGAGCTGTAGATCTTTGGAAAACCTTGTATAATTGGCTCATTGCACTTAAAGAAGGGGAATTGCCATTAGATTCAACTATATTTACATTGGTTATTAATGTAAATAAGAGTGGAAACATTGTTACATGGCTAAATCAAGTATGTGATGAAAAAGAGTCGGAAGAGGTTTATCAAAAAATACGAGATGTATTTACAGGAGAAGACGGAAAATATATTGAACAAAGCGATTCCATCAATCATTACATAGTATCGTTCTTGGCCGAAGAAAATAAGAAGTATGCATTGTATATTATTGAGAAATTTAAATTAGTTGTAATAGGTGAGGGGCACACAGATAAATTATATGATGAGTTTAGAGCCAAGACTTATCTGCCATCGGATATACAACTATTAGTTTTTGATAAAATGTTAGGATGGATTGATAAAACTACTGCTTTGCAGATTGAAAGTGGACAAGTCATGCAAATCGCAAAAAAGAGTTTTAATAATGAATTGATATTAACACAAACATTGGTTAATCAAAGTAAATCTTTAGTTGAATTGGCTCCAAGTCCAACAAAGGCAGAAATAGAATTGCAACAAAATGAATACAAGACATATATTAGACAACTTCAGATAATTGATTTAGATTATGATGCCCAGTTGACGGCAATAAATGATTACTTAAAAGCCTTTGCAAACAGAACTATGTGGGCTGTAAAGGGAGATATAAATGAAGAAATATTACAAAACTATTACATGGATTTAGAAGGGCGTTGGAAAACCAAAAAGAATATTATAGAAATGGACAAGGATGAATGGGAAGAGGCTAAAAGAGGTAGGTATTTGTACTACAAGTGTCAAGATGAAGACGTAAATATGGGGGTAATAGTGACTCCTAGAAGCTTTAAGAATGGATGCTATCATGAATTAGCAGATCAGCAACAGATAGGATGGCATCCAAATTATAAAGAGAAACTGAAAGAAGATGAAAAAGATGTTTAATGAATACGATAATGTGCGGAATCCTATGTTGGGTGCATATCTTTTGTGGAATTTTGTGCTGGGATATTTTTCGGAAAAGAATGAAGCGACACCAATTGAAGAACTATTTATTGTGTTACCTATGATCATGAAAGAAGATGTTGCAACGCAAATTAAGTCCACAAATAAAGCATCTGGAATGCGAGCTATGTCTGACAAGTTTATGAAACCAGATGTTTTGAAAAATGATTTGATTTGTGACCTTCATAATGATATAGAAAAGATGAAGGATATAACAGCAACATCATTGGCGGAAGCAATAAAGGCTGGATTGATTTCTATGGATGTAGAATATAATACGATTTTTCCATTGGAATTGAAGAAACGAAATAAAGAATCCGACAATGTTTTAAAAATGGGGAAGAATGCTGAAAAACTAGGGCAATGGTGTGCGGGAATGAATTTGATTCAGATTGAAGAAATTTTGAAAGTGAGGTTTTAGAATGCAATTTCAAATTGAAAAACTTATATTGTGGCCTAAAAATCAGAAGTATTCTTATAAGGATATTGAATTAAATACAAATTCAGTTAATGTTATTACCGGAGACTCCAGGACTGGAAAATCAGCTATTATACCTATAATTGATTATTGTTTGGCAAGTGGTGAGTGTTATATACCAACACAGACAATAAGGAATGCATGTAGCTGGTTTGGTGTGGTCATAAAACTTGAGAAAAATAAAGTGTTATTAGCGAGAAGGGAACCAGGTGCACAAAAGTCAACAAGTGATATGCTGTTTATTCAAGGTGAAGAAATCGAAATTCCTGAAATCCCAGAAAAAAATACAAATTGTCAGGCAGTAAAGAGATTTTTAGATGAATATGCAAGGCTGAGTTTTTTAGAAACAGAAGATACTTATTATGGGAGTAGGCCTGCATTTCGTGATCTGATGTCATTCTGCTTTCAACCTCAAAATGTGGTTGCAAATGCTAATATATTGTTTTATAAAACAGATAAGACAGAGCATAGAAATAAGCTGATTAATATATTTCCATATGTATTAGGTGCTATCACATCAGAGGTACTGTCAGCGCGTCAGGAATTAATGGATTTACAGAGAAAATTGAAGAAGAAAGAAAGCGATTATGAAAAATTATGTGAATTGACCATTCGATGGGAAAATGAAATTAAGGCATGGATTTCAGTTGCAATTGAATTAGGTTTATTAGAAGAAACTAGTAGAAATATGAAATTTGAAGCACAGTTAGTATTGCTTCAAGAACTTGTAAAAAATAATACAGAAGAAAAGGTAATCAAAAGTAATGGCATAATTAAGAGTTCAGAAGAAATGGTAATGTTAAGAGAAAAAGAGAATGAACTTGCTATGGAACTCACAAAATACAAAAATCGCCATATCGAAATGTCTCAATTGATGAAAAGTGTCTCTGAGTATAGAGATGCACTTTCAATACAAGTGGAGCGGTTAAATATTGCCGAGTGGTTAGATGAAAAAGCAAGAAAAGAGCACATATGTCCTGTGTGTCAACAGAAATGTTCTGATGATAGTCAAAGAAATATATATCTAAGCAGATTAGAAGATAACAGAAAGAAAAAGAAACAGATGGAAGAAATTCCTGCAGCATTTGAAAGAGAATATGATATGGTAAAAGGTCAGATTCAGAGATTGACAGATGAGTTGGTAGCAGTTCAAAAACGAATTAGAATCGAAGAGAATAAACTGAAACATCTAAGAGAGAATGACGAAGCAAATCATAGCAGATATACATTGGATGGAATCTCAAGATTTCTAGGAAAAATTGAATATGCTAGTGAAACGATTGCATCTTTGGAGTCTGATGGAGAGTTGTCAGCAGAGATAACAATGCTTCGGGAAAGAATTGCAAAATTGAAAAAGATTGTGGATGAATCTGTAATTAAAAGGAAAATTGAGAATGCAATTACAAAGATATCGGTAAAGCAGATGGAATTACTGAAGTTAATGGATGCGGAACGTCCGGATGATCCGTTTAGGTTAGATTATAAGAATTTGACCGTAGAAGTAGATGGGGAAGATGGCAGAAAAGATTATTTATGGGAAATTGGTAGTGGATCAAATTGGTTAGCTTACCATATTTCGACTATATTGGGAATGCAAGAATTTTTCTCGACTTTTCAGTCTTCGGTTCCGAATTTTGTTGTATTTGATCAGCCGAGTCAGGTGTATTTTCCGCATGGGTCAACAGATAATAGCGAAGTATATGATCTGGGGGATTTGGATAGAGAGGCGGTAAAAAGTATATTCACAACTATGGCAAAATGTATATCGAATGTTAACAACAATATGCAGATTCTTGTATTAGAACATGCTGATTCGTCAATATACGGTGATGTGCAAGGCATAAATGAGGTTTGTGTGTGGAGAAATGGAGAAAAGCTTATTCCTTTAGAGTGGATTGATTAATGAATATTTTGAGTTGAACTAAAAGCGGGAATGCAATTTTGATTGTTAGATCTGGAAGGGATTGAGTGGTAGAAAGTTGAGAGTAGATATGGATTATAAAGAAACTATACTATGGAAAAAATCTATTGATAACACAGAATATGGAAATGATTCACAGAGAGAAGAGTTGAGACAGGCTTTCTTTAGAGTGCGTGACAACGCAAAGTATATTTTGGACAAAATTAGGAATGATTTTCCATCTCTTACAGTTCATGATATTTCGCATGTTGATAGTTTATGGCGGGTAGGAAGTGTTATTACAGGTGATGACTATGACATTAATCCACTGGAGGGGTTTGTTTTAGGCTGTGCATTTCTTATGCATGATGCAGTTTTGTCATACGAGGCTGCTGGAGGACGAGAAAGATTACGTGATACAATAGAATGGAAAGATTATTATGCTGATTATAAAGAGAAAGAATATTCAACAGAGGAAATTCGATTATATGAGACAGATTTCAGTACAATAAGATTGTTACATGCGAAATATGCTGAGCAATTATATAAGCAGTTATTTGAAAAAGAAGATGGTTCTAGATTTTATATCATAGAAGATGAGTCATTGCGAATCCATTTAGGAGAGATTATCTGCAAAATTGCTGCTAGTCATCATTGGAATATTGAAGATGTAGAGAAATTGGGTTGTCAATTCTCTGCTATTTCAGGATTTCCTAGAGAGCGGAGAATTAATCCAATAAAGCTTGCGTGTATATTAAGATGTGCAGATGCAGGGCATATTGATGCGGGACGTGCACCAGATTATCTTCTTAAATTATTAGATATTAATGGTGTCTCTCGAAACCATTGGATTGCACAAAATAGATTGTCTCAAATTGATATAGATTTGAGAGATGATAGTAAAGTAATAATTCGCTCAAATATGAAATTCGGTGAAGAGGATTTTGCTGCTTGGAATGTAGCGTATGATGCGGTATGCGTGTTAAATCATGAACTAAAGGTATCAAACGAACTAATGAAACGAAATAATATATGTGAATTTCAGGCACATAGTGTAACAGGAGCTGATTCTCAAGAGCATCTTTGTCAATATATAGAAACTGATGGATGGATGCCATGTAATGCGTCTGTTCATATAAGTAATATAGAAGGACTTATTAATAATCTTGGTGGAGAAAAATTGTATGGATCCGAACACAAATCGTTAAGGAAAGAATCGAAGGTGGTGCAAACGAAAAAGCAGTCTTGAGATTTTCATTAACTGCCCTTTCGTTTGCATCAATTTCGATTTTTCCTGGTTGAACAAAGTGCGTCCGGTTGGTTTCCCATATATGGAGTTTTAATCTTACTGCCTTTGCTCAATTTTAACAAAGAAAAGCCTGCAAATATCCAGTTCTTTATTAAATGAATTGATTTTTTGCATTACAAATAAGCCTCCATCGGAAACTTCAAAATAAATGTTTAGTTCATATATGTTAGCAAATCATATGTGGCTTCGGTGTGACATGATATTGTCCATGTGAGAGTGGAAGAATTTTTCCACCGCAGGATGAACATTTGTATATATCTTTGTTGTAAAGCAACTGAATGATGGCAGGTGCATCCATATCTTTCAGCTTGGAAATATATTTTTTGCAACCAAGGA
>ERZ824598.2587-NODE-2587-length-18297-cov-3.137923_pt1 | contig 18297 bp, 14 predicted proteins | sample MGYA00519934_ERZ824598 | MGnify/ENA primary metagenome ERZ824598 (study PRJEB31778, sample SAMEA3449177) | human gut metagenome | biome: human gut; feature: human-associated habitat; material: faeces | place: United Kingdom | collected 2010/2012 ...
CATTTTTTATTTTAATCAATATAATTTTTCAAGACATCATAGACTTTTTGAGTTGGAAGTCCAACAATACTAGTATAATTTCCATCAATTTTTTCAACAAATACACAAAATTCATTTTGAATACCATATGCTCCTGCTTTATCCATTGCTTTTCCTGAATCAACCCATTTTTCTATTTCTTGTTCTGACATTTCTTTTAAGAATACTTTTACTTCATCAAATGTTTTGTATTCTTTGTATACACCATCTTTTTCAATTAAAATACTTAGTCCTGTGATTACACTATGTGTTCTATCTCCTTCTAAAAGTTCTTTTATCATTTGAATTGCATTTTCTCTACTTTTTGGTTTTCCATATATCTTACCTTTTTTGGTTACAATTGTGTCTGAACCAATTACTATTCTGTCTCCTGATGTTTTTTCGAAAACATCTTTTGCTTTTATATATGCTAGTCTTTCAGTTTGTTGTTCTGGAGTTAGTCCTTCTTTTAAACTTTCATCTACACCACTTACTATAATTTCGAATTTTGGTGTTATTAAACTTAATAGTTCTTTTCTTCTTGGAGAACCTGAGGCTAATATTGTTTTCATTGTTTATATCCTTTTCTTACTTTTTTTGTTTCAATTATAGCATATTCATTAGTTTATAGCAACTCCATTTACATATAATTTATATCCATTAAAATCAATATTACTATATGTTGTGTCATCATCTTCTAATGATGTAATGTAAGAATCTCCTGTTAATTTTATTTTTGATGTTGCGTTTTCATTTGATGTTGTTGATGAATATTCTCCACTTTCTTTAGCAAGCTTTATTGTAAATACACTTGCAATACATACTATAATTATAATTGTTATCATAATTATATTTTTTACTTTTCTACTCATATTTTTATCCTCCTAATATTATTTGAAAATCTTATTTCTTACTTTCTAAATGTATTTTAGTTTTAAAAGATTAAATAAATATTAAATATAAAAATTTTTTTATAAAATTATTTTCATTTTTTGTCATTGTGTTATAATAAATTTGTCTAAAGGAGTGATATAAATGATTCATTTATTTTTTATAAAAAATAAATTTAAAAATCAAAAATTAGTTAATAATGATAAGAAAATCCTTGAAAAATATACAAATATAGCTCAAAAATCAAAAGATGAAATACTTAATGAATTTAATTCTGATATTGGAAAAGGTCTATCTTCAAAAATAATTGAAGAAAAACATAAAAATGATGAAAAAAATATTGTAGTAAAAGAGGAAAAACATTCATGGTTTTACTTTTTTATAAATTCATTTAAAGATAAATTTATTTTTATTCTTATAGTTTTAGCAATTATAAATAAATTTGTTGGTGATGATACTCTTGGAACTATAATTATTTTAGCTATTGGTTTTGCAAGTGCTTTGATAAGATTTTTTCAAGACTATTCTACTTATAAGTTTAATCAGTCTTTAAAGAGTAAACTTTTTTCTACTGCAACTGTTATAAGAAATGGTAAAGAAAAAAATATAAAAACAGAAGATATTGTATTAGGTGATATTGTTCATTTAAATGCTGGCTCAATAATTCCTGCAGATGTTATGATTTTAGAGAGTAAGGATTTATTTTTAAATCAATCTGTTTTTACTGGTGAGAGTGCTCCTATTGAGAAAAAGGATTCTTACATACCATCAAATGAAATTTTTTCACTATCTAATATTTGCTTGATGGGGACAAGTGTTATAAGTGGTAAAGCTACTGGTATTGTTATCAGCACAGGATTTTCAACATATTTAGGAAATATGGGTAAACAAATTGATAATAAAAAAGAAATTACAAATTTTGAAAAAGGTATGAATAATATAACAAAACTTCTTATTAAATATATGCTTGTTGTTTCTATTGCAGTATTTATTATATATGCACTTATTCGTAAAGATGTATTAGAGGCAATTCTATTTGCATTATCTGTTGCTGTTGGAATCACTCCAACAATGCTTCCTATGATTGTTAATGTTAATTTAACTAAAGGTACTAAAACATTGGCTAAAAAGAAGACTCTTGTAAAAAACATTCAATCAATCCAAAATTTAGGTGCAATTGATGTATTGTGTACAGATAAAACAGGAACTTTAACATTAGACAAGATTGTCTTACAAAAATATATTAATGTTGAAGGTAAAGAAGATTTATCAATTCTTGAATATGCTTATTTAAATAGTTATTATGGGACTGGAATGAAAAACTTAGTTGATAAAGCTGTTATTACATATGGAAATGAGCATAATATTAAAGAAAAAATTGTTGATTATGAAAAAGTTGATGAAATTCCATTTGATTATACAAGAAAAATAATGAGTGTTGTTGTAAAACATGATGATCATTATAGAATTATTACAAAAGGTGCTTTGGAAGAAATATTAAAAAGATGTACTACTGTAAAAATAAATGGTGAACACAAAGACTTAACTCAAAATATGATTGCAAATATAAATAGTAATGCAAAAGATTTAGCTTTACAGGGAATGCAAGTTATTGCATTAGCTTCAAAAAGAGAATATTCTGGTAAAGATATATTTAATTCTTCTGATGAATCTGAAATGGTATTTATCGGATTTGTTGCATTTCTTGATCCACCAAAAAAAGATGTAAAAACTACAATTAAAAATTTAAAAGAATATGGTGTTACAACAAAAATATTAACTGGTGATAATCAATATGCTACCGAAAATGTTTCAAGATTAGTTGGAATTCCAAATGATAAAATTTTAACTGGTTCTGATATTGATAAAATGTCTGATGATGAACTTTCAAAACAAGTTGAAGATGTTGATATATTTGCAAGAATGAATCCTTTACAAAAAGAAAGAATTATTACTATATTAAAGAAGAATGGTCATGTTGTTGGATATATGGGAGATGGTGTAAATGATGCTCCATCACTTCATAATGCTGATGTTGGTATTTGTGTAAATACTGCGACAGATATTGCAAAAGAAGCTAGTGATATAATCTTATTAGAGAAAAATTTAAAAGTTGTTTTTAATGGTGTTGTTGAAGGAAGAAAAGTATATGGAAATATTATAAAATATATGAAAATGGCTTTAAGTTCGGATTTTGGTGATGTTTTTAGTATTTTTATTGCAAGTATATTCTTACCATTTTTACCATTGCTACCTATTCAAATGCTTTTACAGGATTTTTTATATGATTTTTCTCAAATAGCTATTCCTTATGATAATGTTGATAAAGAATTTTTATTAAAGCCTAGAAAATGGAATACAAAAGGATTAGGAACTTTTATGAATGTTATGGGACCTATTAGTTCAATTATTGATGTTTTAGCATTCTTGGCATTCTGGTTTATTTTAGGATATAACAATATTGCTAGTGAATCATATTTTCAAACAGCTTGGTTTGTTGAATGTTTAATTAGTGAAACTTTAATAATACATTTTGTGCGTACATCAAAAATTCCTTTTGTACAATCAAGAGCAAATCCTATCTTAACTGCTCTTACTATGGTTACAATAATTGGTACTATAATTACTCCAATTTTATTCCATAATATTTCATCATTCCATTTTGAAATATTACCACCTTTGTATTACTTAATTGTTATTGGATTGACTGCTTTATACATTATTCTTGTTCAAATTGTTAAAAAGATTTATATTAAGAAAGTTGGAGAATGGTTATAATATAAGAAACAAGGAATATTAAATTATTCCTTGTTTTTTTGAAACTTTTTAACCAATTTTTTATTTAATTTTTCCACTTTTATTCTCCTTTTAACATTCTAATTTATAACCTAATCCTCTAACTGCTTTTATTTGCACACTTGAGCCAATAATCTTAATTTTCTTTCTTATAAATGATAAATATGCTTCCAAATTGTTTGACTCTGCTTCACTATCTAATCCACAAATCTTTTCATATAATTGCTCTTTGGGAATTACACAATTCTCATTTTTCATAAAATATTCTAAAAGCATAAATTCTTTACACACAACTTCTATGGATTCATTTGTCGTTTTACACAATAATGTTGTTGTTTTTATATTTAATCCCTGTTAATTTGTCTTCTAACATTGATTTTGCTGTAAGCATGATTACTTTTGATTCTATTTTTTGTTTTCTAATTTCCTGCAAAATTTTAAATCCTTCAATTTCAGGAAGCATTACATCTAAGATTATTAAATCATAAATATTTGTTAATGCATTATCTAGCCCTTCTTCTCCATCTCCATAAACATCAACAATATATTGCTCATTTCTTAATCTACTTGCTATTACATCAGCAATTTTAAATTCATCTTCAACTATTAATATTCTCATATAAATCACCTTATATATATTACTTTTTATTCATTAAATGAATATTAAATTTATACAAAAATTTTAGATATTTTTTCAAATTGAATTTTCTATATCTCTTGATTTTTGCAAACTTTGAGGATATAATTTGTAAAGGTAAATTTAGAAAGGACAAGACTATGGATAAAATTATAAATAAAATAGCAGAAGAATTAAATGTAAAAAATACACAAGTGGAAAATGCTGTAAAATTAATTGATGAAGGAAATACAATTCCATTTATCGCACGTTACAGAAAAGAAGCTACAGGTGGGTTGAGTGATGAAATTTTAAGAGATTTAGGAGAAAGACTTACATATCTTAGAAACTTAGAAACAAGAAAAGGTGAAATTATAAAATCAATTGATGAACAAGGAAAATTGACTGATGAGTTAACTATTGCAATTGCATCAGCTGAAACACTTGCAGAAGTTGAAGATTTATACAGACCATTTAAACAAAAGAAAAAGACAAGAGCTACTGTTGCAAAAGCTAAAGGATTAGAACCATTAGCAGATATTATTATTGCACAAAAAGAGAAAAAAGATATTAATGAAATTGCTCAAGAATTTGTAAATATTGATAATTTATCTGATGAAGATAAAAATAATAAAGATAAAGTTGTTGCAACAGCTGAAGATGCAATTCAAGGTGCTTTAGATATTATCGCTGAAAATATTTCTGATAACGCAAAATATAGAAAATATATCAAAAAAATATGTTATCGTGAAGGTACTATTGTAACAAAATCTGCAAAACCTGATGAAAAATCTAATTATGAAATGTATTACGAATTTGCCGAATTAGTACATAAACTTCCAAGTCATAGAATTTTAGCTATTAATAGAGGTGAAGCTGAAGATTTCCTAAAAGTATCTATTGAAAAACCTACAGATAAAATTTTATATTATATTCAAAAAGATATAATAAAAGGAAAAACTCAATTTACAGAAATGCTTACAAATACAATTGAAGATGCTTTTACAAGATTAATTGAACCATCTATTGATAGAGAAATTCGTTCAGATTTAACTGAAAAAGCTGAAGAAAAAGCAATTAAAGTATTTGGTCAAAATGCTAAACAATTATTATTAGGTGCTCCTATAAAAGGTAAAACTGTTATGGGATTTGACCCTGCATATAGAACTGGTTGTAAAATTGCTGTAATTGATGAAACTGGTAAAGTTTTGGATACTTCTACTGTATATCCTACAGCCCCTCAAAATGATGTTGAAGGTGCAAAGAAAACTTTATTAGATTTAATAAATAAAGACCATGTTGATATGATTGCAATTGGAAATGGTACTGCATCTCGTGAATCTGAAATGTTTGTTTCAGATATGATTAAAGAAGTAAAACATGATATTTGTTATGTAATTGTTAGTGAAGCTGGTGCATCTGTATATTCTGCCTCAAAACTTGCAACAGAAGAATATCCTGATATAAATGTATCAATAAGAGGTGCTATTTCAATAGCTCGTAGATTACAAGATCCTCTTGCTGAATTAGTAAAAATTGACCCAAAAGCAATTGGTGTTGGTCAATATCAACATGATGTAAATCAAAAGAAATTGGAAGAAAGCCTAGCAGGAGTTGTAGAAGATAGTGTTAATAAGGTAGGAGTAGATGTAAATACTGCAACACCATCACTGCTTTCATATGTTTCTGGAATAAATAAAACTATAGCTAAAAATATAGTAAAATATAGGGACGAAAATGGAAAGTTAAAAACTAGAAAAGAATTACTTAAAGTTCCTAAATTAGGTAAAGTTGCATTTGAACAATGTGCAGGATTTATTAGAATTCCAGATGGAACTAATCCATTAGAAAATACAGCAGTACACCCTGAAAGCTACGACATAGCAGAAGAATTATTAAAGACTTTAGGTTATGGAACAGAAGATTTAAAAGATAAAGATAAATTAGTAGAGCTTAGAAAAAAATTAGGAAGTATAAATTTAACCGAAACAGCAAAAGCTTTAAATGTAGGAGAAATGACGCTAAAAGATATTATAGATGAATTATCAAAACCGGGAAGAGACCCAAGAGAAGATATGCCAAAGCCAATACTAAGGCAAGATGTTTTAAAATTCGAAGATCTAAAAGAAGGTATGATATTAACAGGTACTGTTAGAAATGTAATTGACTTTGGAGCATTTGTGGATATTGGTGTAAAACATGATGGACTTGTCCACATATCAGAGATGAGTGAAAAATTTGTTAAAAATCCATCAGATATCGTGTCTGTTGGAGATATTGTAAAAGTAAAAGTTATCGGAATAGATAATGAAAGACAAAAAGTAAAACTTTCTATGAAAATTGGATAATTTAAATAAATAAAAAACTTCTTATACATATTGTGTAAGAAGTTTTTGGCTTTTTTAACTATTTGATAAATTAAAAACAAAATCGGGATTTAAGGACCGTCCCCAAATCCCGAGAGACCAAAATTCCGAAGAAGAATCTAATCTTTATTTTGGTCTAAATTTGGTATGTCTACTATTTCTGCTTTTACATCTTGAGAACCAGATTGTTCTTTTATTTCATTTGTTGTTGTATTTTCATCTGAGTTTTCTGTTGAATCTACAGTACCTTCGGCAACTGTAGCAGAACTATCTATACCAGCTCTATTTTCATAGAATACTATTGATGCAAACCCAATATATGGTGTTAATACAATAGTACCAGCGATTGCTGCTATCCAGCCAATAAAAGGTATTAAAGATACTACAACAGCTAGAGCAATCCATCCAATGAATGAAAGATATAGGCAGAATAAACGACCTTTATTTCCATCCATAAGTTCTTTACTTTTGTTAACACAATCAAGTGGTTTCATAGTTGGATTATCAATTGCAAGGTATATACCTAAACCATATGATAATGACTTCACGAAAAGCCATATGTATGCAACAAGTACAACGATATATGCTATTATTGTTAAAGCACTAACACCAACTATAGCACCACCTAAAGTAGAAGTAGAAGTACTTATTCCTACTGCAAATGCAGTTGCAAAAGATGCGATAATAGAAACTACCATTATAATGATTGCAACTATTATTAATATTAGCGGAGCAATCATTTTTAAAAGTAATCTTCCTGTAAGGCACCAAGCTCTTTTAAAATTAGTAAAACCATCTTTAAAAAAATCAAAGTATCCTACACTTTCTCCTCTTTTTAGCTTCATCATAGTCATCATAAAACCATATATTATTGGAATATCAATGACAATAGCAGCTATAGAAACTAAGAATCCTAAAAAAGGAATAGCAGAAAGTAATCCTACTAAAAATGAGTATCCTAAAAATATTAAGGTAATTAAAACCACAACTCCCCATTTACCTTTTAAAGATTCTCTGGCTTGCTTTCTTGTTTCTGAAGCAGTTAAAACCATTTTTAAATCCCCTCCTTAATTAATTATATTAAATACAAATAAAGTTAGTACTTTTCTTGTATTTGTTTAATAGAATTAAAATCATTATCTAAAATATCTAGGAAAGCTATACCTATTTCTGGGTCAAACTGAGAACCCAAATTTTCTAATATTTCAGATTTTACAACGTCCATTGGTAAAGAATCTCTGTAACTTCTTTTTGAAGTCATAGCATCAAAACTATCAACTATAGAAGTGATTCTAGCAAGATAAGGGATATTTGTTCCTGCTAATCTTTCTGGATATCCATTTCCATCAAATCTTTCGTGATGATATTTTATGATATCTAGAATATTTTTAAACATGTCAGCATTTTCTAAAATGTTATATCCAATTACGGGATGTTCTTTAATTTTTGTATATTCCTCATCTGTTAATTTAGATTCTTTTAGAAGGATGCTGTCTGGAATACCAATTTTTCCTATATCATGAAAAAGACCGCCAATTTTTAGCTTTTCGATATCATCGTCAGGCAAATTAAGTTTTTTTCCTAATAGAACTGCGTATTCAGAAACTCTGTCAGAATGACCTTTAGTATAAGGATCTTTTGCTTCAACAGTGTGTCTTAATATTTCTATACTGTCTATGTAAGCTTTTTCTAAATTGTCATTCATTCTAGTTATTGTTCGCATTTGATTTACAGATTTTAATCCAGATTCTATTAATAGTAATAATTGGTCAAATTTATCACTTTTTTCGCAATATCCTTGGATATCAAGTTCGTGAATAGTTTCTAATGGTGGAGCCAAATCTTTATGACCAGTTAAAAGAAGAATATATAGATCTTTATTAAATTTTCTGATTTCTTCAACAACTTTGTCACCATGAATTGGGTCCATAATAAAATCTAGTACCATTAAATCAAAATGTTCTGTTTTTACGCGATTTATAGCTTCTATAGGATCTGTTATGCCAACAAAATCATAGCCAGATCTTTTCATAAATATAGATAATGAATCTAAAATTCCTTGTTCATCATCTACAGCGATTATTTTAAAATCAGCACTTTTGGATGTAACTTGATTCTTTCTCATAATAACAGACCTCCTAATATAGAAATTATATAAATAAAAAGTTATAAAAGCAAGAAAAAAGTCAAAAAAAATACAAAAAAAGCGAAGGTAAAATTTGCCAATTTATCTTCGCTTCTAATATCTTTAATTATTTATCAGTTTTATTAGAATTATCAATTTTTGGTAAAGGAATAATAATTGAAAATGTAGTACCAGTTTTATCTGAATCACATTTGATATCACCATTAAAATGAGCTTTAATAGTAGAATATGATACGAATAAACCAAGTCCTGTTCCATTTTTTCCCTTTGTGGTAATCATCTCTTTAAATAGTTTTTCTTGAACCTCTTTAGGAATACCTGGTCCATAATCCTTTACTTGTATTATTATGTTATTATTTTTTACATTTAATATTAAATCTATTTTTTGATTTGGTTTGCCATTATATGATTGAATAGCATTTGAAATCATATTATTTATTACTTGTACCAAGCAGTTTATATCACCATTAATATAAGTACTTGAAGGTACATTATTTATTAAATTAAGTGAAACTAAAGCATTTTTTAATTCGTGTTTCATTAATATATCAATATTTTTTAGTAATTCATCCATATAAAAATGAATATTACTTGTAGAAGAGAAATTAACAGCCTGACCTTTAACTGCGGTTATAACATCAGACATATATTCTGTATAAGTTTTAATTTTTTCTATCCAAGAAGTCATATCTTTTGCAATATCATGATGATCTTGTTCTGTTACATCTTTATCTCCAATAGATTTATCATATTCGGTAACTAAATCTGTAAGCCCTTCTGCAGCACCAGATATAGACATTATAGGTGTTTTTAAGTTATGAGCTATACCTCCAATTAATTGTCCTAAAGATGCCAAACGTTCTCTTTCTATAAGCATGTTTTGATTATTATGTATTTGATTTATATTATTCTTTGTTAGATCCTGAATCTCATTAAATGCATTTACTAAGTCACCAATTTCATCATTAGAAACAACTGGTAATCTAGCACTATGGTCGATATTTCTATTTTCTACAATTTTTAGTAATGCATCAGAAACCCTTTTTATTTCATTTGCGATATAATTTGCGAAATATCTTAATAAAATAATATTAACTATAAATAATACAGCAAAAATTGATAACAATCCAATTAAAATAGTATTAGACACTAAATTATAACGTATACCTATAGTCCATGTTTTTCCGTTTATAGTAACACTTCTAAATACCCCTTGAGAATCATCACCATAAAAGTCATAGGTTCTATTCTTTTCAGGTTGTGTAGATGATAAATCATTCATATATTTTGTAAAGAATATTGATAATTCTTCACCATTAGAAGTTGTTATATTGCCATCTGGAGCAATAATAAAATATGAATCTACCTTAGCTTTTTTATATTCAATTTTTGAAAGTGCTTCAGATAAAACTTCTAATGGATCTTCTTCTGTTTGAGTAGGTAAATCTAATGAATTTAATTCCTGATTATAAAAATCATAAGTTAAATTACCCGTTTCTTTTATTATAGAAGAATAACCAGATAAAGCAATTAAAAGTGCAGTAACTATAAACATAGGTATTGTTACGATAAAAATAACATTTTTTATACTTGATCTTTTTACATATTTATTAAAATTACTATCTATATTAGAATAGCCAGAAACTTCATGATATATATATACTAAAATGTTCTGAAAAGTCTTTTTAGAGAATATATATGAAATACTTGCTATTAATGTTAACATAGATAAGAAGAGCAAGCATACTTTTAAAGTAATAAACAATTCACCTTGTAATAAACTAAAAGTTATTGCAATCATAATAACAGGAACTATTATTTGTACTATATATATTAAATTAGGTATTCTGGATATTGTTTTAGAAAGTTTATAGTATAATTTAGTAGCATTTTTTTTAGGCACTTGCAATAGTTCAGCTCTTATTTTATTTGCCTTTCTTAAACTATGTATTAATATAATATTTTCCATTAATAAACTACATAATACAATCATTATATATTGCTGTGTATAAGTTAGTCCATTAATAACTATTTGAAATTCATTATCTATAGAATTTGGTGGGTAACATAAAAATGTAGGCACCAATTTATAGAAAAATAATGAAACAATTATACAGGCAAGGTTATATACTAAAATCAGTTTAGCCCAATTTTTGTCCAAAGTTTTTTTCATTTAAATTTTCCTCCAATCCGTGTTTAAAATAATTAGTATTTATATTAGACCAATTAAAATTAATTTCTTTTAATACCTTAGTTGTATAAGGACTAGATACTTTGATATTGCTTGCTTCGTGTTTACTAGTTAATAATTTATATAAGTAAGAAGATAAATTAATATCTTTTGTGGAAGCTTCTAAATCTTGTAATGAATTATCAGTAGTAAATTGTATGTTAAAACCTAAATTATTTAATAGGTTAACAATTTCTTGTAAAGTTAATTCATTTTGATTATATATATGATATACATTATATTTATTATCATTTTGTAGAATAGATACTATTAAACTAGCACATTCATCAACAGGACTTATATTAAATGTTTTATCTTTTAACTCTAGAGGAATTTTTTTTGCTTTTATAATAAATTGTATTAAATTAAAAAATAAGTTTTCCTCTAAGTTGTGTTGGAATATACCATCATAACTTCTCCAAGTAATATTTCCTAAACGGAATATTGTTATAGGAAGACCTTTTTGGTTTTCTTCTAATAATAGCTTTTCTGCCTCAAATTTAGTTTTTATATAAATATTTTCACTAATATCTTGGTTAACAAATAAATCCTTTTCTGTAAAAGCGCATGAACCATTAGGATCATTACTGCCTGCAACTGAAAGCGTAGAAATATGTACTAATTGGCAGTTTGGAATATCTTTACAGACTGCTATTAAATTTTTTACACTTAATACATTTGTTTTTTCAAAAACAGCATAATCTCCTAGATGTTTAACAGTTGCTGCAGCATTAATTATACATTGTATATTTGTACACAACTCATTATATGCATTATAAATAAGACCTAAGTGTTCTTTAGTAAAGTCACCATTAACAACTATAATTCTATTATTAAAATAATGATCTAATTTATCTTTAAAGTAGTATTGTAGTCTTTCTTTTAATCTGTTAGTTGAACTTTCTAAAGATTCTCCTCTTACTAAACAATATATCGTATAATTTGTTTTTTCTAATAATTCATAAAGAATATGAGCACCTAAAAATCCTGTAGCACCAGTTAATAAGATATTACCATTTATATAACTTGGAGAGCTTTTTTCTATTTGAAAAGTTTCGTAATCTACTGTATTAATTGTACTAGAAATAGGTGATTGTGTATTTAGCGCATATTTTTCTAATAATTTAATTGTAGGATATCTATAAAAATCTTGTGCAGATAATTTTATATCATATTTTGCAGCTTCTACAGAAATCTTTATAGAATCTAGTGAATCTCCTCCTAAAGCAAAGAAATTATCTTTTATTCCAATCTTAGATTTTCCTAAAACCTTTTCCCATATAGAACACAATTTTTTTTCTATATCGTTATTAGGAGCATCATAATTTTCTACATCTAAATCATTTATATGTTCTAATAATTTTTTCCTATCTATCTTTCCATTTGTATTTAAAGGAAATTCATCTAAAAACTCAAACTGATTTGGAATCATATAATGAGGCAACTTATTAACTAGTTTATTTCTAAATGATTCTTGATCTATTATTGATGAATCTATAATTACAAATGCAACTAGAGTAGAATTATCAGAAGATTCTTTATTTAATATAATTGTACAATTTTTTACACCGTGAATATTTTTTATCGTATTTTCAATTTCTCCTAAATCAATTCTATAACCTCTATATTTTATTTGATTATCATTTCTACCCACAAACATTATAGAGCCATCTGGAAGCCATTTTGCAGAATCTCCAGTTCTATATATTCTATTTTTTAAATCAAAAGATGCTTTTGTTTTTTCTGGATTGTTTAAATACCCATTACCAACACATTCACCTTGTACATAGATTTCGCCAACTTTACCAATTGGAACTAACCTTTTTAATTTATCTAAAATAAATATTTTAGAGTTACCAATTGGACTTCCAATAGGTGTTATGTTATTAGGTGGCAGAGTATTTTTAAATTTATACATTGTACAACAAATAGTAGTTTCAGATGGTCCATAACCATTTACAATTTTCATGTTAGGATTTAGGTTATAAAAATTAGATAGAGTAGAAGCTTTAATAGGTTCCACACCAACCAATATTTTATTTAATGCTAATTTAGGATATTTAGCTAATTCCTCATATATAGAATGCAACATAGCAGGTGGGAAGTATGCAAATGTAATATTATTAACCGAGATATATTTAGCAAGTTCCACGATGCTACTATTATTTAAATCTTTATATAAGTGTAGATTGCCACCAAAAGTAAGCGCTGTGAAAATTTCTGCCATACTAACATCAAAACAAATATTAGTTACAGATAAAAATTGGTCATCAGCTTTAATTGAATCATCTAAATAATGCTTAAAAGAGTATACAAAATTAATAATATTATTATGTGATTGCATAGTTCCTTTTGGCTTTCCTGTAGAACCAGAAGTGTAAATGATATAGGCATTGTCAGTTGGTAATACTTTAGGAAATTTAGCAATAGCTGGGTAATCCTTTAATTTATTAATGTATAATCTTAGACATTTTATATTTAAGCTTTCAAAATATTGTTCAGTAATTAATATTTTGCTATTACTATTTTCTAAGATATATTCAATTCGTTCATTAGGATAATCAGGGTAAATTGCTAAGAAAGCAGCTCCAGCTTTTAAAATTCCTAATAATGAACAAATAAGGTTAATATCTTTATTTTTAAATAAAACTGCTACACAATCTCCTTTTTCTACGCCATTTTCGATAAGGTTAGTAGCAATCTTAGTACTATTAGCAATTAATTCTTTATAAGTTATATGTTCGCCATTATATGTAACTGCTGTATTATTAGGATACTTACTTGCAACAGCTTCAATTAACTCATGAATTCCTATGTTTTTAGGATGAGAGATATTAGAATTATTAAATTTATTTATTATAAGTTCTTCTTCTTTCTCGCAGATAATACTTATATCTTTTAGTAAGATAGAAGGATTCTCTAATACATGTAGAGTCATATTCATAATTCTTGAATGAATTTTATCTATTTGTTCTTCCGAAAATTTAGAAATTTTATAATCATAATAAATGTTAATTATTCCAGTATCATCTAAATCATAAAAATGTATTTGTAAGGTATCAGAACAATTATTATTAAAAGACCAGTTTGTATGAAATTTTATATCAGCTACAGTATTATCTATTCTAGCATTTTGGTAAGATATGGCTAAATCATATAAATTATATGAGATATTATATTTGGTTTTTAAATCTTCTAGTAATGTAGAATATGAATATTTTTGATGTCTAAAGAATTTCATTTGGTTAGTTAAAACTTCTCTTAAGAAGTCTGTAAAAGTCTCTTCATAATTCATTTTCATAAAAAAGGCTTGCGTACTTACAAATATTCCACAGGTATTTTTTTCTTTAAAATTGGTTCTATTTAAGATAGGTGTTCCAATTGTAGAAAAATCATTATTATTAATGCGTGCTAAATATAGTGAATATATAGCCATAAAAAATGTATAAAGAGAACAGTTATGTTCTTTGCAAAAAGCATCCAATTTTGAATACAATTCTTTATCTAGAATATATATTTTTCTTTTTGCAGTTGTATCTATAATTTTTTCTTTTTGGTCGGAAATTAAAGATGGCTCTGGCTCAGAGTCAAAGAAAGTATTCCAAAATTCTTTATCTTTTTGGAATCTTGGAGTATGTAAATAATCTTGTTCACTTTTTGCAAAGTCTAGATAGGAATTATTAGCAGAATCATCAATAATTTCACCAGCTATTAATTTTGAATAAATATTCATTACTTGGTCTACGAATAAACTCATAGTCCAAGCATCACAAATAATATGGTGAAAAGTTACGATTAATCCCCCTGTATTATCTTCAAACTTGAAAAGAGTAACCCAAAATAGTTTAGAATCAAAAAAATTAAATTTTTTATTAACAGCCTGTAAGCTAAGGTCTTCTAATTCTTGTTTATCTTTAATAAAAACTCGTCTTATAGTAAAAGGTTCATATGGAGTTATGTACTGCTTTGGTTTGTTATTTTCCATATGAATACGAATTCTAATTGCGTCATTCTTTTTTACAAAAATATTTAAAGCTTTTTCTAAAAAATCTAAATTTACCGGTTCATCAATAATAATGTTACCACCAATTAGATTAACACTACTACCAGATGCATATTCTTCGGTTAAGTAAATAGATTTTTGTGGAATAGTTAAATCATAAAATTTAAAATTATTCATAAAAATCACCTATTTTAATCTTGAAAAAATTATATACTTAAAGAAACTAAAAATCAACAAAAATATTGAACAATTTAACCATTTGTTATAGAATAAAGGCATCCTAAGAGATGTTGGGGGAAGACTTATGAGAAAACAAAGAGAAAATGATATAGAAAGGCAACCAATAAAAAACTTTAGAGAGCTAGTAAAAAGATACGAAAAATTTGGCGATAAAGTAGCATTTAAATTTAAGCAAGCTCGGTGAAGTAAAAGAGGTAACATATAAGAAGTTTGCAGAAGATATAAAAGCAATGGTAGAAGCGCTTATATCTATAGATGCAAATAGAATTGCTGTTATAGGGAATAACAGGTATGAATGGTGCGTTACATATTTAGGAACCGAAACTGCTGGCAAGGTAATTGTACCTTTAGATAAAGCATTAACAGATATAGAGATAGAAAAGCTATTAAAAAGAAGTCAAGTAGATGTAGTTGTATACGAAAAAAAATATACTGATGCTATAAAAAATGCAATAGATGATGGTTTACAAATAAAGCATAAAATTTGTATGGATGAAGCCACAGAAGAGGATGAAATAAATTTTGCAAACTTTATTAACAAAGGTAAAAAAATAGCAAAATCAAATAAGAGGAAATACAATAAAGTAACAATTAACAATAAAGATATGTATATAATGCTTTTTACATCAGGAACCACCAACGAACCTAAAGCAGTAATGTTATCACAAACTAATATTTGTTCAAATATTAGTGCGATAGCTAAACATGTTAAATTATATAAAACAGACACATTACTTTCTTTTTTACCAATACATCATACTTTTGAATGTACAATAACATTCTTATATGGAACTTATAGTGGTGCTACAATTGCATTTTGTGAGGGACTAAGACATATAGCAGATAATTTAAAAGAGTTCCAAGTTAGCGTATTTGTTGCAGTTCCATTAGTATTAGAAACAATGTATAAAAAGATTCAAAAAGGAATAGAAAATAGTGGTAAGGAAAAGTTAATAAATAAGCTTAAAAGTTTTTCAAGCTTTTTATTAAAGCATCATATAGATGCTAGAAAGTTTTTATTTAAAGCAGTTCTTAAACAGTTTGATGAATATTTAAGAGTTGTATTATATGGTGCTGCACCAATGAATAAAGAAACGATAGAAGGTTACAATGCTCTTGGAATTGATTTAATACAAGGATATGGCTTAACAGAGACATCTCCTGTTATAACTGCAGAAACTGATGAAAGAAAAAGACCTGGTTCTGTCGGTTTACCTTTATGCAATATAGAAGTAAAGATTGAAGGAAAGGATAAAGATGGAGTAGGGGAGATTGTTGCTAAAGGACCAAGTATTATGCTTGGATATTATGAAAATAAAGAAGCAACTAAAAAGGTATTAAGAAAAGGATGGTTCTATACAGGCGATTATGGATATATAGATAAAGATGGCTTTGTATATGTAACAGGAAGAAAAAGTGATATTATCGTACTAAGAAATGGTAAAAATATATATCCTCAAGAATTAGAATTTTTAATTAATAAAATTAATTATATAGATGAAAGTTTAGTATATGCAAGAGACAAAGATATAACAGATACATTACTTTGTGCAAAAATTGTGTATAATAAGGATTTAATAGAAAAAGAATTAGGAAATAAAACAGAGGAAATGCTATGTATGATAAGCAACTAATTTGGAAGCAAATAAAAGAGATAAATAAAAACTTACCAACATATAAGCACATTAAAGAAATAGTAATTACAGATGAGCCATTAGATAAAACTACAACACATAAAGTAAAAAGATATCAAGAAATAAACAAGATGGAAAAAATTAAATAATGTATTAAAAATTTTCTTTTGGAAAACATAAAGTTATAAGAAAAGTTTTCCAAAGGAGGTTTTTTTTATGCAAAAATATAGAAGAGTAAAAAGAAATAAAAAAAATGCGGGAAAAAATGTTTTTACAGTATTCATAATAATATTAACTATAGTTTTAATTGCATCACTTATACGATTATATATTAGAGCAGATGTGGGAAAAATAAATGAGGACTTAAAAGTGGAAAGAACAACTCAAACTGTACAAAATGTTACAAGTCAAGATACAACGATAGAAGATATAATAGAAGAGGTTAACCATAGTGTTGTTGGCATTTCGAAAATTAAAGAAATAGGAAGTTCTATATTTACACAAGATGGAATAGAAAAACTAGGGCTTGGAACAGGAGTTATTGTATCATCAAATGGCTATATTATAACAAATAAACATGTTTCTGGAGATAGATATAGTAGTTGCTATGTTACATTAGAGAATGGAAACACATATGATGCTAACGTTGTTTGGGCAGATGCAACTTTAGATTTAAGTATAGTAAAAATAAAATTAGAAGGGTTACAAGCAGTAAAACTGGGAGACTCAACTAGTGTAAAAGCAGGGCAAACAGTATATGCAATAGGAAATCCAATAGGTTATGAATTTGAGAGGACTGTAACATCAGGTATAATAAGTGCAAAAGCAAGAACACTAAAATTTACAGAAAATAATGAAGAAGTCTTAATGACAGATTTAATCCAAACAGATGCTACAATAAACCCAGGAAATAGTGGTGGACCATTAATAAATACAGCTGGTGAAGTTATAGGAATAAATTCGCTAAAAATTGATACTGCAGAGGGAATTGGATTTGCAGTACCAATAAACGTAGCTAAACCAATAATAGAAAAATATAGTACTACAGGTAATTTTGAAGAACCTTCCATTGGAATCTCTGGATATGACAAAAACATTATTCCATATATAGATAAAACTTTTAAATTAGATAGTGGTGTTTATATAGAAGCAGTAACTACAAATAGTCCAGCAGCAAGTTGTGGTTTAGTAAAAGGTGATATAATATTAAAAATAGATGATAGATTAATATATACTATGAATGATATAAAAGAATATATTTATACTAAAAATCCAGGAGAAAGTATAAAAATAGAGTATAGAAGAGGCAATAATACTAATACGGTAAATTTAACCTTAGGTAAAAGATAATAAGACA